>Ga0180216_1000242_pt1 | contig 61577 bp, 59 predicted proteins | sample eDN3rd37CBELigMG_FD_128879 | JGI IMG/M metagenome (GOLD analysis project Ga0180216, IMG submission 128879) | Enriched Miracle-Growth compost microbial communities from Emeryville, California, USA - eDNA 3rd pass 37_C BE-Lig MG (version 2)... ...
TGTTGTAAAATGATTCATAGGGAAGTCCTCTTTTCTATGGATTGTAGTGTGGTAACTCAATTCTACAAGAAAAGGACTTCCTTTTTCTATTTATCTATTTACACAAAATATTTTATACTCTCTCAATTTTAATTGCCTTTACAATAAGATCATCAGATTTACCAATTATGTTAATATAGTTTTCAAGAAAATAAGCAAAACAATGAATAAACAGATAGTATCCTACTGTCCAAATACCCAATTTTATTAATGAAATTAATAGTACGGGAAATTCAACTTTTTTCATTAAAATCTTTTCTACTAGATCACCAATAAACTCGAACACTTTGTAAAATAAGAATAGCAATGAAAGCAGACCAACAATAAAATAAACCTCGTTAATCCAAATTAAAGATAAAAGCAATATTAATATAAAGGTAGCTATTCCTAATGACTTTCTATCCAATGACCTCTCTTTTTTAACACGATTTTGCTTAGCTATCATTTCAATAAGCCAAATAAAAAATATTACATACACAATTACCATTTTCCCAATTAATTCTTGCTCAACGATGATTATTAAATATGCAAATAGATATGGAATTTTCCATATCAACCTATCCCAATTATGATTTTCCATAATTCCACCTCTTATCAATTTGTTACATTAATTCACTATTACCCCATCCTAAAGTACAGTATACAAAAAATGCCCCGCGCAAGCACGGGGCATTCTAAAACTATAGCTATTCCATTCGAAAATCGTTGCATCGATTAGATTACGTCGTCTCCACCTGACTATTGAATTCTGCATCCTTCGCTAATTGCTTGCGATACACAGAACTAGACATCCACACACTAATTTCATACAGCACAATTAGTGGAATAATTACTAGAATATCGGAGATAAAGTCAGGCGGTGTTATCATCACACCGATCACGGCCATTACGAAATAAGCAACTCTACGCATCTTCTTCAAGCGAATCGGGTTTACGATACGAATCGCTGTTAGAAACATAATAAGTAATGGTAACTCGAATAACACCGTTATAGGAATAAGGATACCAAACATAAATTCAAAGTATTGCACAACACCAAATGTTTCCTCTAAGCCGAGGTTTTGTGAGACAGAGCGCGTAAAATTAAACGCTAGTGGAAACACAACGAAATAAGCAAAGCTTATGCCAATTAACGCCAACGCTAACGCAAATGGGACATATTTCAACGTTGAGCGCTGCTCATGCGGATGTAGTGCTGGCTTCACAAACAACCATAGCTGCAGCACGATAAAGGGAATGGTTACAATCATCGCAAGTACCAATGCGATTTGCATGTAGATTCCGATCCCATCCCAGAATGAAAATGTATGTAGAGCAAGCTGACCGTTAGCTGGCTTCTGATCGAGCAGAAAGATGTAGGTCGGCTTGGCTATTGTAAGTCCACCTACTAAAGCAATACCAAGCAAAATCATGACATATATTAAACGTCGACGAAGCTCAGTCAAATGCTCAACAAGTGACATCAGCCCTTGCTCAGAAACAAGCTTGCTCGTCGCAGAGCCAATTCGCTTCGCACGGCTTTCCATGCTCATTGTTTAGTCACTCCTTTGTTCTAGCGGTTCACTCTCATAACGATAGTGATAGTGATAAGGTGGCAAGAAAAAAGCGGGCCAGCTTAGTCTGGTAACCGCTTGTTTGCTCGCTCTGCTGTGTCAGCAGGTTGAGCTTGTACTTCAATTGGTTCTTCCTTTTTCTTGTCGTTTGTTTCAAGCATTTCATTTGCACCCGCTTTGAACTCCTTAAGCGTTCTGCCAACTGCTCGTCCAAGCTCAGGCAGCTTGCTAGGTCCAAATAGCAACAAAGCGATAAGTACAAGCAAAATCGCTCCACCTATACCGATATTCATCTGATGTCCTCCTAAACTTCTAATACTCCTTACGTAAAACCTACGTTCAACGATCAAAAAATTAGCACAAATCACTGCTACGATATAAGTTAAATCTGTAATTTCGTTAACATTAATCTACCTACATTTTAAGGGACAGCAATCAGCCAAGCAAGCCTCCATAGCCTAATGCCACAATATCCTCACGATTTACCCGCTCACCTAGCAGCAGCTTAGGCAGCAAAGCATCAAATGATGTGTAGGGATCATGCATTACACAGCCTGGCAAACCTACAATCGGGGTTTGTCCAAGATAGGCTACTAACAGCATGGAGCCAGGTAGCATTGGAGTGCCATAGCTTACAATATGGGCTCCTGCGGCGGCAATTGCTCCAGGTGTGCGATCATCAGGATCGACAGACATCCCACCTGTCACTAAAATCATATCATAGCCCGCTTGCGCAAGACTATGTATTTCTTGCACAATCCGCTCGCGATCATCAGGCACATAGCGCTGCTCAGCAACTACTGAGCCTAGTGAAGCCAGCTTTTCAGTAACAGCAGGGCCAAATTTATCCTTAATTCTGCCATTATACACTTCACTGCCCGTAGTAAGCAACCCTATACGGCGAACAGGCAATGGTGTAACTGTAATTGGCGCTCTATTGTGCTGACGCTTATAGTTCTCGGCAATTTGCACAACGATGTCTACCTTTTGCTTTGGGACAACAAGCGGTATCACTCGAGTAGCTGCCAGCTTGCCTCCAGGCTGAATCGCTTTGTTATGTAGCACCGTTGCTAAGGCGACCTCACCAAGTGAGTTTATCTCGTCAACTACCTCCTTGGCGATTTGCGTTACGCCGAGCACAGAAGACTTAATCGTTACTTTCCCTTCGTGAGGCTCAGTTATGTCCAAGGAATCATCTATTAGAGCCGTAGCCATACGGAGAGCCGCATCATCTTCATGCAGATCATGCGGCGACAGCTCCATCACATAAATATGCTCTTTCCCGATATCAAGCAGCTTAGGAATATCCTGCTCCGTGATCAGATGCCCCTTCTGAAATAATCTTCCCTTAAATTGACCGGGGATAATTTGTGTAAGGTCATGTGCCAGTCGCATCCCAATCGCCTGCTGAACTGCTACCTCCTTCAGCAAGGTTTGTGCTGGTGCTTGAGAATTTGCTATAGCTGATGATTGTACGTCTGTTTCTTGCTGCTGCTCACTCATAGAATAATCTCCTTAACCACTTTAATGCTCCGATTCCGCTCCCGACAAAATATTCAAGGCATGCGGCAATTGATCGATAATTGCTAGCAAGCTTTCCGATACACCTTTCGGACTACCTGGCAAATTGATAATGAGCGTGTTCCCACGAATTCCGCAAATGCCTCTAGAAAGCATTGCACGTCTCGTTTTATGCAATGCACCCATGCGCATTGCTTCAGCAATGCCTGGTACTTGGCGGTCAATCACCTTCAAGGTTGCTTCTGGTGTCACATCTCTTACTGCTAGCCCCGTGCCTCCTGTCGTAATAACAAGATTCGCTTCATAATACTCTGTCATTTCGATAAGTGCTGCCATAATTTCATCCTGCTCATCAGGCACAACGCGATAATCGACAATTTGTCCTCCCAACTCGTCTTCGACAAGCTCCCTTACTACTTGTGCGCTGACATCCTCTCGCTCTCCACGAGACCCTTTATCGCTGGCAGTCAGTATTGCTACTTTCCATCGCATCCCCATATCCTCCGTTCACTCTATTCTATCTATTGTTCACGACGATAATCTCCATGCACCCCACCTGTTTTTTCCGCTAGTGAGGTAGGACCAATAACCATATCCTTCTGCAAAGCCTTGCACATATCGTATATTGTTAATGCTGCTGCTGTAGCAGCAGTCAAAGCTTCCATCTCTACGCCTGTTTTGCCCGTTGTTTTAACAGTGGCCTCTATAAACAGCTCGTCCACACCATTATCGTGAAACGTTACATTGACTCCTGTTAGCGACAACGGATGACACATCGGAATCCAATCTGATGTTCGTTTAGCTGCCATTATTGCTGCAACCTGTGCTACAGCAAGCACATCTCCCTTTGCAATTCTTCCTTCTTTAATAGAAGTAAGTGTATCTGGATGCATTTTCACCGAGGATGTCGCTATTGCTTGACGCTTCGTAACATCCTTATCTGATATATCTACCATTTTTGCTCTGCCTTGCTCATTAAAATGCGTAAAAGTCACAATTGTCTACTTCCTTTCATTCTATGAAAACTTCTTAATTCCTTTATTAGAAACAACAAAATTCAAAATAATATCATACTCATCGACAGGAATAGCTGAAACCAGTTGCTGCTCATGACAAACGCCAATCCAGCTTGTCGAAGCTTGAATTTTTGCGTAATATCTATCATAGTAGCCACCGCCGTATCCTAGACGGTGCCCCTTATCATTAAAGGCAAGTCCAGGTACAAGTACAGCCTGTGGAATAAGGTTTGTTTCAGTTAATTGTTCTATATCAGGCTCCATTATCCCATATGCACCTCTACGAAGCTGATCTTTGTTGTATAATGGGTAAAGAGTCATTGTGTGCGTGGTCACATTGCAGCGTGGAACGAGTACCTCAATATGCTGTTGCCAGCACCATTCAATGTAAGGCCATACATCCAATTCACTTCGAAAAGGAATATAGGTCATGACTGAGGTATAACGCTGCTCTTTCGTTAATGCTATTAAATACTCACAGGTTTCCCTTGATTGACGATCTTTGGTCGCTTGTGTCAAGTTATCACGAATTGCTGCAAGCTGCTTGCGAAGCTGCCCTTTTTGTAAATCTGTTTCATTCACGTAGCTTCCACCTTGTTTAGTTCAGTTGATAATAGTGTACCATTGTTTCATTAGTTTCGCCAATCCAAACCATGCTTAACATACACTATATAGTAGTAGATAGAGCATATAAACCACAATATTTTGATGGAGGTTAAAACATGCTGCTGCAAGTTTCTAACATAACTAAAAGCTTCGGAGTAGATCCGATTCTTTCTAATATTAACCTACAAATTTTAGAGCGCGATAAGATCGGTCTCGTCGGTGTCAACGGCGCAGGAAAATCGACATTATTAAAAATAATCGCAGGCGAAATGAGCTACGATAGCGGTGAAATTCATAAGGCAAAGGAAACTCGTCTTGGCTATCTGGCGCAAAATAGCGGATTGCAATCCGACCGCACCATTATAGATGAAATGCTGCTTGTTTTTGCCCATTTATTAGAAGTAGAAAAGGAGCTGCGAGAGCTAGAACAAAAAATAGCAGACCCCGAGCTTCATAATGATGAGAAGCGTTATGAGGACACCTTGGAGCGTTATGCAAATTTGTCTGATTGGTATAAAAACAATGGCGGCTTCGAGATCAATACGCGCATTAATAGCGTGCTGCATGGGATGGGGTTTGGTGAATTTGATCATGGAACATTGATCTCCTCACTTAGCGGTGGACAAAAAACAAGACTTGCGCTAGCAAAAATATTGCTGCAGGCTCCCGATCTACTTATGCTCGATGAGCCAACCAACCACCTTGATATTGAAACATTGACTTGGCTTGAAAATTATTTACGTGCGTACAACGGCGCTGTACTCGTTGTATCCCATGACCGTTATTTTCTCGATGCAATGACTACGACCACAGTAGAAATCGAGCGGCATCAAGCTAAAAAATATACTGGCAACTATAGCCGCTATTTAGAGCTTAAGGCAGCAGAATATGAAATTCAACTAAAGCATTATGAGAAGCAGCAGGATGAAATTGCGCGCATGGAGCAATTTATTCAAAAAAATCTTGTAAGAGCGTCGACTACGAAGCGTGCACAAAGTCGTAGAAAGGCGTTAGACAAGCTAGAGCGAATCGATCGACCTCTCGGTGAGCTAAAAAAAGCTAGCTTTAGCTTTGAAATTGAACGGATGAGTGGCAAGGAAGTGCTGCATGTCAACAATGTCGCAGTTCAATTTCCAGGCAGCAGCTCACCGTTATTCCGTAATTTGAGCTTTAATCTACAGCGTGGAGAGATGGTTGCACTAGTTGGACCTAACGGAATCGGTAAATCAACATTACTCAAGGTCATTACTGGTCAATTACAGGCGATTACTGGCAATGTAGATTTTGGCTCACATGTTAAGCTCGGCTATTATGATCAGGAGCATAACATTCTAAATTCAAGTAACACCGTGCTTGAAGAGGTATGGAGCGCTTATCCCCATATGGAAGAAGTACGTATCCGTACGGTGCTAGGAAATTTCTTATTTAGCGGCGAGGATGTTTTAAAGCGTATTTCAGCGTTAAGTGGCGGCGAAAAAGCACGTGTTTCCTTGTCGAAGCTAATGCTCGCACAAGCGAATTTGCTAATACTGGATGAGCCTACCAACCATCTTGACTTGTTTAGTAGAGAGGTGCTTGAGGCGGCGCTTATCGATTATGAAGGCACTGTACTTTTCATTTCACACGACCGTTACTTCTTAAATAAGATGGCAGAACGGATTGTCGAACTAACACCATCAGGCGCCAATTATTTCCTCGGAAATTATGACGATATGCTGGAGAAAAAACTCGAAATCGAAGAAGCTAAACAAGAAGCTGCACGTCGCGCTGCTGCAACGAAGCAAGCGCAGACACAGGAAACGACAAGCTCTTCCGTGCAAAGCTATGAAGTCGAAAAACAACAAAAACGCGCTGAGCGCACGAAGCAGCGCAAGCTTGAAGCACTTGAAGCTGAGATCGCTAAGCTTGAAGCGAGTATTGCGGAATGGGAAGAAAAGTTAACTGATCCGGCTATTTTCAATGATTATATGCGGATTCAAGAGATTCAGAATGAGATAAGCGCTCTGAAGCAAGCTTTGGAGTCGCAGTATGAGCAGTGGGAAGAGCTGATGAGCTAAGCGATGCTTGGAAGCAAAGCGTTTTGTAGAGCCTAGGAGGTATTCCCCCTTGCAGCGCTCCGGATCATTGCGTCTTGCAGACCGCGTTTAAACACGTCTGCTTCCTATCTATTATATTGGATGCAGACGTGCTTAAAGGCGGCTCGCTTCGCTTTCCAGACGCATTGATCCTGCGCTGTAGCTTTCTTCGTCGGTTTCTCAGAGATGCTTCTTGCTGCTAGCTCTTCCTCTGATGTTCTTGCTTCTCTTGTAAAGCTTCTTACTTTAACGCTTCAAATCTTTGCGTCTTTCAGCGCTCCGGTTCATTGCGTCTTGCAGACCGCGTTTAAACACGTCTGCTCCCTAACTTTTATTGGAGGCAGACGTGCTTAAAGGCGGCTCGCTTCGCTTTCCAGACGCATTGATCCTGCGCTGTAGCTTTCTTCGTCGGTTTCTCAGAGACGCGTTACTCGCTTGCATCGCTTCGCTTTCCAGACGCATTGTTCCTGCGCTGTAGCTTTCTTCCTCAGCTTCTCAGAGACGCGCTACTCGCTTGCATCGCTTCGCTTTCCAGACGCATTAATCCGGAGCTGTAGCTTTCTTCCTCGGTTTCTCAGAGACGCGCTACTCGCTTGCATCGCTCAGCTTTCCAGACGCATTGTTCCTGCGCTGTAGCTTTCTTCCTCAGTTTCTCAGAGACGCGCTACTCGCTTGCATCGCTCAGCTTTCCAGACGCATTAATCCGGAGCTGTAGCTTTCTTCCTCGGTTTCTCAGAGACGCGCTACTCGCTTGCATCGCTTCGCTTTCCAGACGCATTGATCCTGCGCTGTAGCTTTCTTCGTCGGTTTCTCAGTGATGCTTCTTGCTGCTTATCCAGCGCTGCACTTTTCGTGCTCAACAAACTATGCGCTCTGGCTTCTCTTGCCAATCCTTCAACTTCAGCTCTTAGAAACTTACTCCTCGCTTTCTTATACACCTAGATATATCCTAATAGCTCTTCAGCACTTCCTCTAATGCTTTTTAGCTTCTTATGCAACATTTCTACTTCAGCTCTCAGATACTTACTCCTCGCTTTCTTATGCGCATTGTCACTAAGCCTCCAATCCCTCTAACCTCTCCTCATATCTCTAGACCCTCTTGCAAGCTCGTCTCATTAGCTTCCTCATGTCGCTTCATTACTGTGGTCTTTCCAACTAGCTACACCGTTTGCTGGTTATCTGCTTCTTCGCTGACAACGTTGTACATTAGGGCGAAGCGCATGAGCTGGATGCGTGAGCGAACATTTAGTTTGTTGTATAGCTTTGTAATATGGTACTCCACTGCGCGCTGGCTGCGATTATGTAGGTGTGCAAGCTCTTTGTTGGAGTAGCCGTTGACGATCCCTTGTAGTAATTCAATATCCTCATCGTTAAGCTTCCATTTTTCATATAGCTCAGTACCAGATGTGCTGCCTAAGAAGCTCGGAAGGCGTAGCTTGCTTAGTAAATCCGTGGTTATTAGACTGTACCCTCGCATAATATATGTGATTGCTGTTTCTAAATCCTCTACACTGCTCTCTTTCGATAATATCCCATTTACGCCAGCTTCCATTAACGCGTTGTGATGATAGTCTAGGGCAAAGCCCGAGTAGATCAATATTTTCACATCTCCTTGCACCATCTTCAACGCTTTTGCAACCTCGAGCCCATCCATCGTTGGCATCATAAAATCACATAACACGACATCATAGCGCTGCCCGTGAATCTTGCTAATCGCCTGACTTCCTGTCATCACATAAGTAACATGACAATTGAATCGTTGCTCTAATATCGCTTTCGTACCATAACCAACTGTTGGATGGTCGTCCACAATTAGAATACTTTTAATCAATAATGATCACTCCTTTTTCAGTTATCATCATTACATCCATTTCAGACTAGCCTACACGCCATCGTTTGGGTTGATTGTGAAATTTGAATAGTTGTTGCTCGGCTTATGAGCAACATTGAGGAAAAGACGAGGATCGTTAATGAAGCTGAATACATTATATAATTAAATATTAAAGGAATAAATCATCACATACCGCAAAAAAAATTGCGGATAGTGCTGGAGCTAGCTGTCTAATAGAGTCACTATTAAGTTATCAACAAAGTTATTCACACCCGTGAATAAATTGTTAGTCAATTCAGTCATTAATTTTTGTCGCTTAATGACGTAAAATAAACGTTTTTTAATAATAAGAGCAAGAAAAGCAGTTATTCACAAACTTTATCCACATTATCCACAGTTTTAAGTGAACACTCTTGAAAAAGTTATCCCCTTTTCTTGAATTTATTATGGTGGAAGGAATGTAGACTGCGGAAGGTTTTTACAGTTTATCCACATCTCCACTGTTTATATGTGGATATTTTTATTCACACTAACAAATTTGTCCTGTTAACTCACACTGCTCCGTAAAGCACAAAATGACGTCTTCTCCCGAAAATCTCAGGAAGATGACGTCATTAACATTTCTCTTATCAATTTCTCGACAATTTATGCATTGACCGACCATTGCTCTAGTGATAATCCAGGATCTGCCTTCATATCTAGCCCTGCAAATTGGCCATGCTTCAACTTAATATACGCTGCTGCTCCAATCATCGCTGCATTATCTGTGCAAAGCTTAGGTGAAGGAACGATTAATTCCAGCTGCTCCTGCTGGCAAGTAGCAGCAAGCTGTTGCCGCAGCCCTTTATTCGCTGCAACGCCTCCGCAAAGAATGAGCTGCTTCACTTCGTATTGCTTAGCAGCACGTAGCGCCTTCGTTACTAGCACGTCAATCACCGATTGCTGAAATCCTTTAGCAAGAGACGCCTCGTCCAGCTCTAACCCCTTCATGCGATGCTGATTAATAGCTGCAAGCACAGCAGACTTCAATCCACTAAAGCTAAAATCATAGCTATCCTTCTCCAGCCATGCGCGCGGTAGCTCAATTTCATTGTCAGCTTCATGAGCCAAGCGATCAATATGCGGCCCGCCAGGATAAGGCAGCTTCAACGCTCTTGCCACCTTATCATAGGCTTCCCCTACGGCATCGTCACGCGTGCGACCGATGATTTGAAATACACCTTCCTCTGGCAACAGCACTAGCTCTGTATGACCTCCAGATACAACTAGCGCTAATGACGGATAGATCATGTCATGCTCAAGATTACTTGCGTAAATATGTCCTGCGATATGATGCGTGGCAATTAGCGGCAAATTCAACGCTAGCGCTAAGCTTTTGGCAGCAACATTGCCGACTAGCAGAGCTCCAACAAGCCCTGGTCCCTCTGTAACAGCGATAGCGGACAAATTCTTAAAATGATGCCCTGATTGCCCCATCGCCGATTCTATAATGCGTGTAATGCTCTCCACATGCTTACGCGAAGCAATTTCGGGCACCACACCTCCGAAGCGCTCATGGATATCAATTTGACTCGATACGATATTGGAACAGATGATTTTACCGCCGCGTACAACAGCAGCGCTCGTCTCATCACAGCTTGTCTCTATCGCTAATATTAGCTCATCACTCACTTACTGCACCCTCTTTTCTTGCGGCAAATCTGCCCACATAATGATCGCATCCTCGTTATTATCTGAATAATATCGGGGTCTAATGCCAGCATTTACAAAGCCAAACTGTCGATACAGACGCTGGGCGATCTCATTGCTTTCTCTCACCTCAAGCGTCATTCTAACAGCTCCTAGAAAGCTAGCCGTACGCTGAACTTCATGTAACAGCAGCTTACCAAGACCTTGTCCACGATAAGGAGATAGAATTGCAATATTTGTAATATGCGCTTCATCTACAATGATCCACATACCTGTATAGCCAATGACCTGACCCTGATATTCCATCGCCATGTACTGGGCGAACATATTGTTCGTGAGCTCATTGCGAAATGCATCCTCCGTCCAAGGTGTAGCGAATGCATCCTGCTCGATATTCATAACGTCAGGCAGATCATCCAACGTCATTTTACGAAAGACAAGCTTCTCTAACTGTATACTCATGCTCGTCCCGCTCCCCGTTCCTTCTCATTCTGCTTCACTTCAGCTTCCGTAAGCTGTGCATAGTTAGGTACAAGATCATGCTGCTCTTCTGGCTGCAATCTCTCATTTAGCCACTCACCACGAGCAAGTAAGCCAAGTGCCTCACCATTCATCATATGCGATGTCACGAGCACATTAATTCCATACTGTGCCGCTGCCCGCTGAAGATTGTTAATGCTCGCTTCATGACCTGTAGCATCACCAAATAAAGCAATGGTTGTAATACCCCGAGCCTGTAACTGGGCAAGCTGTTCGCTCCATTGCTGACACCACTGCTCCATTAGCACAATATGATCGTGATGAACTCTGCGACATAAGCTGCCGTCCTGCTCCATACCTCCCAGCTCAAATGCTGCGGTGTACACCTGTCCCCGTCTAGCATCCATTAGCGGCAGAACAAGCAATCCAGCCTGCTGCTGATCAGCCTCACCTTGCCCATTCTCTTGCTGCGCCTGCGTTCTCACAATCGCATTTACAACCTGCTCAAAGTCATAGCCCTGCACTCCTCTATCCCGAGCTTCAGCTAGCACACCACTGATCGCTAAGCCCGCTAAGCTAGAAATGCCGACTAACGGCTTATTACATGTCCATGCCAAAGTTTTAGTAGCAGTCACCGCAATACGTACACCAGTATACGAGCCTGGACCAATCCCTGTCGCAATACCGTCCAACTCATGTATGCTCAACCCACTATCTGTAAGCATGACTTCAATATTCGTCATAATATGAATGGAATGATTGCGCTCTGCTTCGGTCTGAACAGAGGCTAGTAATTGCTCTCCGTCAACAATTGCCCCTGCCATCGTTCCTGTAGAGGTGTCTACAACTAGCCATTTTGCTTGCTTTTTCATCGTAATAAACTCCATTCCTTCAATTGTTGCAGAAGCTGCACATACCGTTCTCCTCTTGCGCGAAACTGAATGCAACGCTGCTGTTCATCGATCCATTCAATATATAAGGCAAGATGCTGCTCTGGCATTATCTCTTCTATTAATGACGCCCACTCTACAACCGTTACACCTTGTCCATAAAAATAATCATCTAGCCCTAGCTCATCCGCTTCTTCCAAAGACAGACGATACACATCCATATGATAAAAAGGCAATAATCTGCCCTCGTATTCTTTAATAATTGTAAAGGTAGGACTGCTAACTACACCCTCCACACCAAGAGCTTGTGCTAGCGCTTTGCTAAATGTCGTTTTTCCCGCACCTAGATCACCGTCAAGTGCGATGACTTGTCCTTGCCAGCTATGTTCACCGATAAAAGCTGCGAGACGCTCCGTTTCTTGCTGATTAGCAATCACTAGCCTCCACTCATTGACTTCCATCCTATTCACCACTTCTTCTATATAAAATGATTGTAGCCGCGCTTGCTGAGGCATGTACGTTGCTTGCGCTCAAGCTTCGCGTCAAGCGCCTCCAACCACACTTCCCCTTGACCTTGCTCAACCCGACCAATTTCGTACAGCTCCATCCCTTGCTCAGAGAATGCTGCTTTCGCCTTGGCGAAGTGCTCAGTCGGCATAGATCCTATCAATATGTAGTCTTCCCCACCATAAAGTATCCACTCGAGTGTACTTTGCTGCGCGCACGCACTATATTGCGATAAGCTTTCACTAATCGGTAGCAGCTGCTCGTCAATAACGATGTCCACGGCAGATGCAGCGGCGATTTCAGTAGCCTCACTTGCCAGACCATCACTTACATCATTAAGCGCATGACAGCTTCCTAGGTCATGCAACAGCCTCCCTTGCGCCACATGTGGCTGTGGAGCCTGATGAGCTTGCTTTAGCATTTCCAGGTGGTACTGGGCTAAATGCTGCCCTTGCTGTGCATCGAGCAGCAGATGTAAGCCTGCCGCTGATTTACCAGCAATACCCGTAACAAACAATACATCGCCTGGCTTTGCACCACTTCTGCGAATAGCCGTGCCCGCTTCGACCTTACCAATTACCGTAATCGTCAACACAAGACTATGTGGCGATGAGGTCGTGTCTCCACCTACAATAGCAACTCCATATTGATTGGCGCATTGATAAATTCCATCATATATTTGTTTAATCTGCTGTGGGCTATATCGCGATGGAATACTGATCGCAACAACAGCATGCATTGGTATCCCGCCCATTGCAGCAATGTCTGAAATATTGCTAGCTAGCGCCTTATAGCCAATTGCTTCAAGCGACATCGTTTCACTTTTAAAGTGAATCTCCTCTACCATCGTATCGACCGTGTACAGCCACTCATATGCCTCATTACGATCAGCCTTATCGGTAGCCGAGACAATCGCTGCATCGTCACCGATAGCAAGTCTAACTCCCCTTGCCTCAAGTAAGTCCGGCGCTTGTCCTTCATTCGTCCAAAAGCTAATTCGTGCAAATTCATCCATCAGCTTAGACTCCTTTAATTTTACTACTAACATGCTAAAGCCTACAGTACATTGTACCTTAACAGACCTCATAAAAAAAGATCACATTCGCATAAGTCGCAAATGTGATCACAGCTTAAAGCTATAGCGACCCGCAAACTTTTGGCGCTACAGCTCTTTAACTATCGTAATATGAAGCTCATTTTTAAGATCAATCTCATACGCTTTTTTCGGTACGGAACCGTCCGCTTCTAACACTACCCGTACGACAGGACGATGCAGCGCAAGACCGCTATTTTCCACGACTACAACCGTCTGTCCCGTATTTAACAGCAGCATCGTTGTAACTGGATAAATCGAGATATGACTACAAAACAGCTTAATAAGATTATGATCAAAATAAGTTCCGCCAGCAGCAAATAAAAACTCAATCGCTTCACTCGTTTTGTAGCGCTTGCGGTATGGTCGCGGTGAAACTAACGCGTCATACATATCAGCAAGCCCAACGATCTGTGCGTACAAATGAATCTCGCTCCCCTTCAAGCCACGCGGATACCCTGATCCATCAAACCGCTCATGATGCTGCAGGGCACAATGAGCCGAAAGTAGAGATATTTCATGATATTTACGTAAAATATCAAAGCCTTCACGTGGATGAGTTTCCATCATCGCGCGCTCCTGCTGCGTTAGCTTATCGGGCTGCTTCAACACTTTATCTGGCATTCTAGTCATGCCGATATCAAACAGCAGTGCACCGATACCCAATTCTTCTAATTGCGTGCGGTTTAAGCCGTGTGCTAGCCCCATAATACCCGCTAAAACAGCTACATTTACAGAATGCTGAAACAAATAAGCATCCGCCGTATGAATCGTCGACAAATTTTCTACAATGTTTTTACGCGTTGACAGCTCCGCCATAATGCTGCCAAAAATCTCTCTGAAGTTTTTTCCGATATTAGGAGCGATTACTTTGCCTTTGCTTAAATCATTAGATCTAAGCGCACTCATCGTCTCAGTAATCTCCTTCACGGCTTTATTGCGCGTAGCATCGGATATCGTTTCCTGTGGCACGATATCGAGTGTAAGGGAATCCTCAACAAACAAATAATCAATTCCCATATTGCGCAAGCGATCAATATAACGCTGAGTCAACGACATGCCAACTCCAAGAAGAACATTTCCATTCTCTTGATAAATTGGCTTAGCAATTACATCACCTGGTTTTACTAAACTAATATGAAGTTTCTTCATTAGAGTTACCTGCTCCCTCTTTTTCATACCAATCAATCATTAGCGAAAGGTCGTAGCACAACGAGTGCAACGACCTCTAGCTAATTGCAGAGCTTCGATTGACAATTAAATTACGTCCGTTATATTTAGCTTCATACAATGCTGCATCTGCTAAACTCATAACTTCTTGTAAGAATACTTTGGAGTCTGAAATTTTGAATTGATCATAATTGTCGATCGTTACAATCCCCACACTGATGGTTACTGAAATATGATCTTCAACATCGTCAATCCAAATCTGATTGTTTTCTATTTCATTTTTTATTTCTTCTGCTTTTAATTGCGCTTCAACAGCAGATAAATGCGGTAGGTAAACAAGGAACTCCTCGCCACCGTATCTAGCCAATCTGTCTCTGCTGCCTAGCAAGCTTTTAACCTTGCGAGCAGTATGTACTAATACAATATCTCCGTTAAGATGTCCATATGCATCATTAATTAACTTGAAGTAATCTAAATCAAAAATAATTATCGTAAATGGCGTTCTTTCTGTAATGTTATTAACCAACTCTTTCTCTAAAAACTGCATGAGGTATCTTCGATTATAACATTCAGTGAGCGCATCTGTAATGGCAATTCTCTCTAATTTTTTATTTGCTTCAAATAATTCTTCTTGCGTTTCAATAAGCTCAAGATTTCTCTGTTGCAATAGCTCATTTTGCAGCTTTAAACTCTCTGCCAAATTATTATAGTCTGTCAAATCCTGTATCGTGAACATATAGCCTCTAAGCTTATTCTGTCTATTCATAATCGGAAAGGATTGAATAAGCAGATGCCTAGCATTATTATCACCGGAAATCCATTGGAATTCCAGCTTAACAATCGGATCACGATCGCGAAGGGCAAACTTCGACTCGATGCTATCTCTTGCACTTTTAGGCAGCTGCTGCTTCACCTTATTAAGGTCGAAGCGTTCTCCGATTTCAAAGGAAAAAAACTTATCCGCCATCTCATTGATTTCAACAACATGCTGATCACGGTCAAGCACTAAGATCCCAATTGAAATCGTATTCAACACATCACGCTGTGCAATGCTAATAATGTCTAGCACATTGATTCGATTGATATTGATCGACATATAAAGAGCAGCAAAAAGCATCCCAATCGAGAGCACAGGGAAATACTTCACAAACCATTCCAGCACGATAATATTAACGAACAAATCAACAATACCGCCTGCTAGTACAATACCTATTCCTATTATAGCAAATTTGCTTACAAGGCGCGCCATACTATCTTGCTTCGATTGAAAATAATGACGTATAAGTAACAACATCGAACTAACCACATGCAATAAGAGTAATGCAACGACAAAGCTAAAATATTGACCGTATACAAATTGTTTTTCAGATAGTGGATCGCTATTAATAGCTAGAAACGAATAATTCGGATTCCACATAACGAATATTACTGCGGCTACAGTCGGGAGAAGGAAAAGTTTGAAGGATTTACTCTTGAGAAAGGAACTGCGATTAATAATATAAAGCGTAAATACTACAGAGCCAATTCCTAATGCTGTTAGTACGACGTAGGAGAGTTTAATGAATAGAAATCGATATTCCATTAACGGGGTCGTACTAGCAGCGAATTGTAACAGTGCCCAAAACATGAATGCTAGATGAAGCGACATGTACACACGACTTAAAATCGAGATAGTTTTAGTATAAATCAAGAATAACAACGTACCAAGTAAGACTAAAAAAATACTAAAGTCAATTATCATTGATATTCCCATGCTACCCACCCATTCATGAATCCTATCACTGTTTAATATAGCAAATTGTCCAGAAAACTACAATTAGTTATAGTGAAGATAAGATGATATTTTCATATTAATTTGTGAGCTTATCTACTAGCAGCCTCTCAAGCGTATGCTCAACTCCTAATGTTTGCTTAAACAGCTTGTATTGCTGCCACTTATTCTCATTGAAGCTAAGCTGCTGAGGCTTAACTGCGCGAATCATAATGTTTTTAGGCGTATGCTCAGCATCAATAAACTCCAGCATATTCACCTTGTATCCAATCGTTTCCAGTATATGTGCACGCATACCATCTGTAGCTAGCGCTGAAAAACGTTCCTTCAGCAAGCCATGCTGCAGAATTGGCGCCATCAGCTCACTCTTCAATTGCGGGAATAACTCATGCTGACAGCAAGGAACAGACATAATGACCGAAGCGCCCCAATTGACTGCTTTACTAAGCGCTGCATCCGTCGCAGTATCGCATGCATGTAACGTCACAACCATGTCCACTTCATTCAGCTCATTATAGTCGGCGATATCACCAGCTAAGAAGCGCAAATGTTCATATTGCAGCTTGTCCGCCAGCCCGTTGCAAAATGCGATAACGTCTTCCTTGAGATCCAGCCCAATAATTTCGAGCTCGCGCTGCTGCTCAATAAACAAGTAATGGTAAAGCGCGAAAGTCAAATACGATTTACCGCAACCAAAGTCGATAATTTTTAACGTCTTATTAGAAGGCAGATGCTCGAGCACATCCTCCACCATCTCTAAAAAGCGATTAATTTGCTTAAATTTATCCTGTTTTTTCGCATGAACTCGACCTTCTGCGGTCATGATGCCAAGCTCCACTAGGAAGGCTACTGGCTTGCCCTCCTCCAGCACTCTTCGTTTTTGACGATTATGGCTACGTGGCTTCACTTGAGCTGCAACCTCGCCCGTTTCTTTGCGATTGATCGTTAGCTTGCCTTTTTTACTTGATAGAAGATGAAGCTGATAGCCTTGACCCTTAATCAATGTCTGCTTATATTGATGAGCAATGCAATCGACAAGCTTGTCCGCGGCTTGATCAGCAGCTACATTTTCATGCATCACTTTATTTTTATAATGGGACTCAAATTGATAGAATAACCCGTTCTTCAACTGCACAGGACGGACAATCATTTTTTGTGGTGCTTCATTAAGCTTAGGAGAGCTTAACACCGCTTGAAATAACGTATCACTATGGATACTCTGGACAAGCTGCTCTTTTAACTGCTGCACTGTATTGTTCTGATCAGTCATTGAACTGTCGAACCCCCTCTCATTAATCACTTATTACCCAATAAATTGCCCCAACAGCTCAGCCATTTCCGATGGCGTCTCAAGCATTCCCATATGTCCTGCTTCCGCTAGCACATGACAAGCTGTACCGGAGTGACTTCCAGTGAACGTTCCTTCTGGCGAAACGACACCGTCCTTCGCGCCTGCGATTAGCAGAACAGGAAGACCGCTTTGCTGGATCACTGCTGCGCGATTCGGACGTTCCTTCATCCCTCTAGCAAAGCCAGCTACCGCCTCAGGGGCAGTTTGGTGACCAATTTCAATACCATAACGCAGCAATTGCTCGTATTGCGGATGGTCAGCGGCGAAAAGCTTAGGTACTAGTCCATCGACAAAAGCAGTAACGCCTTGCTCCTGCACTTTAATAATTGCTAGCTCACGATTTTGCTTAGCTTGCTCAGAGTCTGGCAAGGCAGTAGAATGCAGTAAGCCAAAGCCTTGCAGTAGCTTAGGCGCTTGCTCTGCTAATGCTAGCGTAATATAGCCGCCTAAAGAATGACCGATTACATAAGCTCCATCGATACCGATTCCTTGTAGCCATTGCACAATAAAGCTGGCTTGCTCTTCCATGTTATACGTTTCTTGCTTTAATGGAGACGAATGTCCATGACCAAGCAGGTCTGGAATTAGCAGACGATAGCGCTGGGCTAGTAAAGGTGCAAGCTTGCTAAAATAAGCGGAGCTGCCGCAATAGCCGTGAAGCAGCACAACAACTGGTTTACTGTTTTTCGCATTAGTGTCGTTAAGCGAAGCTGCCGAATCATAATAAGCCAATGTAATGCCTTCACTTAGCTCAACTTGTTGATTACTTAATGTAAGAGTCATAGAGAGAACACTCCTTGTTCATATTCCATACTTTAGAAATTTGTGACGCAAGCGCTGTAGCGAGCTCCATCACTTGAAACAGTGACGTCGACTGCAGCTTCCAATACGCCTTAGGGCCTGTACAATTGACAACCGCACATATACTGTAGCTACCAATCGACGACAACGTCTTCCCTAATGCCGAGCCAGGCTTTAACGGCTCAGTACTATATATAAAACTTCCAATCTGGTTAGCAGTACCTAATCCAGCATCAATAGCGACAACGAGCTTATCCTGATGCTGTAGCGTCTTAATTTCGTGCTGAACGCGATCGGCATCACATGGAAATGCAAGCGTTCCGATAACATTGGGAAAACCCGCACTCTGTAATTGACTTCCGACTAATGGGCCGAAGGAATCTCCTGTCGATTGATCCGTTCCTATACAAATAAAGACAATGTCCTCTGGTAGTGGACATTGTAGCTGTATCTCTCGTAAAAAATGATGTAGCTGCTGTAAATTAACCTCATTCATTGCGGTTTTACGCAATGGCAAAAGCTTGGCATGCTCAAGCATATATTTTCATATTCCCTTCTATTTCATACATACGATGAATACGATTTATACGAGGGCGTGTCTAAAAAACCGTTCAGTGGCACCTTTTACCGCCTTTTCACCCTCTGCTTCGTTCCGTTCTGCTTGATGTACCCCCGGTACACCTTCACAAATGCGCCTTGCATGGAACGAAACTTCGGCAACATTGGTTGTCCTCAGAGTTCTCAGACGGGCCCTAAGTTATTGTAGCTGATTTTAGGTATCACTTCAATTTGTTCGTATAGCAAACTCATTTCGTGGTACAATGACGAGTAAGGTTATTGAAAAAGGTTAGGAGCGATATGATGGTAGATTTGGAGCAAGCAACAGTAGATAATATGGTGTTTATGATCGATGCAATTAAATCAAAGCTAAAAATGGCTACTGCAGCAGCAATGCAGGCATCTAGCTTTAACTTATCCAACTATGAAGATATTAAAGATATTTATGAGGTTGTTGCATCAAAGGAAAATTTCAGCATTAGTGAGGTAGAGGCGCTCGTCTCTGAGCTTGGTAAGCTGCGTAACTAAGCTTTTTCGTGCTGCGGAACAAATGCTTAGTATTTCAGCGCTACGGATCAGTGTGTTATTTGCAGCGCTACGGATCAGTGTGTTATTTCAGCCGCTTTTTAAATCGGATGCTTCTTACTGTATTATGGTTAGCATCCGACTTAAAGGCGGCTCATTTCATTTTCCATAACACACTGGTCCTTCGCTGGAGCATGCTCGTTCGTTCCTTCGCTGTTGCTGTTTCAGATGGTTCCCTTCTCTGTTGCAGCTTCGTCAGTTCCTGCGCTGTAGCACGCTCGTTCGTTCCCTCGCTGTAGTAGCTTCGTCAACTCCTGTGCGTACCCTGAAATGCTAATGGTCAGCTATGTCCGTCAACGCTTGAGATTGTAATCTATCAATCGCTAATGGTCGCCCATGTCTGTAAGCGCCAAATTATATCAAAAAAAGTGTGAAAAGAAGCTGTACCGGACAAAAATGTCCAATAACATCAGAAATTTTAGCCGTTTACTGCTAACGGTCATCGATGTCCGTCAGTGAGCCATACGAAACTTCCAGTGCACTGATTTGAAGTCCCTATAATGCCAGTGTAAGATGAGCACAACGTCCCCTTGAAAGTAAACAAAGGAGCTATCAAGGTCAGTTGGTTTGCTTGATGCCAACTGACTTCCGACAACTCCTTCTTATATTCCAGATCTTATTTTAGCATTAGTGCGTTGATTCACTTTTACTTCTATTACTGTTGCTGTTGTTGCTGCTGTTGCTTTTTTTCGTTGTCTTGCACTGTAATTGCTAGCTTAACATGAACATTTTTTTCTTCTCCCTTAAGGAAGTAAGCAATACGCTCTAGTTTTTCTGCTAGCTCCGCGCCTGTAATGGTAGTATTTAAATTAAAATGAAATTGATCGCTAGGTATATTTGCATTTTCATTATAAATTCGCCAAACTCCGTCAACACCTAAACGCTGTGAATCTGACTGCGGATAAAATTTATCGGATTTGTTAACGACCCGCTCATAAATCCTTAGCTTTTTTAGAAGCATATAATATTGTGCAGAATGTTTAAAATTCCATGCTTCCCTTATATCCTTCAAAGTATACGTCATTTTCCAACGTTTAAGATTTTCTACCTGTTCATCCGATGTTAATTTTAAGAAATCTTCCAGCGGAAGCATTTTTTCCGACATACTCGACCCTCCAACATTTGGCATTTAATGAGTAACTTATGATAAATACATAATTACATAAAAAATACCATACCTCTTGGCAAATTACAATAAAAAATTCCCATTTGTTGTTATCAAATAGGAATTTTTTTCATTTATTCATTTGTTTATTACAATTCGTTGAAGTTTAATGATTGAATGAAGCGTTTAAAGCTCTGTTGACCGTGCTCAGTACGCTTATAAACCCCTGCATCAAGCAATACTGCTAAGAACTTGTTACCGACTTCCTTTTCAACAAGCTGCTGTGCAGCAGAATCCGCTAGTCCAACACCATGCTCAGCAGCAAGCTCTTGAATCCATGCGGAATGATGATGTAGCGCATGATCAGCCCCAGCAGTCGCTTCAACAGCAGCTTGATTATTGCCGCTTAAGAGTCCAGCAATAGCAGCAAGCTCCTCTTTCAGACGTCCAGGCAATACCGCTAAGCCCATAACCTCGATTAAGCCGATATTTTCCTTTTTAATATGATGCAAATGTTTATGCGGATGGAAAATACCATCTGGATGCTCCTCGCTCGTACGGTTATTACGTAAAACAAGATCAAGCTCATAACGTCCATCAGACAACAGGCGAGCAATTGGAGTAATGGTGTTATGAGGCACTTTACTGCCATCTGCTTCTGTAGAGTAAGCGTAAATATCCGCTTCTGGATCGCTATATTCTCTCCATGCATCAAGAATTTTAGCAGCTAGTGACTTCACGGATGCTTTATCCTTGCCTTGCAAGCGAATAACAGACATCGGCCATTTCACAATACCAAGCGCTATATCCCCAAATTCAGAGGAACTGAAGCTTGCTTCAATCGGCGATGTTTCCATCGGAAAGACATGCTTACCAGCTTGGAAATGGTCATGTGTTAGAATTGATCCCCCGACGATTGGCAAATCAGCATTAGATCCAATGAAGTAATGCGGGAATTGCTCCACGAAATCAAGTAAGCGTGCCATTGAGCTATGCGTAACCGCCATCGGCTCATGCAACCCTTTAAACACGATGCTATGCTCGTTGTAATACACATATGGAGAATATTGTAGATGCCATTCCTCACCTTGCAACGTTAACGGCACAGTACGCAGGTTTTGGCGCGCTGGATGATTAACACGACCAGCGTAGTTAATGTTCTCTACGCACAGCAAGCATTTTGGATATTTAGCTGGCGGTAATGTTTTAAGTAATGCAATTTCTTTAGGATCCTTTTCCGGCTTAGATAAATTAACGGTAATTTGCAAATCGCCGTAATCCGTTGCATGCAGCCAGTTTGGATTTTTTGCAATGCGATCCATACGGATATAGTTGCTATCGATGCTTAGCTTATAAAACATCGATGTTGCTGCTTCCACGCCTTGCTCTTCCGCAAGCTTATTAAATTTGGCAATAAAGTCAGATGGACGAGCTATAAATACGCCCATTACCTTAGCATCCAACAAATCGCGATACGTTAATGTATTTTCAGGAATTAGCCCAATGCTGTAGCCGTAATCAAGCAATAGCTCTAACGGCTCGATCGGGGAACTTAGCGTCTCAGCTGGCAGTTCTCCCTCATAAGGCTCATCGAATTTGAACAAATCAAGTAATGCGTTAGTTGCATACGCTTGATCTTGCTCTTCAATTAGTTCTTGCTGCAGCGCAAACTGCACGAGACGTGCAATTTGCAGCTGAGCTTGCTCTGAAGTTACTTGTGTGGTCATTCTTTACTCTCCTTTCTATCTGTAAGCTTATTTCTGGTAGCCATTCGGATTGTTAAGATGCCAGCTCCAAGCACTTGCAATAATATCCTTCAAATTGCTATGTGTCGGATTCCAGCCAAGCTCTTGACGAGCGCGCTGAGAAGAAGCGATCAACACAGCAGGGTCACCTGCACGACGCTCTTCCATTTTAACTGGAATTTCACGACCTGTTACTTCGCGTGCGATATCGATAACTTGCTTAACGGAGAAGCCGTTGCTGCTGCCTAGGTTATAAACCGAACTGTCAGACCCTTTACGCAAAGCTTCAACTGCAAGAATATGCGCTTCTGCCAAGTCACTTACATGAATATAGTCACGGATACATGTTCCGTCCTCAGTCGCATAATCATCACCGAATACGGAGATGTGCGGACGCTTGCCAAGAGCTGCTTCCAATACGATTGGAATAAGATGTGTTTCTGGATCATGTGCTTCACCGATTTTTCCGCTTGCATGCGCACCAGCCGCATTGAAATAACGTAAGGAAATATATTTCACATCATGTGCAACGTCAAACCATTTCATCATTTTTTCCATCGCTAGCTTAGTTTCACCGTAAGCATTGGTTGGAGCTGTACGATCATACTCATCGATTGGCACATTTTCAGGCTCGCCATACGTTGCTGCTGTTGAAGAGAAAACAATTTTCTTAACGCCGTACTGATTCATTTTCTCAAGCAAGCAAAGTGTTCCGTACACATTGTTATGATAGTATTTACCTGGGTCCTTCATGCTTTCACCAACAAGTGAATTCGCTGCAAAGTGAATAACCGCGTCAATTTGATTTTCGCTGAATAGCTTATCAAGTGTTTCACCATCGCGCAAATCACCAACGTAAAGCTTTCCGCCAAGTAGTGCTTCCTTATGACCTTGTTGTAAATTGTCAAGTACGACAATTTCCTCTCCACGTTCATGTAAAGCTGCAACAGTATGAGAACCGATATAGCCAGCTCCACCAGTAACTAGTACTGCCATTATAATCATCCTTCCAATTAATTAATCTTTACACCATAACATCCGTTCTAATATGAGCTCTAATTAAGCCTCAAGCTGCTCTACACCGTTACCGATTGAGCATACATAGAAATCAGCAACTAGACCTGTTTTTTCTGTATATTCTTTGCCAACTTGCTCTTTGAATTGTTCAATGGAATCTTCATGTACAAGCGATACTGTACAGCCACCGAAGCCTGCACCAGTCATACGAGCACCAAGTACGCCAGGAACTTTACGAGCTGCATCTACCAATGAATCAAGCTCATGTCCAGTTACTTCATATAGATCACGAAGTGAATCATGAGAGCCATTCATCAATTGACCAAATGCTGCAAGATCATTTGCTTTAAGTGCTTCGATAGATTGTAATACACGATTAATTTCCTCGACAACATGCTGTGCACGCTTCAATACCACTTCGTCTTTAATTAGATGCTTAGAAGCATTGAATTGATCGATGGAAAGCTGACCTAGCAAAGTTACCTCAGGATGTGCCGCTTGTAGATCAACAACCGCTTGCTCACATTGTGCGCGACGCTCGTTGTAAGCAGAATCCACCAAGCCACGACGTTTGTTGGTATTACCAATGACAAGCTTGTAGCTGCCTGATTGGAAAGGTACTAGATCGTATTCCAATGTATCGCACATTAACAGGATCGCATGATCTTTTTTACCGTTAGCTACTGCGAATTGGTCCATAATACCGCATTTTACACCGTTAAATTCGTTCTCAGAGCGTTGTGCCATAAGAGCAATTTTCACTGTGTCGATTGGTTTTTCTTCTAATGTAAGCAATGCGTATAGCGTTACAACCTCAATCGAAGCAGAGGAAGACAAGCCAGCGCCGTTAGGAATTTCGCCATGGAATAATAGATCATAGCCGTGTTTGAATACTGCACCTGTACGAAGAATTTCGTTGACACAGCCCTTAGGATAGTTCATCCAGTCGTCAGCCTCATCATACTCTACGCTCTCAACGCTAAGCACCTTCATCGTTGGGAAGTTAGTTGAAGCAAGACCAAGACCTTTATCATCACGCTTACGAACAAGCAATGTTGTACCAAATGTTAGCGCAGCAGGGAATACATAGCCGCCGTTATAATCTGTATGTTCACCGATCAAATTAACGCGACCAGGTGCATGAAAAACATCAATCTTATGTTCAGAGTTACCAAAACGTTCTACAAAAGTTTGTTTAAGCTCTTGAATATTTGCCATAAAAATATCCATCCTTTACATCAAATTAGTTTTTGATCTTGCTCTCAGTATACTCGTTATCTATGCTCAACTGAATGGTGGTAAGTGAAATCAATATGGATTAATGTGACTTTTCATTCGTTCCCTTATCGTCTACAATATAGACAACAGCTTATTTATACAGCATAAGGATGATTGCAGAATCCCTTAAATATTAGCTTTTCATGAAGCTGTAGGAGGTAAATATATGTTTAGAACCTCATTTGAGCAGGATGGAGAAAATCAACCTGACCAATCTAAAATTAAGCCTGAAACGTATCTAGTTGCATCTAGTCCAATGATGGAGGAAAGCAGCATTATTGGTCTGCATGTGTTATTTGCAGGTGAAAGTCAAACAAGCGCCAACCATCGACTTGGCCCTAAAGTATATAGCTTCTATCTCATGCACATCGTGCTCGAGGGGGAAGGCGCATTTACAACCGAGCAGCAGCACTATGAGCTTAAGGCTGGAGACACCTTTCTTATCCGTCCCAACCAGCTAATTTCCTATGAGTCCTCGTCTCATGATCCGTGGCGCTATCGTTGGGTAGCCTTTACTGGCGACCATGCAGATCAGCTTGTCCGGATGGCTGGCTTTTCTAACAACTGCGAAGTGGTGTCGCTGCCGAATTTTAAGAAGACAGGTCAATATTATCGCAACATATTGGAGGCATTCCGCGAAGGGCATGCAACATCGGTGCTGCAAGCATCGGGCTGGCTTCAGCTTATTATGTCACAATACGGCAAACAGCAATTGCCTCAAGCGAGCTATCCTCCTTCACAAGCGAACACCGAGCAAAAGCTTCATAAGCAAATGGTACACTATTTGAGCTCGCAGTATACGCATCCTGTTAGCATTACCAATATGGCAGAAGCGTTTGGCTACAATCGTGCTTACCTATCTCGAATTTTCAAGAAGCAAGTAGGAATGCCGCCAAGCACGTTTTTATTGAACCTGCGGCTTGATCACGCCAGACATATGCTGCGTGAACGCCCAGAGCTGACGATCGAGCAGGTCGCTGCCTCGGTCGGCATACAGGACGCCCTATACTTCTCTAAGCAATTTCGCAAGGCATACCGACAATCACCGAGCTCTTACCGCAAGCAAGTATTAGAAACATTGTCGTAATGGCATACTAGCTTTGAGGTGATAACAGCGATGAAAATCGTTCATAAGGGAGCTAATTATTGGAAAACATTTGATAATGATAATACAGAGTGGCCTGCCTTACAGCATTCCTTATCAACCCATGTACTCATCATTGGTGGCGGTATGTCCGGCTTGTTGACCGCTCTTTTATTGTACCAGCATAACATAGACTTTGTATTAGTTGAGGCAGGCGAATTAGCAGGAGGAAGCTCCAGCGCCAGCACTGGATTACTGCAATACTCTAATGATATTATGCTATATGAGCTGCGTCAGCAAATTGGCAAGGAACAGGCCGATTATTACTATCGCTGCTGTTACGATGCCCTACAGCAGCTAAAAACATTGATAAAAAGTATCGAGGAAGACGTTGGTGGCTTGCAATACCAAGCTCGCTCCAGTCTACAGCTAAGCACCACCACAGAAGATATCGCTAAGCTTCAGCAGGAATATGAAGCATTATCTAGCATCGGCTTACCATGCGAGCTTTGGGACAGCGAGCAGCTATCACAGTATTTTCCATTCAGCAGACCAAACGCGCTTGTTACGCATCATGATGCAGAAATCAACCCTCATTTGTTTGTGATAAAGAGCGCACAATATTTAATGAAGCATGGACAGCAGTTATATGAACACTCTGCCGTTACTGGCTTATCCAAATTAAACAGCGGTCGCTACCGTGCAGATATTAATGGAGTAGCAATCGATGCGGCCACAGTGGTCCACGCAGTCGGATATCAGTATCAGCAATTGCAGCAGTTACAACTGCAATTATTGTTAGCTCGCTCCTACGTCATCGTGACCGAACCAATTGAAAATTTAGATTTTTGGTATGAGCGAATGCTGATCTGGGAAACAGCAAGACCTTACTTTTATACGCGCATCACAGATGACAATCGCATCATCATCGGCGGCCTCGACGAGCCTACGTCCGATATCAACTGGGACCAAGCTTCCGTCAGTGAGCATAGCGAGAAATTATTATCATACTTACAGCAATTGTTCCCCGAGCTAGATACAAGGATCGCCTATCAATGGAACGCCACCTTCATCGAAACAAGAGACGGCTTACCTTACATCGGCGCTCATCCGCAAGACCCAACACAATACTTCGTGCTAGGCTACGGAGGCAACGGCGTAGTCTCCAGCATGCTCGGCGCACAATACGTCGCTGACGCGATAATAGGACAGCAAAGCCTTCAACCACTAGGCACCATCCTCGGCCTAGCCAGATAAATAAAAAGCCTTCATCACGAATCCAGGGACGCTCCCATAGCAATAAGTGATGAAGGTTTTTTTGATTATTATGCAGCGATGATAATGCGCAATACTTCGGAGCGTCACCTACGAAGGGCACGCTTCAGCGCAGGATCAATACGCTCTGGAAAACGGAGTGCTCCGCCTTTAACTCCTGCTGCTACCTATAATAAATACATTAGCAGCAGCAGGATTTAAAAAGCGTGATGCAAGAGCGTATTGATCTGGAGCGATGCTATAACAATAAACGCAGCGATGATAATGCGCGATGCTTCGGAGCGCAACCCACGAAGAGCACCCTACAGCGCAGGATCAATACGCTCTGGTAAACAGAGTGCTCCGCCTTTAACTCCTGCTGCTACCTATAATAAATACATTAGCAGCAGCAGGATTTAAAAAGCGTGATGCAAGAGCGTATTGATCCGGAGCGTTGCTATAATATCCTTCGTAGCGAAGTTTAAATCGCGCATCGCGCCTGATCAGAGCTCATTGCTCAGGATCTGCGCTGCTCCAACCTCAGACAATCCCGCTGCTGATCCTGCTGCGCTATTCTCTGTACCGGCAAACCCCAACGATAAATTCTCAAACGCCCCAGCATCATGTCCATCACTATGGGAAGCTTCATGCCCTGAAATACAAACAATACATTGTCCTGCTCGCAAAGCTTGCAGACAGCGATCAGCATTTTCCTCAGATAGTCCATAGGACATTAGCGACGGAACGCCTTGCTCATGCTGATCGTACACATGAGTCAATCCGATCACTCCCAATGTTGGAACCTGCATTGACGTCTGCTGGGCATAAAACGGAAAAACTAATCCATCGACTGCCCCTTCGTCGCGCACTAGCCCCGCTTCATCAGCGCCACTACCGCCATCATTTCTCCGATTAGCGCTCGTAATTTCTGAAAATAAATCGATATGAATATCTGTCTCGCTATTCAGCAATCTACTATGCTCTACGTTGGACACCAGCACCGACAAATTGCTTCGATCAATGCCGCTGCTTTGCAGCTTTTTCAGTCCTTCTGCTGCTTCATGCTCCGAATTAAAAAGTAAAACCTTCGTAATCATACTGACCCTCCTATACGGAAATCTCTTAGCGTAATTGCTTCTATGTTGGTATTCCCTATTCCGCATCCACTCAATCATCGTTTTTTCTTTTCGGAGGAGATGTCGAATTATTACAAATATCATCTATTCTTGTATTATTTGAACGATACGGTTGTGTGGCGATAATCTATACGCTATGATGGAGAGTAGAGAACTAATTAGACATGCAAGGGAGGCTGCAAATCAGTTGATCCATCGAAATCTTGTTCAAATCGCGGGCTGGGAATGGCATAATTTGCAGCTCAAGCATACTCCAATTACTCCTTCATACCGACAGCATGTTAGTGCGAAAACACGTACAGAAACCAATGAAAGCTATATTGCAGAAAAACGTGAGCTGCTGCAGGCTTATCCTGAGGCTGTCGTATGGATTAATGAAAGCTATGAACGAAATCGTAACAATCTTTTAATACAAAAAGTTGAGGAATACGGACCTGTTGTTCAAGGAACGATTATGATCCAGCTTTCCAACCAAGAACAGGATGTAGCCCCACTGCATTTTTGGCTGTCGAGCACTAAGCTTATTACGATGCAGCGTGATATTCGAATTCCACTTAGATTGCAACATTTTGATATGCAAGAGCAGTATGAACAATGTAAGAGTGCGCCAGAAGCATTTTTCCTAATGCTCGGCTCGTTACTAGAAAGTCTACATATCGGGTTAGATCGTTTGGAGCAAAGACTAGGTCAGCTAGAACGGGATATGAAGGAAAGAAACCGTAAGGACCTGCTTGATACCATTATTGAACGACGCTATGAGCTGCTTCACTACAATCATATGTATATGCCGGTCCGAGAATTGGATGGATTGGCGAAGGAAGCATTTCTTGAACAGCTTACAGCCAGCGACGGTTATCAACGTATTCATTATCGCTTTCAGCGGCTTGATGTGCTGCTCAAGCATTATGCGATTGAGATCGACACCTTGATCTCCGTAGATGATGCCTTGTCTAATTTCCGAGGCAATGAGATTATTCGCACATTAACGATTTTTACCGCTGTCTGCTTGCCTGCTTCAATCGTGGGTGCGATATGGGGAACGAATTTTATTCACTTACCGTTTAAGGAAACTCCATTAGGCTTCGTCTTTATGATTGGATTTATTCTAATCATTACCGGCTTTATTTACTATATGTTTTGGCGCAAGGGCTGGACAGGCGATATATTGTCTAAGCGCAAAACCACTCGCCCGAAAGAGAAGCTGAATGATATCGTCCTGAAGCAGCAACCACAGCCTGTTAATCAAGAGCTTCCTTCGCGTAAGGATCGTGGAAAGAAGCAAAAACAAAAAGAAAGAGAGCAGGCTGGACAAGCCACTGCTTCCGTTGTAGCCTCAAAACAAGCAGCACTTGTTTCAGTGAAGGATCTGCCATCACGTAAAAACAGATAAAGCCTTAGCCGCGTATTCATCTTCAAGCGATGAATCATCCAAGCGACTAAGGCTTTTACTTGTTTAATAATAGAAAATTGATAAGATTACCATTATAGCCTAATAACTTGACCAGTTGCCGCAGATTGATTAGCAGCAATTGTGACACGATGCGTCTCATAGGAATCCTTATATGTAGAGCGAATAAGCGACGTGTCGCCTGTACGAACAGCATGAAGGAAGGCTTTTGTTTCAAGCTCATACGGATTACTTTTGTTCAAATATTCTACAACCTGACCACTTGTATAATCCTTCACACCGTTGAAGCCGATTTCCAGCTTACCTGCATCACTGTAGAAATGCAGCCCTACATGATCACCTGCAGGCAATATACATGTATTGCTAATTGTTGCAACCATTCCATTAGCTAGCTTCAAGGTCACCGTTGCAGCATCCGCTACGTTGGCATTGGGATCCTGAGAGGTTAGGATACCTGCTGATGATGCCGCATAAACCTCAACAACATCGCCTGCAAGATAACGCAGCAAGTCAACGATATGTGTCGTCTGCTCTACAAACTGTCCACCTGAACGCTCTTGTCTGCGCCACCAAGAGTTGTTAGGCGCTCCCCCCATCCAATAGCCTAACGCCATCGCAAGCTGACGGTCAGCGAGCAGCTCCTTCGCCTTGTTTGTACCATCCATATATCTGAAGTGATAACCAACAGACGTTATTAACCCCTTAGCTTCAATCTGCTCTAGTAAAGCCTGTGGCAGCTCAGCGTCACAGGATAACGGTTTTTCCACTAGAAATGGAATGCCTCGTTCAATACATTGCTGTTCAAAATTTCCGTGTACAAACGGCGGTGTGCAAATATATACAGCATCTAGCTTGTGCTGCTCTAGCATATGCTCCACTTCACCATAGGCCTTCATATCAGTAAACTTAGCTGCAAATTGATCCGCTTTTGCCTGCGAGCTTGCTGTAACAGCAACAACCTCTACATCAGCCTGCTCATTCAGTAGCAATGCATGCTTCTCACCGAACCATCCAGTACCGATCAAACCAACTTTAAGTGTCATTCCATTTCCCCCTAGTCATTGAAAGATGTTTCCTACATTATAGGCATAGTTTGAAAGCGTTGTCCACGTGTACATTTCTTAAAATGTGCAGGTACCTATTACATCGCGCCTACATACTATATAGTCTACTTACCTCTTAGAAATGGAGGATTGGCTATGTCTCAACAACAACATCAACATGCTCTTACAGAACCAAATTATGAAACTGCCCTGTTTCTCGCAGCTATTTGCAGTCAAACCTATGTTCAGTTTGCCAACAAAGAGACAGGAGCGTTTATTAAGCCTGATCACTATGAACTGGTCGGGGCAATCGTTACATCAGAGCTAGGAATTGAAAATGATCACTACGGATTTGTATTAACATCACCGAATAATACGATACTGGCTTTTCGCGGCAGCAGTACTTCAATCGATTGGGTCTATGATTTTATTGCCCAACAAACTGAATATTTGCCAGCAAAAAATGCCGGTCAAACCCATAAGGGCTTTTCCGACATTTATTACACCTTGCGCCAGCAGGTGATAGAGCTATTAAACCAATGTGATAGTGACAAGCCGCTCTACATTACAGGTCACAGCTTAGGCGGTGCATTAGCAACACTGGCGGCACTAGATATCGCTGTAAATACACCGTTTCACAAAATTATCGTCTACACCTTTGGCGCGCCGAGAGTAGGCGACCCTGCATTTGTTAGAGCATACAACTACACCGTGCCAATTCATTGGCGCTTCCAAAACAAATACGACATCGTACCGCATCTGCCAACATTAGTTTATCACTCGCCGCAAACCGATGAAACGTATTTTTACTTACATGTAAAAGGCGAGGTTCAACGCTCATTTCGCCATGGCTCGGTTTCGTCCAACCATATTATGAGCAGCTATTTCCACGACCTTGCTGGCGATATGCCGCAAATTGCCCAATCAATATGTGCTAGCCCGATCGGATTCTGTCCTGGAGAAGAGCCCACTAGCTAGGCAGCACATATAGCAAAATTGAGAAGAAATGTAGAATTGAACCTGCTAGCACGAAGAGATGCCATACTGCATGATGATAAGGGAAGCTGCGCCACATATAAAAGATGGTTCCGACCGTATACAGCACACCACCGATAATAAGCAGCGTTAAGCCTTGTGATGCAAAGTTGTTTACAAGCGGCTTCCATGCAAAAATAATGCACCAGCCCATCAATATATAAACGATGGTTGATGTAAATAAGAAGCGATTGGCATACATCGATTTAAATATGACGCCAAACAGACTTAAGCCCCAAACAATACCAAACAGCACCCACCCTAGTGCTCCGCCAATGACATGAAACGAAATTGGCGTATATGTGCCAGCAATAAAAATATAAATACAGGAATGGTCAATCGATTCGAATACCCGCTTCGCCTTCCCCTCAGGGAAGCTGTGTACAAGCGTAGAAGCGCAATATAGCAGCACCATCGAGCTGCCATATATCGTGAAGCTAACTACATGCCAAGCCGTACCTTTTAACGCTGCAACTATAATTAATAACACTAATGCAGCAATACTTAGCAACACACCTATTCCGTGCGTAATCGCATTAGCGATTTCCTCGCCCTTCGTATAGCTATGTGTATCCGCCAACTCCTCACCCCTTATGTCGTCAACACTTGATCGAAACTCAGCTCCTCAAAGCTATTCTCTTTAAGTGTATCGGAGTGAAGCCATTCATTCAAGCAGCTTTCGATTGAGCCCAGCGTTTTATCCAAATTACAATAGCTAAGCTCGTCCGTAAACTGCGGAGAATGTCTGAAATAATCGGCATGCCCGCCTAATGTATTAACTCCCATAATACGCCCTGGTGCGTATTTACGAGCATCCCAGCGCGGCAGAGGAACATGCTGCTGTTGCAGCGTCCAGCCTCCCCAGCTGCCAAGCTTCGTTATCGGGTCCTTCCATCTTCCATGCTCATCTATTGCGTGAATGTAGCTTATCTTGCCTTTTAGAGCTGGGATAATACGTGTTTTCGGTGAGCCTATCTGAATCACCTTCGTATTAATTGGCGTTTTATCCTCATATAATTTACGGGCGATCTGATAAGCAGCAACCCCACCACCGCTATGACCAATCATAAGCAGCTTAGGTCTGCTCTCGTTCTCTTTAATTTTGCTCCATACTTTTCTTCCGCCAATTCCTCCGCGAAAAACATAGCTGGACAGATCAGCTCTAACCTCAGCAATTTGCAGCAATAGATTTCTTTCCATTTCACCATAAGGAAATAGTATCTCAATATCACTTTCGAAGCCCTTTTCTGCAAATTTATGCTGCAAGCGCTGCTCCAATGCATGAAATGCGCTCGGGCTCGTCTTTACTCCAGCTAACAAAAACACCTTTAATGACTGACCGGCTCGCATCTTCTTTCCTCCAAGTTTATAGATTTGTTGATCATGGTTTTAATTACATTATGCAAGGCTTTATAGAAAAACATACGACAATTCTCTATGCAATAAATTCCTCTTCACGCTCCGATACACTCGCTACGCTATATAGAAAAATGTAAATAAAAAAACGCCTCAAATTAAAGCCAGGCGTTTTTCTTGGCAAGTCATTGGCTTCGTAGTATCACTACACACCCATTTTCTTGCGCTGATTATTTACTTTTTTTGTATTTTGGCTAACAAGCTTTTTTGTGCCTGTGGATTGTTGCTGTTTACCAGGCATATTTTTTTGCTGCTTACGTGCAGCAAGAAGCTGTTTAGCACGCTCAGCTTGAGAAATAGGCTTAGAAGACTGAACCTGCTCACCATCTTGACGCTCTTGTTCATTAGACATTTGTGACACCTGCCTTTAAGGTTACATCTGTTTCTATTATACTACAATTACCTCATCGTTAGAAAGAGAGCTGAAGGCTTATTTTGCCTCTTGCGACTTATTTTCACCATGATCCCCTTGATCCTGCTGCTCGTCCTGCTCATTGTGCACTTCAGCTTCTTTGACTACTTGCGGGCTAGCTTGCCCAAGAGCTTCAAGCTGTTTTTCGAGCTGCTTCACTTTGCGCTGAAGGGTAATAAACCGGAACATACCGATCAAACCAACCACTAGCCCTCCGATTAGCGTCGAGCCTACAATAACGAGAATAAGCGGAGTCGATGTGGAACCAACCAAATAATCTACCTCTACTGCTTCAACATTACTCACCGCAAATAACGCTATTAGCAGTGCAAACAATAAACCTAATATAATCAACCATTGGCTTTTCATAACTCGTCCTCCTCAAATTCAGCTAATATTAGATTCTCATACAAGCTGCAATTAGTAAAGACTGTAAAACGTTATTTTAGTGTAGCCATTTAAGGAGGGAGTTAAGCAAGAAAAGCTTACTGCTCGATCAATCTTCTATTAAAGCTTCGTTTTCGCAAGAATAGCGGGATATAAATGAGCATCGCTCCTACTATACCACCTAACGAGTTAAGTATAAGATCATCAACATCAAACGCCCCCATTAGAAAGATCAGCTGCATACTTTCTAGCAGCAGACTTAATAAGAAGGACGCTAGTGCCGCATTGCTAATGCGGTGCTTATTACTACTTAACGCGATAAGCACGCCTGTTGGAATAAACACTAGAATATTACCGTATAAATTCAGCCATTGAATCCCTGAAGTTCTTTCTCCACCTAAGCTTGTGCCAATCGTATAAAAAGGCTGGAAATTCGCTTGCTGCATTCTTGCTTCTAGCAATTGTGGATGCTTCACGACAAGCTGAAGCTGATCTAGCAAGCTAAGCGGCTCTACAGGAGCAAGCTTGAACAATATAATTGCAAACAGCATATAGACATTAAGCAAGCCTGCGACGAGCAGCACGACCACTCGAATTGACTTCATCACTTCTCCTCCTTCCAAGAGGTTACGATTATGCCTCTAACATTATCTCCAGAAATGATAAAGTCATTGCCTGCAGCAAGCTTAATAAATTCAACGATCTCATAGTCGTAATAATCGATAAAAAACTTTCTCCCTTGAACATTCACTTCCAAATGAGGATTGGAAGCAATATACTGCACATACTCCTCTAGCACCCAATCATTTTCCGTCATTATGATGCTGTGCGGCTTACCAACGTAACGAAAGTGCCAGGGCTCATATTGAATCCCCGTTATATGCTGCTTATTGGGAGGATAACGTAAAATAAAACCGTACTCTGCAGCATGCTGACGTAGCCATTCCCCTTCGGCTGCACTCTCCATCTTTCCATTTACCGAGCTTATATCAACTGCAAGACCGCTATTATGCTCACTATATCCAGCAGGCAGCGCATAATCACTGCCTGACTGCTCATACAGCTTTGCTTGCTGCTCTAAGGAGCGATAACCGCTTGTTAGCAGGAAGCCGTTAATGCCGTCACTTCTAGCAGCCATAAACATCTCATCAAGTGCCTGCAGTACTTCCTTAGACAAGGTGATATTATTATTTTCCAGCCTAAAGCCTGCGTCAGCGGCCTCGACAGCCGTCATCGTAACAAGATCCTGTGCCGTTCCCTTCTTAGCTAGCGGATAATCTCCATTGATTAGCAATAGCAACCCGCTATGTACTTGCCCAGGATCAAAGGTCATCTGCTCAACCCCATCATTCCGATCCATAAAAAAATCTGTATTGCTTCTAGGGGTGATACCTTGCTCTTTTTCTTGTATAAGCTGTCCTACTATAATAATTGCAGCTAATGCTGCAAGCACAAAAAACCACTTTTTCATTATGAACTCTCCCTTATCTAGCGTAATACTAGCTTAATGAAAAATTCTTAATAAAAAAGTGGTGCAGTTTTTAAATTTTTCTTAAATTATTAGCTCTCATTGGTCATCTTAAGCGGCAACGTAACGGTAAAGCTTGTATTCGTCACATCACTGCTCACTTCAATCTTTCCACCATGCTGCTCTACAATGTTTTTAGCGATAAATAATCCGAGTCCCGTGCTTTCAGTATGCTGCACACGCGCTTTATCGCCTCGATAAAAGATATCAAAGATATGCTGCAGCTCATTCTCGGGAATGACCGAACCGTAGTTGCGAACGGAGATTGATGCCTCGTGCTCATTAGTAACAGCGACCACATCGATATATTGCCCATCTCCGCCATACCGTGCAGCATTGCTTAACAGGTTTTCAAACACCCTTGCCAGCAGCTCCCCATCACCCTCAACAATAAGCTTGGGCGGCAGCTCTAATCTGCTCTGTAGCTGATGCTTCTCAAATAACGGATAGAGCTCCTCAGTAAGCTGAGCTAGCAGCTCTGCCAAATCAAGTACAGCAATTTGTAAGCTCAACTGACCATAATTCATCACTGTAATTTCAAATAACTGCTCAATTAAGCTTTCCAGCCGCTTCGACTTCGTATAAGCGATGCTCATAAAATGCTTTCGTCGCTCTGATTCAAGCTCTTCATGCTGCAGCATATAATCGAGATAGCCAATAACTGACGTTAGCGGTGTACGCAAATCATGTGCCAAATTCATCACTAGCTGATCCTTGCTTCGCTCGGCAAAATCCCCTCTTAATAGTGCCTCCTGCAGCTTCTGTGCAGCCCGATTAATATCCTCAGCAATAAGCTGCAGCTCGTCATTGCTGTTTAGCTCAACCTTACGTGAGAAATCACTATTGGCTAGATGATGAATCCCTTGTGAAATACTCTTAAAGTGACGCACATATGGCTTCGTCACGATATAGAAGATGATAATTGACAATGGGATAAATAGGATTAAAAATACGTTCAAATCACCGATGGAAGCGATCCATCTTCGCACGCCTGCCAATGGGTCGCCTGCATAAACATTGTTGCGATAATATTGCCGTAGGATTAGGTATACCCCATACGTCGTTATGCCCGAAATAATCATACTAAGCACAAAGGCACCTAGCATCTTCGTACGAAAGCTTGTAATCGCTACCTTACCCATTGAAGCTATACCCCACTCCCCATACAGTCTTAATCCATTTATTTTTATCATCGCCGAGCTTTTTGCGTAATGTACGTATATGAACCATCACCGTATTCGCAGAATCCATATAGCTCTCCCCCCATACTTGGACAAAAATATTTTCTGTGCTGAACACCTTTTTCGGGTGCTGAGCAAGCAGCAGTAATATATCAAATTCCTTAGGGGTCAGCTCAACCTCGCGGTTATACAGCTGAACGGTACGTGTATCTAGCTCTATACGGAGCCCATTACGCTCAATGACCATGTTCTCCTGCTCATGCCGTGACAGCACATGATATCGGCGCAGCTGCGCCTTCACTCTGGCTACAAGCTCCATCGGATTAAATGGCTTTGTCATATAATCGTCCGCGCCAATTACGAGCCCAGTTATTTTATCCATATCCGTCGTTTTGGCACTAAGGAAAATAATTGGCATCGAGTAATGCTCTCGTATTTTTTTCGTTAATTCCAGCCCATCTAGCTTAGGCATCATAATATCCATAATGATTAAATCAACTGGATGCTGGTGCACATATTGCAATGCGGCCTCTCCATCATACCTCAATATCGTTGTATAGCCTTCCTGTGCAAGCTGCATCGCGATCAGTTCAGCGATAGTTTCATCATCTTCCACAATTAATATAGTTACCAATGACCATTCTCCTTAGCATGTCCAATCTATATCTAAAACCATAGTAAAAAGCATCCTTATTATAAGGATGCTTAGGCTGTTCGAAATTGTTTTCCGCGACGTGTACGATATAGTGCGCCGATATACGATGATAGACTGCCCTGATATAAAAGCTCAAGTCTAGCATCCATAAAATCTGCTGGCGTTGTTAACGCAGGGAACTTATTAATAACGTGGACATTCGCATTTTGCAAGATATAGTTTACGAATTGTGAGCAGAAATAATAGTTTTCACGTTGCCAATGAATGCCGAACCAAACAGCAAATATACCTAAGAAGTTATACCGATATTTATCCTGCTCGTTCATAAAATATTGAATTTGCGCACGAATCGAAGCATACGCTTGCTCGTCTACCTTTAGTTTATAGATTCTGCAAGGTGAATGCTGGAATATCGGTCCGCGTACATCTTCTCTTACAAAGCCACCAATCCACGGATTGCTTTGATCCTTTCTACCGAAGCTGTATACTTCTTTCAGTTCCTGATCAAAGGCTATGGAGACGTGACAAAACTTCTCACCCGTACAGTATTGTATTGATCGCGCCAACAATGTTCCCGTATTAGTCAGCAGAATATATATCTCTTTCTCCATAATCGCATTGACCCCCTGATTGAATCTCGTTATCTTAACAATACCTTAAGATATAAACCGATGTAACCGCCCAAGGTAGTAAGTCATACTAGACGTAAGTCTGGATTAAACATCCATCTTTTTACAATATGATTTGATTTTACTTCATTTTTCTTAGACTTACAATAGGGCTAGTATTATGAAATATATGCCCTTAACTGGTATCATATTTCACATGTTCAATGGCGTCAATAACAACCATTTTCCACTACTTTGGAATAGAAGCTTCGCTTATAAAAACGAGCTAGCAGCTCGAATAATTTCTCACGGCATGCTAGCTCGCTAATTATGCTATTGTAATCGTAATTATTCAACTACCTCTTCAGTTACTGTAGCTTCTCCTGCAGCTTCCTCGACAATATCGAGAGGTCTAACTACGCCGCCACCATCTTCGCCGTATTTATCCTTCCAATATTCTTCCATTTCTTCTTCTGTCATTACGCCTTGTGTAAGCATTTCATTACCTTTAATTTGCAGTGTAGACAACACTTCACTGATGCTCGCTTGACCTTCATTCACTTTGTTAAGCTCTTCATTCATCAACGTATAGAATTCAAATTGGAATACTTGAGGAATTTTAGTATAGTCAATATTCATATTTTGAGTTGACGGACGAACTTTATAGAAAGCATCATAATTGCGCTCTGTGCTGTTCGCAAGATATGCCGTTCTTAATGGAAGATTGCCATACGTTACTTTTGATTTTACGCGTGCATAGTCATCCCCAGTAATATACCCAATGAAATCCCAAGCTGCATCTACATTCGTTGATGTGTTATTAATTGCAAAAATATTACTATAGCTAATATAGCTGGATTCATCCGGGTTGCCAGAGCTTACTGGTGCTGTTACCATATCCCAATTTGAAATCAAGTCATCAGGATTTTGTGCATAGTTTTTAAGGTTTTCCAACTCGTTAATGAGATAGTTACCATCTAATCTCATCGCTAGGCGACCAGAGTAGAATGGATCACGAGAATACCAATCTCCATCGTAGTTCACATAACCATCTTCGTTGTATAGATCACTTTCAAAGAACAACGCGTTAGAGCTTAATACAGATTGTGCGGTTTCGATCAAGGAATTCCATGCAGGTGTGTCAATTGTCATTTGCAATGTTTCAGGATCGAACATACGTAGGCTTTCACCTGTTGCTAATGTATTAACAACGTCGTTCAAGCTCTTTTCCCAGCCCATTTTGATCCCGTATACGCGATCCATTGGTTCGCCTTCTGTCGGGAACATTTTCGCCAGATCAATGATTTGTGCCCATGTCATTTGGTCAGTTGGGTACGGTACGCCATATTCATCGAATAAGTCCTTATTGTAGTAAATAACTTGGCTATAGAAGCTTGTCGGTAGACCATATAGTTTACCATTACCTAACGCTTTCATTGCATCAATGACACCAGGTGCTAGACCTGCTGCATTATATTTTTCTTCATTAACTAAATTTTCAATGTCATACAGCTTTCCTTCATCACCAAAAGAAGTAAGCTGAGCTGGCTCCAGCATTAGAATGTCTGGATTTTCTTTTTCAATAAGCTCATCCAGCAATGTTTCATAAGTCTTCTCTTCTGTTACCTCTTGATACAATCTGCTCGTATTTACGATTTCGAATTCAACATTAGGATTCAATGCGCTAAATAGCATACCGTATTCCGAATGGAAGCTTGATTCATCATAATACATTACCTTGATCGTAGTTGGTTGGTTACTTGTGCTCTCATTACTTTTACCAAAGCTGCATCCTGCCAATAGCGTAGCGGACATACATACAGCAAGACTTGTTTTTAACCATTTTTTCATTTAGCTATACACCCCTCAGATTTTCTACACTCTTCCAACTATGACGAGGTAGAAATAAAAAAGGTTTCATTTTTAGAAATAATTTCTGAAATTTTTCTCATATTTTTCTTTTATCTCTAGTAATTACTTCCTTTTTGCATAGCTTGAGGTATAACGGTCAGACATTGTCATCATTTCAAGCACATAATTGTAATCATCTCTTAATTGCGGCGTACGTTCCACTTCCTGAAGTGTGGTTAATGAAATAGCTTTGCCATCTTTAAATGATGTCCCGGGAATAAACAACAGCTCATCATTAAAAAAGCTGCCCGTTGGCAAGTAGTAGCGAACACCGATGGTATTCGTCGAAATATTTAACAAGTCGGAGCCAAATAACATCAGCTCAGATTCCTTCTCATCAATTCCTAGCAAATTTAGAACCGTTGGCAGCATATCCAGTTGTCCGCCTACCTGGTCAATTTCCTCGCCTTCCACACCAGGAACCGCAACGATAAACGGGATATTCATCCTTGTTATCGTCTCGTGATAATTGATACCGAGCTGCTGACTCACCCAAGCCGGATCATTGTCCTTCGGCTGCAAGCCAAAGTGATCACCGTAAATGGCTACTACACTATCTTCAAGTATTCCCTCCTGCTGAAGCTGCTCGATAAAGCTTCCAAGCTGCTTATCGGTGTAGTGAATCGCCTGCAAATAATGTCCAAGCTGCGTATCCACTAGCTCCTGAGGCAATTGCAGCTCTTGATATTGCTCTGGAATTTTAAACGGATGATGGCTAGAAGTCGTTACGAGCTGAGCGTAAAAGCGTTCACCCTTCTCTTGAAATTGTCCAAGCTTGTCTAATGCCGTACTATATAGCTGTTCATCTGATGCGCCAAAGCTATTGAAGTGATCGTTCGTAAAGCTAGGTTTATCAAAATATTCCGTAAAACCAAGTGCAGGATACAATTCATTGCGATTCCAAAACGTAACATCATTCACATGAAAGGTATACGATTGGTAGTTATGCTCGGCTAGCAGACGCGGCAAGCTAGGCACTTCCTTACCAGTAATGCTTTTGCTTGTCGCTTGCATCGCGTTTGGATAAGCGCCTGCATTCATCATAAACTCCGCATCTGACGTATTTCCTTCGGCAATTTGCTGATAAATGTTATTGAAATAAAAGCTTTGCTGTGTAAATTTATTAAGAAATGGCGTTACCTCCTGCCCATTCACCTCTAAGCCAATGACAAAATTTTGCATAGCTTCGACTTGAATAACAATTAGGTTAAGCCCCTCAGCGATACCATGATATAAGGAGTGCTCAGGCTCGTCTTGTCCAGCAAACCACTCTTGCACCTCGTTCCGTAAATTAGCTAGCTCCTCACTAGATAATTCGTGCTGCTGCTGGGAATCGCCCAGCACGCCACTAACCGCTATCTGATACGTTAATACGCCAAGCCGCTTTGCTAGCGCATGACCATTTTCAATATGTCTGCTTGTCAGCAGACTGCCAATAATTAGGACTATCGACAGCGCAGCAACAATGACTGGCGCAATTCTTGCACGCCAAATTTCAGATGCCACTTCCTTTTTTAAGCTGAAAATTAGCCGTGGCTTCTCATGCGACACAAATAAACTTATTCCAATGATTACAAAATCAATAAAAAATAAACTCATATACGGCTCAATCGATGCCGTTATGCTCTCAGAAATTTGCCCAACCTGATCTAGATTCGATAATGTGTAATAAGTAGGGATATTGCCGTAATAGCTATAATATATAGCTGCAGCAAACCATACTATAGAGATAAGCAGCGCTACAAATCCTTGCAGCCGTTGACGCCAGCGCCCCGTTAGAAAGCAAGCTGGCAATGCCATAAGCAAGCTAATTGCACCTAGGTCGGATGCCACCCCTGCAAAAGATATGCTGTCTAAAACTGCAACGCGAAATATAAATAGCTTGGCAATTAACGCAGCTATCAATAACCATGTCGTGTTGACCTTAATCCATCGTAAAAAACGTATCATTTCATCACTCCGTATTTATTTCTAAAAAAGTAACACCCTGAATTATTCTCTTATCCTGCCCATCTGTCAACCGCTACATTGTGCTCTCCCTTCAACAAGTAGCTCATTGTTGAATATGTAATTCTTTGCTATCATTAGGTAACATGAAAAGTTTGAGGAGGATAACGAATGAGCGAGCATTCTAATAATGAAGGTCCTTGGGATAAACAGAACCTTCACAATCAAAATGCTGACCAACCCAATACTGGTGATGCTTCTTCTCAGCAGCCGTCACACAATCAGTATCAAGAACAAGCCGCATCTTATCAGTATAACCAACAGCAGCAGCCAGCCTACACAAACAACAATAATTACAATAATCAAAATGAATCATCCTATGGCACTTCAGCTTATCAGCAGCCACAGCAGCAAATGAATGAACAACAATTTCAATACGGTGCACAGCCGCAGTCCCAATATCAACAGGCAGCTGGCCAGCAGCCTCAATACGGGCAGTATCCTCCGCCACCTCCACCACCAGGTGGTTATGGCTATCAACAGCCACCAATGTGGACACCGAGAAAAACGAATACGAAATCAATCGTAGGTCTCGTGCTTGGTATACTTTCGATAATCATCCCTTATTTGGGCTTTCTTATTGGTATTGCAGGAATTATCGTTAACGCATTATCAATGAAAGAAATTAAAAGAACACAAGAAGAAGGTAAAGGCTTAGCAATCGCAGGACTTATAACAAGTATTTTCGGAACTGCTATTTATTTAATTATTATTTTCTTCGTTGTTATCTTTGTAGTCATCGCTGAATCGAATAGCTACTACTATTAATTCTTAATTCAAACTAAAGGAAACCAAAATGAACGACAAACTTAAATTCGTATCTTGGAATGTCAATGGCTTACGCGCTTGCGTAACGAAGGGCTTCCTCGACATATTTCATCAGTACGATGCCGACTTTTTCTGTTTACAGGAAATTAAGCTGCAAGAGGGGCAAATCCAGCTAGAGCTTGGAGAGCAATACGCGCAATATTGGAATTACGCCGAGAAAAAAGGCTATTCAGGAACAGCGATTTTCACTAAGCATAAACCGTTATCGGTTTGGTATGGAATAGAAGAAAATAGTGAGCCTGAAGGTCGAATGATTACATTAGAATACGAGAGCTTCTATCTTATTACTGTTTACACTCCTAATGCGAAGCGTGACCTGTCCCGTCTGCCTTATCGGTTACAATGGGAACAGCGATTTGCGGATTATGTAGCGAAGCTTAATGAGACGAAGCCTGTGATCATTTGTGGCGACCTAAATGTTGCGCATCTTGATAAAGATGTTAAAAATGCGAAGGCCAACATCGGTAACTCAGGGTTTACGGATGAGGAACGCAGCTGTATGACTGCGTTGCAAGGACGCGGCTTTATCGACAGCTTCCGTCATCTTTATTCAGAAGTTGAGGATAAGTTTACATGGTGGTCATTTATGCCGAAGGTACGTGAGCGGAATATTGGATGGAGAATCGATTATTTTCTAGTGTCGGAGCAATTGCAGCAAAGTATTGCAGAAGCGACGATTGAGGATCATGTGCTGGGCAGCGACCATTGCCCTGTGACGCTAGAGCTGGAGCTTGCTGCGAAGTGAGAAGCAATGGTTGGATGTAGGTATAGAAGTTAGTTTAAGAGATGAGCTTCGAAGTAGGCGACACCACTTGGTGTGCTTGCTTCGAAGCTCTTTTTTTTAGCTGCGCTACGAAGCAGCTGGTTGCTTCGCTACGAAGCATTGTCCCCTTTCAGCGCTCCAAAGCATTTTCCCCCTTCAGGCGCTTTTTAAAGCCAGATCCTCCCCGTCTATTAATAAGGATGTATCTGGCTTTAAAGGCACCGCACTTCGTTTTCAAGGGGACATTGCTTTTCCGCTGATGAGTTTACGTGCGCATATTCACTGATGTTTTCCTCGTGTGCATATTCTCTGGTGCTTACTTCTTTGCGGGTTAGTTCATTTTCGCTATTTCTCGCTTGCCATTTCATCGCGCTAACTTCTCACTTGTGATCCACCACTAGTAATTCTACACTTATTGCTATACAGCAGGATTGCTACAATTCCACTGCTCCTTCGGACATCGATGACCATTAGAAGCTTTATCATATTGTGTCATGTTTCTAATGGACATTCTTCCGTTACAGACAGTGGTTCACTTTTCGAGTGCTAATGGTCACGGATGACACTTCTCCAAACCGAAGCTACCTATTTCACATCTAACGGTCATGAATGTCCGACCAACTATGATGGAGTGACAAAAAAAAAGTGTGCCCAGTACCCTCATTATGCATGACGGCTGAACACACCTTTATTACTTAGACTTCTATTAATTTAGTGGAATGCGATATTCTGAATAGGTTTCGACAATATGCTCACCTTGGTCGTATACCCAACTAAAGTGAAAGCTATTGCCTCGATAGCCTGTTCGTGAGCGAATGTCTGGCACGATGAGCGTATCCATATTGTGTAATATCGACTCTTCCATCTCACGCAAGCGTCGCAATGTTTCTGCCGCTAGCGGAAGTGCTTCTTGCTCAGGCAGCGACTGCAGGAAGTAAATTTCAGCAATATCCTCTTCCGTTAAGCCGTCCTCTAGCACAATACCCCCACCACGAAATACTTCCTTCACAATGCTTACCCAATCCGCAACTAAGTTCATTTCAATATCGTACATGTTTTATCTCCTGTCTAACGTATCGAATACATCGTAATTCAATCTACAGGTCTATTCCAGCTCAACCTCACCTGAACCGCCATTCGCAAACTGACTCTGATATAGATCAGCGTAGAAGCCACCCGCTGCAAGCAGCTCATCATGTGTGCCCTGCTCGATGACGGAGCCTTGATTCATTACAAGAATGAGATCAGCGTCCTTAATCGTGGACAGTCGATGGGCGATAACGAAGCTAGTTCGACCGTGCATCAAGTTGTTCATCGCCTGCTGGATTTGCACCTCTGTCCGCGTATCGACGCTGCTTGTCGCTTCATCCAAAATTAGCATCGGCGGATCAGCAAGAATCGCACGAGCGATCGTTAATAGCTGCTTTTGCCCAGAGGATATGTTGGAAGCTTCCTCATTAAGCACCGTATCATAGCCTTCTGGCAGCGTTCTAATGAAATGATCAGCATGTGCGGCCTTTGCTGCAGCAACGATCTCTTGCTCAGTAGCATTCGCGCGACCGTATGCAATATTATCGCGAATGGTACCATTAAACAACCATGTGTCCTGCAAGACCATCCCGAATAAGGAACGGACATAGGATCGCTGCAGCTGATCGATTGGAACACCGTCAATCGTAATTTGTCCACCCTGTAAATTATAAAAGCGCATTAGCAAATTGACGAGTGTCGTTTTCCCTGCACCAGTCGGGCCAACAATCGCAATTGTTTGACCACTATTGACGTGCAGATTCATATCCTGCATCAGCAGCTTATCCTCTGAGTAGCCAAACTTCACATGATTGAAGCTAACATTGCCCTGCGGATTTTTAAGCTGAGAAGTAGCGCTTGGATTATCTACCTCAACCTCTTCCTCTTCATCCATTAATTCAAATACACGTTCAGCCGAAGCAATCGTTGATTGAATAATGTTGGCAATATTCGCTGTTTGCATAATTGGCTGTGTAAATTGACGAGCATATTGCAAGAACGCTTGAATATCACCGACAGTAATCACTTGGTTGATCATCTGAATCCCGCCGACTACGCAAATTAATACATAACCAATATTCCCGATAAAGCCCATCAGCGGCATCATAATTCCAGAAATAAACTGAGCCTTCCAGCTTGAATCATAAAGCTTATCATTCATTTGCTCGAAATGCTCAATCGACTGCTTCTCGCGTCCGAACGCTTTAACAATGGTATGTCCTGTAAACATTTCCTCAACATGACCATTAAGCTTACCTAACTGATCCTGTTGACTTTTGAAATGACGCTGCGATTGCTTAGCGATCGCTCCAATTACGATAAAGCTGAGCGGTAGCGTCAGCACTAAAATTAGTGTTAGCAATGGGCTAATCATTAGCATCATGATGATAATACCAACAAGTGTGACAACAGATGTAATCATCTGAGTTAAGCTTTGCTGCAGCGTATTGGCCACGTTATCGACGTCATTAACGATGCGGCTGAGCACATCACCGTTCGAACGAGCATCAAAAAACTTCAACGGCAGCCTACCAAGCTTGTTATTCACATCCTCCCTCATCTGGAAGACGACCTTCTGCGCAACCTTCGCCATTAAATATTGCTGAAGCAGCGCAAATAGTGAGCTGACTACATAAAGTAATGCGAGTATTGCTAGGATAAAAGCAATTCCCTTAAAATCAATCGCTGCTCCAGCCACGTTGTTAAACTTGTCCTGCCAGCCTGCAAGCAATACATCCGTAGCATGTCCCAACACTCTTGGACTAATAATCGAAAATAATGTACTTAATATCGCTGTAATAAATACGATGACTAACCGCAAACGAAAAGGCTTGAGATACGTTAATAAACGACCGAGCGTCGCTTTGAAATTTTTAGGCTTAGCTCCGGGCATCATTCCTGGAGGACCAAAGCCAGGAGGTCCACCCGCTGGTCGACCGCCAGGTGGGCGATTATGTCCATTACCTGGATGCTTACTCATGCGCTCTCCTCCTCTGACAGCTGTGATTGCACAATTTCACGATAAACATCACAGCTTTGCAGCAATTGTTCATGGGTTCCTTTTCCAACGATAACCCCTTCATCGAGAACAATAATTTGCTCGGCGTTCATGACCGTGCTTACACGTTGCGCAACTACAATCATCGCTGCATCGCCAATATAGGTTTTCAAAGCTGCACGCAACGCAGAATCCGTCTTATAATCAAGTGCCGAGAAGCTATCGTCAAATAAGTAGAGATCAGGCTTACGAACTAATGCCCGCGCAATCGACAAGCGCTGCTTCTGACCGCCTGAAATATTCGTTCCTCCCTGTGCTAGCACCGTATCAAAGCCTTGCTCCATACGTTCAATAAATGGTAATGCCTGCGCCACAGTAGCCGCCTGCTTGATTTCTACGTCCGTCGCATCCTCCTTACCATAACGAATATTGTCAGCTACTGTACCACTGAAAATCGTTGTCTTTTGCGGGACGAGTGCGATGTTATTGCGCAGCGCATGAAGCTCCCAATCCTTTAGTTCAATATCTTTGAAAGAGATTTCCCCTTCATTGCAATCGAAGAAACGCTCAATCAACTGAATAATCGTTGATTTACCAGAGCCGGTTCCGCCGATAATAGCTGTGACCTCCCCACTGCGACATTGAAAGCTAAGCTTGTCCACCGCGGGCTTCTCCGCGCCTGGGTATGTATAGCTTACATTGTCAAATGAGAGGATTACTTCTCCACGCAGGGCAGCACGGGATTGCTGCTCCACTGCGCTTGAAGGTTGATAGCTATGAAGATTAGCCTTATCGCTATCATTACTCTGTGCTGTTGCGATATCTACTACGGTCGGCTCAGTGTTCAGTACCTCATTAATCCGCACTGCTGAGGCTTGGGCACGTGGAATCATGACGAACATCATCGACATCATAAGCAATGAAAACATAATTTGCATCGCATATTGAATAAACGCCATAAGATCCCCAATCATCATCTCGCCCATGTCGATGCGGAAGCTACCGAACCAAACGATCGCGATGACACATAAATTCATAAGCAGCATCATCAGCGGCATCATAAATGCCATTATCTGATTGACCTTCACTGCTGTATTCATTAGATCCTTGTTGGCATCGGTGAAGCGCTCTGCTTCATAAGCTGTGCGGTTAAAGGCACGAATTACTCGAATTCCTGTTAAGCCTTCACGTAGAACCAAGTTAATGCGATCTAATTTCTTCTGCATAATTTTAAAGTAAGGCATAGCCACACGTGAAATAAGCAGAATCGTAATAATTAGAATTGGGATAACGACAAGCAGCACAAGGGAAAGCTGAGCATCCTTGTACAATGCCATAATAATACCGCCGATACACATTAGTGGTGCCATAACCATCATACGAAGAATCATTAATATGACCTGCTGCACCTGATTAATATCGTTGGTCGTCCGTGTAATTAACGAAGCTGTGCCGAGCTTATCAAATTCCTGAATCGAGAAGCTCTCCACTTTACTGAATACACGCTGACGAACAACTTTACCAAATGCTGATGAAACCTTTGAGGCATAAAGGCTGGCCAGTACTGAAAAGATCGTACCAAATACCGATACCGCTAGCATAAAGCCGCCCATTTTCCATATGTAGCCCGTATTTTGCTGCACAATCCCATTGTTAACAATGTCAGACATTAACGTCGGCAAATACAAATCAGCTAATGATTGCAGTAGTATGAGCGCGATAATGAAAATTATCGTTAATCCATATGGCTTCAAATAGCGCATTAACTGGAGCATCTAGCAATCCTTCTTTCTGGTGTCATTTTGTCCATCTATTATGGGGTATCACTTAACATTCCCTTTTCAATGACAATAATAAAATTATAGCAAGTTCAGCTTCATTCTATCAACTTTTTCCACTCTACTAAACGGCGATACTGAGCATAAGTGCAAGTCATAAAATGTTACGAATTCCCCTGATGCTCTGCGCCCCATTCACATAATTGCTCCAAAGCAGGTAACAAGTTCTTAGCTTTTTCAGTAAGACTGTATTCTACTTTTGGTGGGATTTGAGGGTATTCTTTACGAATGACCATACCGTCCTCCTCCAGCTCTTTCAGCTGAGCGCTTAATGTTTTATACGTGATCGCGCCAATTTGCCTTTTCAATTCATTAAATCGAACCGTTTCACTTTCTGCTAGAAGATAAATAATAACCATTTTCCACTTACCACCGATCACCGATAGCGTATAACCAAAAGGTGTATCTTGTAGCTTCGTGATCTTCCCCTTATATTCACTCATTCCCATACTCACACTATCCTTTCAGGTAGTACCTATCATAAAAGTGCGTACTTATTCTTTATTTCCATTTATTCTATACTAACGATAATTCAAATTAAAGGAGAGTGTCATATGGCAACGGTACAAACTTACAATCATAATCTTTGGGATCACGGGATCTCCCAAGGGTATAGCGTCAATGGTACGATTTATATTTCAGGACAGTTTTCCCATGATCAACAAGGTGCATTTATTGGTGAAGGGAATATTGAGGCGCAGATGCAGCAGACACTAGACAATCTTGACCTCGTGCTAGGCGGCTTTGGTGTTACAAGATCCAATCTTGCTTATGTAGAGATCTATCTTACTAACGCAGAGGCACATGGCGAAAAGGTTATTGAAGTCTTCAAGGAATATGTTGGACAGCATCGACCTGCAGGCAGTCTTATTGGGGTTAAGGACTTAGCATTCCCTGAGCAATGGGTAGAAATTAGCGCTGTCGCACATACAGACTAAGAGCTCTTCCCCACTTGTACTTGTGCCGACTTAGAGTTTTCGCGGTAATCTGCTATAATAGTAAAACACTATAAAAGGAGTGATAACCATTGGCACAAGTCATCAAAGGGAAAGTAGCATTCGTAACAGGAGCTGGACGTGGTATCGGTAAAGCCGTTGCAATAGAGCTAGCGAAAGAAGGCGTACACGTCGGATTATTGGCTAGAACAGAGGATGCATTAAAGGAAGTTGCTAAGGAAGTCGAGGCATACGGCGTGAAGGTAGCTTATGCCGCAGTCGATGTTTCCTCATTAGAGCAAGTGGAGCAAGCGATTGCTAAGCTTACGCAGGAAGTAGGAACAGCAGATATTTTAATCAATAATGCTGGAATCGGTACCTTTGCTAAGCTGCATGAAATGGACCCTGCTCTTTGGAAGCAAATTATTGATGTTAACCTTATGGGTACATATTATGTAACACGTGCAGTACTTCCACAGCTTATTGAGAAGAACAGTGGCGATATCATTAATATCTCCTCCACCAACGGCTTAAATGGTGCTGCTGGTTCAAGCGCATATAGCGCATCAAAATTTGGTGTAATTGGACTTACTGAGTCATTAGCTCAAGAGGTTCGTCGCAACAACATTCGTGTGACTGCCTTGGCTCCAAGTACTATTGCAACCGATCTTGCATTGGAATCCTCGCTAATTCCAGAAGGTAAGTCTGAGCAATATATGCATCCTGAGGATTTGGCTGAGTATATCGTATCACAATTGAAGCTAAGCCAACGTATGTACATTAAAACAGCTAGTATGCTTAATACGAATCCATTCTAATTGTTAATCATGACAAAGGACGCCCATTAGTGGCGTCCTTCTTTGTTGTTATACACTACTCTGCACAACGACTAGTTGTTCTCACTATTTTTCAAGTCCTCGGCAATGCTATTTAATGCCGTAATTAGCGGGGCAAGCTCTGCGTTAAGCTCCAGCTGACGAAAGGTTGCATGTGCGGTCTGCTCTGCTTTTTTAAGTATATTATGAGCGTTACGATTTAACTCGGTAATTTCCGCATTGCCCTGTACCGTATTCTCGGCAATCGTTGAAGTAGAGTGCGAAACAATTTGAAATTGGTTGGTGGAGTCCTTAATAAGCGAGCTAATATCACGCAGCAAATTCATCATGTCCTGATTATAGGTTACGCCTTCAGCAACCTTCTCGCTTAGCTCGCGCATAACGATAACTGCATGCTCTGCTTTTTGCTCCACATCTGCAGCAAGCTCCATAATTTGTATTGTCGCGTGATTACTTTGCTGTGCCAGCTTGCCAACTTCTAAGGCAACCACCGCAAAGCCCTTGCCTTGCCCACCAGCTCTTGCCGCTTCAATGCTTGCGTTCAGTGACAGCATACGCGTTTGCTTAGCAATATCCCGAATAAAGTCACTCATCTGCTGTACGCTAGCCGCATGACGATGAAGCTCGCCAATGACCTTCATATAATGATTACATTGCTGCTGTAGCTGCTGCATCTGCTCTAACGTGCGGCTCATCAGCTGCTCACCTAGGAGCGCCTTATGCGACATTTGCTGTGCGCCCTTCACCACTTCATGATTGGCATGGGATATTTGCTGCAAGCTGTCACTTATCCCTTGCACAACCATTGCCGTATTATTGGTCAGCACACTATTTTGCCTAGCATCATCAGACATTCCCTGCATAGCAACTGCCATATTGTTCAATTCACCTTGGGCATAGCTATACATCTGTCCAAGCTTATGGGAAACATCCCCGAGCCGATGCGAGCTTTGCTTCATTTGAATTAGTAGCTGCTCTAGCATAATTTGCTCGCTTTGCGTCGTTTGCAGCTGCTGACGCAAGGAACGCTTATGACTAATTTGCCAAATTAACGCGCCCGTTGTGCCTAGTAAAAACAAGGCATGGTATAGCAGCATCGTGAAGCTGTATTCGCCCCTTGGCACGCCAAATACATATTCGGTCAAATATAGATAACCCAGTAAATGCTGTACGACAAAGATTCCGCTCATGACGCTGAGCATTTTAATATTTTCATAATAGCTGACAATTGCGAGCACCATAAAGATGGAGAAATGATATTCAATCATTCCATAGCCTGCTGCTATCATCGCAATACTAGAGAACGTAATACTTAGCATATTAAGCCATGCCACCATATTGTTCCTTTGCTGCTTTCTACTCCAATATACTGCAACGCTGTATAACAGCGCAGGCAAAATAACAGCTATGAGCACGCCAAGGCGATTTTGTACAACATGGAGCTGGGTATGATGCACGACAAACAACTGATGCAAACCGTAAACTGCAACGGTAACGAGCACTAGCAGCAGCGCTAACGTCATGATCAGTCTATCCTTAACCATCTTGATCATCCCCTCTGATATATGAAGCTACTCCATTACCAAAAAATTGCTGATCTTTCCATTTACAATCTGTAGCAATACTCCTATAATTGATAAATTAAAACTGTGAAAAGGAAGGACAACATGAACAAGCATAGGTTATTGTATGTTTCAATGCTGACTTTGGTGCTTCTGATGGCTTTATTCGGGCCTGTGGGTAGTATTGCTGCCCAAGAAGTGACTGGACAGGCTGCTGAACAGACTTCTGAACAGCCAAAGAAAACATTGATCATGGGAACATCTCCCGACTACCCGCCGTATGAAAGCGTTGATGCTAAAAATAGCGGTGAAATTATTGGGCTCGATATTGATATCGCTAACTATATACTAGGCGAGCTAGGCTATGAGCTTAAAATTCAAAGTATGGATTTTAGCGGCTTAATTGCTGCGCTTCAGTCTGGCCGAGTAGATTTTGTAATGTCGGGCATGTCTGCAACAGAGGAACGCAAACAAAGCGTCGATTTCTCTGAGCCATATTATTTTGCGCGGAACACGATTGTTTCTAAAGCAGAATTTGGCTATGAAACATTAGAGGACTTAAAAGGAAAAGTCGTTGGTGCACAGCTAGGCTCTATTCAAGAAGCAGTTGCCAATGAGGTTGAAGGCGCGACTGAGGTTCGCAAGCTTAATAAAATCGCTGACCTTATTCAAGAAATTAATTCAAACCGCATTGATGCTGCTATTGTTGAGGATGCTGTTGCTATCGAAATGACGAATACATCGGCAGGACTAGCAATGAACTTCTTGCCTGCAGATGAAGCTGATGGCGGTTATGCGATCGCATTTCCTAAAAACTCGCCATATGTAGCGGAGTTTAATCAAGTAATTGCTCAGATGGAGGAAAACGGCAAGCTTGATGAGCTTATGCAAAAATGGTTCCCAGAGGCGAAGGAAGCAGATGCTAGTCGTGGAATAATCGACTTCTCCGTATTAGAGGGCTACGTTCCTTATATCCTTAAGGGGATCGGGGTAACGCTGCTGTTCACCCTTGTTTCTGCCCTGCTTGGTTTAATACTAGGTAGCATTCTGTCATTGTTTAAAATTTCAAGCATTAAGCCGCTTAAATGGTTCGCAACCGCCTATACTTCAGTATTTCGCGGTACGCCATTGCTCGTGCAGCTTACATTAATTTATTACGCTACGCCACAGCTGACAGGATACGATATCCCTGCATTACTTGCTGCTGGATTAGCGTTTGGTTTGAACTCAGCAGCGTACTTGTCCGAGACAATTAGAGCTGGGATTATGGCAGTCGATAAAGGGCAGCAGGAAGCTGCGATGGCGCTTGGTATTCCATATTCCAAAATGATGGTCTCGATTATTTTCCCACAGGCGCTACGTAATATTTTGCCTGCGTTAGTTAATGAGGTCGTTGCACTGATTAAGGAATCTTCACTCGTATCCGTAATTGGTGTTGCAGACTTGATGCGTCGCGCTGATGTTGTACGTGCTGATACATTCCGCTCGTTTGAAGTGCTTCTGCTCGTAGCTGCGATTTACTACGTGCTCGTGCTCATTCTTACATCATTGGCTCGTGCGCTGGAAAGGAGATTACGTCGTGGTGATTAATGTACAAAACCTTACGAAAGCTTATGGTAAGCATCAAGTGCTAAAAGGTATATCTACAACGGTAGCGAAAGGCGAGGTTGTGGCGATTATCGGACCATCAGGCAGCGGTAAATCGACTTTCTTGCGCTGTCTTAATCTGCTGGAGGTGCCGACTAGCGGCAGCATCGTCATCGGTAACGATGAAATTACTTCGCCGAAGGCCGACATCGCTCGCATTCGTCAGCATATTGGCATGGTGTTTCAGCATTTTCATTTGTTCCCTCATATGACTGTGCTGCAAAATATTACGTTTGCTCCAACAACGGTTAAAGGTGTTTCCCTTGAGCAAGCGAATAAAAAAGCAATGGAGCTGCTTGAGAAGGTAGGCTTAAAGGATAAAGCGAATGTTTACCCTTCTAAGCTATCTGGTGGTCAGAAGCAGCGTGTTGCGATCGCTCGTTCATTAGCGATGGAGCCAGATATTATGCTGTTCGACGAGCCAACCTCGGCACTTGACCCTGAAATGGTTAAGGAAGTGTTGAACGTTATTAAAGACTTGGCACAGTCAGGCATGACGATGCTTATCGTTACGCATGAGATGAAATTTGCTCGTGAAGCTGCAGATACGATTTATTTTCTCGATCAAGGTCAGCTAATAGAAGCTACACCACCACAGCAGTTTTTCAGCAAGCCTAGCAGTGAGCGTGCTGCTCGTTTCTTAGAGCAGGTGCTGTAAAAAAGAATATAATAACTAGCAAAGCGCAAGGGATAGGCAGCAATATCTATCCCCTGCGCTTTTACATATACTTATATCAATCAGAGATTTAACTAAAGGAGCGAAATCACCTTGCCCACTATAATTCAACTACGGCCGATGAGTATACCCGACGCGAAGCAAATATGTGAATGGCGTTATGAACCACCCTATGATTGCTACAACTTACCGTCTTGGAAGAATATGGTTGAACATGATACGGAGCTTGCCAATGAAAGTATTCGTCAGCAGCAATATCGTTCGCTGTATATGGGAGAGGAGCTCATCGGTTTTATTCAGCTGTTCCCACTGCTGCAAGTGCTTCGACTTGCGATCTTTCTATCGCCAGCTCATTGTAATCAAGGGCTCGGACAAGCTGCCGTTACGCTCGCAGTTCAAGCAGCTCAGAACATTGATGCCACTGCAGAAATCGACCTAGAGGTTGAATGCTGGAATCAGCGTGCAATCTCCTGCTACACCAAGGCTGGCTTCGTTATTACCGACCAGTATGAATTGATGTATCGTGGCAGCAGCAAGCAGGTGTACTGTATGGTTTATGAGGGTAGTAATAACTAGCTCTTTTTATTGCAGCACATTACTTTTAGTAATCAAACTCAGGGATAAGGGGATCCTCAATATTCATTAAGCCATCACCGTAAATAACCTTGATATCATGCTCTTTGCCTATCCCGTCCTCGATCACGAAATTAAATTCATCTATATATCGGACAGACATTGTTTCGAAACTTAATAATTGCTTATAGCTGCTTATGATCTCTTCAGCTACCCAGTCTGGAACGATCACATCATCAGGGTTTAAGAACCCAGCAAGCTCTTTTATCTTTTCCTCTTTAATCAAATTTACATATTCTTGCGCCATTACCTCTGCATAAGGGAAATAACGAATATAGGGATTGTGATAGACTACACCTCCGTCGTAAGGATAGCGAACAGTCAATCGAATCTCGTCATTGATTTCGTTGTAATTTTTATCGACTAGTATATATTCATATTGACCGGATTCCGGACTAGTTGTTATCCCATCCTCATTAAACTGCACAGATAATGTGTCCAGGTCGAAGTTTGAGGCGAAGCCTTCAAGTATCGTATTCACTTCTGAGCGATCATAGCTTACCTCATTGGAATTATTAAGCACTTGCAGTAATGATTCAGCATCCCTAGCTTTAATAAGCGCAACAAGCTCCTCAGCTGCTTGATCGGGATTTTGTTCTTGATTGCTAGTAGTGACTTCTTCTTGGTTTATATTGCTTTGTTCACTACTATGGCTTGTGCTTGTTGAGAGAGCTTCTTCTGATGACACTTCTTGCGCATCATCTGTTGCTTCATCTAGGTTAGTAACATCTACTGGTGATAATTCACCGCTCGGATTATCCCCACAGGCAGCTACAGTCAACAGCATAACAATTAGGACGAAGCGAAATACGTATTTCACAATTAACTCCCCCATTTTACCGAATCGTTGCTGACTAATTGACGAGAGGGAAAGTTGAAATGTTTCAAATAATGGTGATAACGACTATAACGAATATGGAGGGAATCATCATCTTCCGATAAAAAAAGCTTCCTTAGCATAGTGGCTAGGAAGCTCCTTGAATAAATATTATGTCGCTATTACATCATCGCATACGGATATTATGACGCAGGCTGCACTTCATCTTCTACCGGCTTAGCTACAGGCTTGCCAGCCTCCAGCAACGTCTTGTTGCGAGCAAAAAGCAGCGTAGCAAGGAATAATATTCCCCCTGTTACAACAAGCAGCAGCTCAATCGATACTGAATCCGCCATTGGGCCAAAGATTAGCATACCGAGTGGCATCATCGATGTATTAATCATTCCTACAATACCGAATACACGTCCCAAGTAATTGGGATCAACCTTTTCTTGAAACAGAACATTCATAGGTGAATTCATAAATGGCATCGCTAAGCCAAACAGACCCATAAACACCAAATAAACGATAAAGTTAGGAACTGCTCCTAAAGCAATTGTACATAATGCCATCCAAGCCATTGCAGTTGCAATCGTAACAACTCGGTTGCGGAAGCCGCCCCATATCGATAGCGCCGCTCCACCAAGCATCATCCCAACAGAAAAGACGATTTCTAATGCGGCTAGTCTCCATTCATCATCGCCAAATGAACGAGCAGTCTGCAATGGTGTTAGGAACGCGGCCGGAGCTAGCATGATTAGAAAGACAACCATAAATAGTATCAACGATTTTAGAAAGGAATGCTGCTTCACATACAGTATTCCTGCCTTCAGATCTGCAAAATAACTAAGCTGCACCCCATCGCTTTTCGCATGCGGCTTAACAGGAACAAAAAACAGAAGCGTCAAAATCGCTAATATAGCAGTAAATACATCAACGAAGAAGATATTGCTGAGCGAGGTGACTTGAAGCAAGCCAGCGCTAATAATTGGCGCGATAAACATTGCAGCAGCTTGAATCGTTCCATTAATCCCGTTGACGCGCATAAGCTGCTCCTCAGGAACGAATTGCGGCAAGATCGCTCCAACTGCTGGCATATGAACACCAGAGCCAAGCGCACGAAGCCCCGCCATCAAAAATAGTAGCCAAACCTCTTCATAACCGCTAAGAAAGATCAAAGCTAAAATTAGTGTAACAACCGCAATAAATGCATCGGCAGCAATAATGAGTTTTTTACGATTAAAACGATCTGCCCATACTCCGGCAAATGGAGAAATGAGAAAGGTTGGTAAAAAGCCACAAAGGATAAAGATCGTCATCGCAATACCAGACTGCAAGCTCAACGTAATATGCCACATAATGGCATATTGGACAATCATCGAGCCGATCATCGAAATCCCTTGACCTGTTAAGAAGAAAAAGGTTGAACGTTTCCAAGAGTTATTCAAAACTTTAATCCCCCAATACTTAAAATAAGAACACACGTTCTATACTATCACACCATTTATCACATTACTAGTAGTTTTACCATTTTTTAATAAAAAACCTCTATGCAATCAATGAATGTTATGCTCCGTAGAACAAGCATTCATTGCTACATAGAGGCGTGAATTAATCGTGATATTTTTTAAGAAGCTCTACGAATTTATTGGCGGTCATTTTCGGAGTTCCTGCATTTAAGCGATACACTTCATCTGTTCCCGCTTTATTAATTCCTGGCTTTATTGTAAAGAATAATTTCACATCAAGCTTTTTGAGTACATTTTTTACGGTATCATTAGAAGCTCCATATGGAAAAGCAATCATACCGTACTCATTATCCAGCTCTTCCTGTAAGCGTTGCTCCATAAGCGTTAAATCATCCGTAATACGCTTTTTGTACTCACCTGCAGTCTCAATTCTACCGAGCTCATTTACATAAATCCGATGGGTAAGCAGCGGCCCAGTCTTCGTACCCTTTTCGTTCAAATTCGCATAGTTATGCAAGTTGTACGTATGACTATAGAAGCTGTGACCTTTCTCCTTTAGCTTTCTCATCGTGTCCCACGTTAAGTGAGCAGTTGCTACATTATGCTTATCTGAGCTTTGACCAATAATAAAATGAGTGCCTACCATATTATATTTGTCCATCAGAGGTACCGCGTATTTACGATAGCTGTCATAGCCATCATCAAACGTAATCACGACTGCATTATCTGGAACCTTTTCCTTGTGCAGCATAAAGCGATAAAACTGTTCACTAGAAATAACATTGTAACCACGATCATACAATAGCTTCAAATGTGTACCGAAACGAGCAGGGGAGATCGTCGCTCCACTTTCCTCAGCATCAATATGATGATACATAAGCACAATGACTTTATTACTGTAATAGGTTTTGCTCTTAGGTGCTTTGCTTTGTGCAGAAACGTTATTGAATACCGACGAACAAAGTAAAACTACAATACTTAGCAATAGTACGCGTAACTTCAAACTATTATTCCTCACTTCCCGTTAATTATATATTGACTTAACAATTAAGCGTTGATTCCACGAGACGACTGTTGCTCCACTTGTGCTTGTTTGCGTTTTTTCTTGTTCGGAATATTACCGAATAGAATCCAGCTCTGTGGAATAAAGCGTGAAGTTAAGCTTACGACAAACCAAGAAATAAAGAGCGCTGCTATAAATCCTCCCAAATACCATAAATGATGGTACATGATATTACCTGATGTCACTGGGAACTTACGATAAATGAGTAATACAAATGGATGGAACAAATAAATACCGAAGCTCAGCTCACCAAGTCTTACAAAGAACTTTCTAATAAAGCCTGCACCATGGCGGTAAATAATAAAGCTCAACATCAGCAATACTACTGCTGTAGTCAGTGCATGCAAATTCCAAACCGCATCAATAAATGAAGTGTTGTAGCTACCCAGCTTAAGGTTTATTCGATAATAAATATACACATGCGTTAAACCAGCGGTTAGCCATACAATCCCTAGCGTTAACCAGCCAGCTAGACGCTTCTTCGTGAAGTTTTCCTTACGAATCATAAGCCAGTTTTTACATTTATCCCAATGTATCCCGAGGTAAGCACCTAGGAAATAATATGAGAAGTAAGCAAGTGACCAGCTGCCACGCGCTTTTACAGGCTCTGGTAAATAAAACTTATTAATGATGAAAAATGCCCATTGTGCCGCGATTCCGAAAAAAATCAAACCAAGCGTAAGCTTAGGGAATTTTTTCAGAACCCATAAGAATAGTGGAAACATGATGAAAAACTGTACGCTAATAAATACAAAGTATAAATGGGTATGAGCGTTACCTCGCAATAATCTCTGAGTAATTTGACTAATCATCTCACCTACTGGAGGCAAGGTGGCAACACCATAAAATTTAATAAAGTAATAGAAAAGCGAGAATACGATATATGGAATAATAATATAAAGCAATCTTTTCTTATAGAAATTAACGACTAGCTTTTTCGTAAATGGACGATGATAGTAGTTATAGAACAACACAAAGCTGCTCAAAAAGATAAATGTTGTCGTACCAAATTTCAAAAAGATATTGGCAAAGTTATATAGAAAAAACCAATTAGATTCTTTCATACCTATAGCTACAGCAAATGATGTAGAATGGACGGTTAATACACCAATAATTGCAAGGGCACGCAACACAGCCAGCTCAGGAATACTCTCTCTTTTTTCAATTGTGGCTCCTTGGGCCATATCTTAACTCCTTCTTTCTACTAGAATTAAATATAAATGAATAAATGAAACAAACTGCGGAACGAAAATTCCCGCAGTTATTTATATCCAGTACATTGACTAAAGTTATTCATTAGATGTGGTAGAACACTATCCAATTATTAATGATATTGTATCGTTTGTCAATTTACTTCTATATATTGCTAGGGTGTGTCTGAGAACTCTGAGGGCAGCAAATTTTGCCGAATTTTCTTTCCATGCAAGGCGCGTTTGTGAAGTCGTACTAGTGGTACGGCGAACAAAAGGAACGAAGCAGGGGAAGAAAAGGCGGTGAAAGGAGCCACTGAACGGGTTTTCAGAAACGTCCTAGAATACATTATGACATATTAATGTGACGATACTCTATATAAAAAAGATAGAGAAGCTATATAATGAAACTATGCGTAAATTGAAGGAGAGATTATGATGACATATGTTGCTTCTGCTGATCGTTACCAGCAAATGAAATATAATCGCTGTGGTAAAAGCGGATTATTACTACCTGCCATTTCTTTAGGATTATGGCATAACTTTGGTGGTCAGGACGTTTTTGAAAATGGTCGCGCGATGGTGCGACGTTCCTTTGATCTTGGCATCACACATTTTGACATTGCCAACAACTATGGGCCTCCATATGGCTCTGCGGAAGAGAACTTTGGTAAAATTCTAAAGCTCGACATGGCTCCATATCGCGATGAGCTGATTATTTCTACTAAAGCAGGCTATGATATGTGGGAAGGTCCTTACGGCAACTGGGGCTCTCGTAAATATTTAGTTGCAAGCCTTGATCAAAGCTTAAAGCGTCTTGGCTTAGATTATGTCGACATCTACTATCATCACCGTCCAGACCCAGATACGCCAATCGAAGAAACGATGGCAGCACTAGATCATCTTGTTCGTCAAGGTAAAGCACTGTATGTTGGCTTGTCTAACTACAATGCAGAGCAAACAGCCGCTGCTTCTAAAGTGCTTAAGGAGCTTGGTACACCTTGTCTTATCCATCAACCGAGCTATTCCATCATTAATCGTTGGATTGAGCAAGGCTTGCAGGATGTGCTTGCTGAAGAGGGAATTGGATCAATTGCATTTTTACCACTAGCTCAGGGTATGTTAACGAATAAATATTTACACGGAATTCCTGCAGATTCCCGCGCGGCTGGACATTCTAGATTCTTAAGCGCAGACAGCGTAACGGACAAGCATGTTCGTGTTGCTACTGAGCTTAATGAATTGGCTGCACAGCGTGGACAAAGCTTAGCGCAAATGGCGTTAGCATGGGTACTTCGTGACGGCAAAGTAACGTCAGCATTAATTGGTGCTAGTCGTGTAAGTCAGATCGAAGAAAATGTTGCGGCATTAAGTAATTTAAGCTTTAGTAGTGAGGAACTTACTCGTATCGATGAAATCGTGGCTACTCATCTTGGAAGCATCAAATAATTAGGGGCAATCTGGTGGATAAGTTTATTGAGTTTTTGCCACAGCATCTTCATCAGCTTGACTTGTATCTCATCCAATACGGCCGTGAGGCATGTCAGCCACGTCATTCCTTTGGGCCAGCTATACGGGAATATTACAAGTTCCATTATATATTAGACGGAAAAGGGATTTTTGAAATTAACGGGCAGCGCTATGAATTAAGCAAGGGGCAAGGCTTTCTTATTACACCGAACACGGTTTGTTATTACGAGGCAGATGCACAGCAGCCGTGGACATATTGCTGGATCGGCTTTAACGGCATTAAAGCCTCCACCCTGCTTAAGCAAGCTCAGCTTTCGGATGAATCGCCGATTTACACTTGGGAAAAGAGCGAATTTTTCGAGCAGAGCATTGAGCAGATGAGGCAATCCAAAAATATGCAGGCAGGTAGAGAGCTGAAGCTAACAGGGCTGCTCTACCTGTGGCTGTCCGCGATGATCGCTTGCCGCGGCTCCCAGCTTAAGGAGCAGACCTATGAGACGAGCAAGGAGCACTATATTGCACAGGTAGTACATTTCATAGAACTGAACTACGCTAATAAAATCTCGATCCAATCGATCGCACAATTTATTGGCTTGCAGCGCAGCTATTTAAGCTCACTGTTTAAAGAAGTAATGGGGATTAGCCTGCAGGACTACCTAATCACCTATCGGATGCGCAAAGCCTGCGAGCTGCTAGGCAGCACATCCATGCTAGTAGGAGATATATCAAGATCAGTAGGCTACGACGACCCACTGCTCTTCTCCAAAATGTTCAAAAAATCAATGCAGCTCTCGCCATCACAATATAGGCTAGAGCAGCTTGTAAAGCATAACGGCTAGCTACAACGTAGGAAAAAGCGTCTGAAGAACAGAGTGTTCCACCTTTAAAGCCTGCTGCAACCTATGGATACATTCCAGTGCAGCAGGCTTTAAACCGTGGACGCAAGAGGCATTATTCCGGAGCGTTGCTAACACACCTTCCGAAGCGCTGCTTCCAAAAAGCATCCCCGGGCTACCCACACTTACCCTTAAACACCAAGCGAGGAACAGAACATTTTTCTTACATCAGCTGAGGAA
>Ga0180216_1000243_pt1 | contig 61162 bp, 84 predicted proteins | sample eDN3rd37CBELigMG_FD_128879 | JGI IMG/M metagenome (GOLD analysis project Ga0180216, IMG submission 128879) | Enriched Miracle-Growth compost microbial communities from Emeryville, California, USA - eDNA 3rd pass 37_C BE-Lig MG (version 2)... ...
CGGAGTCCGATCGAACGGTTAATAGTGGCGGGCGATAACGATAAGGCAGGGCGTAGATTTAACGAACAAGTTATCGGAAAATTGCGAGGATATGTTGCGTTAGAAGTCGTGACGGCGTATCCGGAAGGCGTAAAGGATGCGAACGAGGCGAGAGTCAACGGGAAATTTATGGGTATTAAGTCGGGAAATGTCGAAATATTTCGGAACATTATGCGGAAATAAAGATGTATAATAAATGCATGTAATACTACCGTAACATTTACGTAATAATCGTAATGCCTTACGTACGTGAAAACTCGTACTCACGGTCGGCGGAGGGGCGAAATTACTACTCCTCCTCGTCTGTGTGACGAATCCATTCGTAAAGGTCTTCGATAGTGCATCCGAGTATGGTGGCGACATTCTTGGCGGTTTCAACATTCGGCTTGTATCGAAGGCTAACCCAGTCTGTGATTTGTTGTTTCGACTTTCCGACCATATACGATAGCTGCGTTTGGGTTATACCTTTACGTTCGCATAATTCCGGGATTCGGCACCGGCCGACCTTATACGTATTGAACACCTCCTAATTGAGTGTCCAATTAACTATTTTAATACAATGAAGAAATATTTTCCACTATGATTATTCTTTCGTTATTTTAACAACTTTTTCTATCGGAACATCGAGGTATATACAGATATTTTCTATGGTAGATAGGTATATTTTTAAACCTGTTGTTTTGTGGCCTTTTTTGATGTTTGTTAATGTAGCTGGACTCGCAACTACTCCACGTAAGTCACTCATATTCATACCTTTATCATCTAAGGTTTCAAATAGTGGAGAGAAGTCTATCATACTAATTCCTCCTTTAAAAAATGTACACACATATGAACATTTTATGTTTACACGTCTGAACATTTTTGGTACAATCATATTATAACCGATATAAAACAAAAAAGATAGAGATAAATTGGAAGGAGTGGTAAATTTGGACTATGTACGACGAGAGATATTTGACACAATTGAAGATAAAGACCTTGATTTCAAAAAGATAGCCCGTTTAATAGGTTTAACCCCTAGATCCTTTGAGTATTTTCGAAACGGAGAACGCAATCTCGGATTTAGGTATATGATCAAATTGTCGTACGTAGTTAGTCCAAAAGAACCCCATAAAAAGTTATCAGAATGGTGTTTAAGCTTTGATAGTTCTGAGTTAATAAAAAATTCCTTTGAATACGCAGCGATCACCCGAAACGTTGATCTATTAGGTAAGTTGCTTGAACTACATAAAAATTCGACAGGAACAATTAAAGAGTGTACACAAATTTACGGTTTTATATACCAAGGAATGAATAATCGATTAAATTACTCAGATATCATTAAAAAAATAATGGAACTTAAAAGCATTAAAGATAGCGCTCTACAAATATTAGTTGAAATAAATAAATGTATTGGCTATTTTCATCAAAGAAGGTTTTTAACATTACCGAACGATATATACGAAATTGAGTGTAAGATTAACAAAATGAGTGATAAAAGAGAATTATTTTTAAAAGAATGCTTTTTACATCGATTATCTGAGATAGCATGCCACTCGTATCTTCACTTAAATAATCTAAATCTTGCACGTCACTACGCAAGAATCTTAATCAACGCAAATATGAACTTAAAAGTTAAATCCGAGGCATATTACGTTTTAGGAATGTCGTACTTAAATGAAGATGTCGACAGATGTATAAAGTACTTAGAAAAAAGTCTTTCAATCATGAAGTTGACTGGAATTGATTTTCTTGTTGAGTTTTCAGAATATAATTTAAATTGCGCTAAACTTTACTCAGATATTAAACTGCCTGATAATGCAGATCCTTCTTTACTTATGTTCGAGAGTTATAAGAATAATAAAGTTGAAAAGAAATTTGCGCTAAAAGTAATTAAAGAGAGTGGAGATCCTGATTTAATTTCTTTGTTTGAAGGAATATGTGAAGAAGGGAATAGTGAGCTTCATAATAAGTTTCATGATTTTTTTTCTGATGCTAACTTTTACTTCGCGGCCATTGTCGTGAAGGAGCTGATGAATAGAGGAGAGAATTCAGCGTTCATTAAATCTTTAACAAAACTAACTATTTTTAAAAAGGGAGATGTTTTATTTGAAGAAAACTTTATTAACTGTTTTAACAATCGTGACATTATTAACGGTAGCAATTGCGCTTAATCCTACTGACAAAAATGAGAGTGCAAGCTTAGATACTCCTGATGGCTACGTCGATTCTGCTGGTAAAGTAACTCCTGGAATGTAAGGAAAAATAAAATAAATTATTCAATCGAGCGCCCAATCAAAAGGGTGCTCTTTTTTATATAATGTTCATACGTCTGAACAAAAATGTTTTTTGGAGACTTTGTTCGTTTTTGGCAAGAATGTCCATAAATGGTTGTATTATAAGGTCAAGCAAGAAAAATAAAAACAAAATTTTAAAAAAAGTTTTAGAAATGATGTCCGAAACTAAAAGGTCGTGCGTCAGAGTATATGTAAGGAGGAGATAATAAAATGAACGAACAACAAAAACTTCATATTAATAGTCTAGTAGGTGGTTATTTAGAGACAAAATCGGAGGTAGCCTTCGCAAGCATATACGAAGCTCTTTCGAAAGTGTACGAAAATAAACTAACGTACTGGGAGGCGACTACATCGCTAGTAGAATCGCACGACACACGGCAAATGTTCGACGATGTACTACTAAGCGTATTACGAAGCATCGAAACAAACGGAGGCGACTTCGTAAAGTTATTCGCAAGGTCGATAAACAATCGATTCAAGTCGCTACTCCGGAAAGTACGCACTAGACGAAATTATGAAACACTCGAATCAACGTTAAACAATGACGAAGAGGATGCGGCAACATTCGAAATCGTCGACGAATTTAATCTCGAAGAAGAAGTTATCGAAGGAATTACGCGGAAAAAGAAAAACGACCAGCGGCAACTGATCGAATTTCTAGTCCGTGGGGAGAACGAAAGAACGACGGCAATCGTTCAAACGTATCTCTCAACCGATTTGAAAACACCGACGGCAATCGGTAAGCATCTCGGTCTTGACCACAAACAAGTATCACGCATTTTGAATCGCCTGGCGGGCAAATTCAGTACTAAACAGTTCGGAAATTATCATGACTACTTAGTAGCGCTTTAATTTATATAGGACGGATATGGCGATTAGGCATGTCGTCATATCACGGTTCCTATTGCTATTATACGTTTATTCGTATAAAACGGCTATCAAAAGTGTACGACAAATGATAGTAAATTTCAACTACAAAAATATTACGAGGTGATTACAATGAAACGTAATGACGTTTACAGTCTTATTATACACGAAAATAAGTCGTCTTATTCGATAGATGACGAAAATATATACGCAATCTATAACGGAAGCTACGCGAAGGATGAAGATCCGGCAGATTACATTCGTCCGATCAAGGCGGTGCGAGTCGGATGAAAAGATATAACGTTACAGATCACGCAATAAAACGATGTGTAGAACGGTTAAATAAAACAGCCGGAAACGCAAAGGCGCATCTGAACGATTTAATGCAAACGGCATATTTTAACGGAAATGTTCCGCACCCTAGCGGTAAAATTCACAAAGTTTACGATCATGTAAAATCTCGAACTCGTCTTATCGTTAGCGAGGACGATTTCATTATTACCGTTTATAAATTTCCGAAGCTGCCCGAAGTTGAGTCGCCAAAGCCGATATTATCCGAAGTACCAACGTTCCTTCGCGATAAAGTTACTCAAGTAGTCCAACGAGAACTTGCTCGCTTCGAATCAAAAGAGCGAAAGGTTGAGCGTCGTAATTCGCTATCGAAAGCGGAACTAGAAATCGAAGTGGCCGAATTGAAACTACGGTTATTACGCGCTAGATCCGAATCGAAAAAGATGGCGTTGCAAGCTCGACTTGAAGCCGTTCAGATACGAATAGACGAACTTGACAACGAAATTAACGAAGTTAAACGCGAGAAAACAGCGGTAGCGAAAGGAGTTGCAGCGTACTTATGACCACGCAAGATTGGGCGTTTCTAATATTCGGAGTCGGTACGGTATTCCTGGCGCTACTAATGATGTGGTGTATAACGAAAGAAGCACGAAAAAGAACGGAATAAGCGGAATAAACGCGAAGCTTCTTGCTTCCGTTGGAAGATACGATGGCGATCCGTTAAGAATGAGCGCGGCGGCTAACGCTGTTCGGACGTAATATACTCGTATCTCGCAACGGGCGCGGGAATTATCCGGCGTTCGACAAAAAACAAAACGAAGGGAAGCGGTTAAATGAGTCAATTCAAACGAGGCGCAGCTGCATTAGGAGCGTTATCACAAAGCGGAGGAGAAAGCGCACCGAAAGCGGAAATAACGAAATTTAAATCCGGTACTACGTTAAAAGTTCGCGTAAAAGGTCCGTATGATCTAGTCCAGTATTTCGCGTATGGTATCTTCGGAAAGGTTAATACGTTCATCGCGAAGAACCCTCCAGAAAGAAATGCGAGAGGCTTCGTCACTGCGAATCATACGCCATGGGATCGCGCAAGCCAATACTACTACGATTTAGCAGCGAAAGATGGCGCCAATGCTGACGAATATAAGAACCTCGGCTATCAATTTAAAGGTAAGGAGCGCTTCTTGATGGGATTCGCTAACATCGAAACTGGCGAAGACATTATCGTTGACCTTACGAAAGCACAGGCGCAAGGCATCTACGAAACAATTCTCGAATATTGCGAAAAGGATGCGGACGGCAACGTAATCGATGGAGGCGAACACGAATTTAAAGACATGGCGTTCAAGCTATCGAAAAAGGGAACGTCGACATCAACTTCGGTAACACTCGCGCCAATTATCAACCTTGCGAAAGGCTTGACGGACGAGGAGCGTAAGAATTTCGAAGCGACTGCTGATTCCGAATTTGACGCCAGCCTATTCGATTCCGTGCTTTACGAATCTGACGAAGAAGAAATGATTAAGGCGCTAGTGAAAGCGGACTTTGACATTAGTTTACTCGGACTAAGTATCGGAGGAAATAGCGCGCCAGCCGACGAAGATGTTACGCCAATCGGTGACGAAACTAATGCGGAAGACTACGACTTCTAGGCGGTCGAGTCTTTCCGTAATGACTAAATAACGAAAGGGAGCGATAGTATGGGCGTAGATTGGTATCCTTGCGAAAGTTGTGGCGATACATTTCCTGACGCAGGCTATTACGTTTATTGCGAAGGGTGTGGGCGTCAATGGTGTTCGGACGGTTGCGCTAGTTCTGACGGTTACGAATGTCCGGTAGACGAAGAAGGCGAAGAAATAATCGAGGAAAGTACTTGCGGTTATTGTCGCGGTGAACAATTTGACGATGACGAAATATTAGCGGAAGCACTTAACTTACTCGGAAAGTCTCGAGAAGACATTATCGGAATTTTAAAAGCGAAGAAGGAGGCGAAGTAATTTGGCACACGAAACGCAAATTCTCGGAAAAGTATCGGAAATCACCGCAGCACTGGCGCTAATCGCTAACGGATGGGAAGTGGCGGAGCCAGTCATGGCGGAAGAATACGATTTAGTAGCGAAAGACCCTATCGATAAGAAGTGGCGGACGTTCCAAGTCAAGTCGCTCCGCCGACGTTCCGACCGCAATAACGAAATGGTTATCGTAGGACGAAAGAATAACGGAGGCACGTATCAACCGTCAGAAGTCGATTACATGCTCGGAGTAGACACCGTTAATGACGTAGTCTACATGGTTGAGTGCTCCGGATTATCCGAATATTGGGCGAGCGAATCTACGGCTGCGAAACGTTGGGTCGAATTGTCTGCGAAGGAAGTCGTCGAAGCGATTACGGAAAATAACGAAGTGGAGGCGGTATGATGAAAACGACTAAATCACGCAAGGAGCGCCGAGCAGAAGCGCGTAAGAATAAAACGGAATTTGTGCCGGTATATAACGGGAATGCTCCGAAAACTTACGAAGAAATGTACGGTGTCGGCTACGAACGTTTCAATAATAAATTCGATACTATTTCGAAGGGGGCTAATTAATATGGCGAAAATTACGTTAGAAAACGGAGCAACATTCGAAGGTACAGTCGAAGAAATACAGGCGTTAGTGGAAGCGTTTGGCGTAGAGAAAGAGGCGGAAGTCGCGGAACTTACCGAATCTGAATATCGCAAAATTACTAGATACGGCATCGGCGATTTCGTAAAGTTTACGGATACTGGCGACTTACCTTCGTATATTAAGCCCGACAAGTATTACGAAATCGTCGAAATTGACGGCGGGGATGCGGTAATAAATGACGAAGATGGCGATTCGTTTGATACGTGCGGATATGACGTTGAGTATTTCGAAAAGGATGGCGGAGAGGAAGTCGTGGCCGAGACGTTGAAAGTCGGAGATTATGCGAAGGTTGTACGCCGAGTGAATGAATTCGAAAAAGGAAATATCGTTAAGATAGTCGGGGAGAAAGCGGATGGTAGCGTCAGTGGTTTCGATTTTAAAGTAAATTTCGTTAATGTTACCGGAGCAAGTAAAATTGAAGGCCAAACTTACGGTTATATCGATGCTAAGAATATCGTAAAAGCGACGGAATCCGAAATCGCAGAAGCTAAAGCGGAAGCCGAACGCCAAGCAGCGAATGCTAAGTGGGCGAAGATTGGTCGGAAGCCTAACGAATATAAGGAAGGCGATGTCGTTCACGACGGTTCTGATAGACCGATTTTCACCGTCCTAAGTTGCTACGAAATTGCCGAACGAAACGTACAGTTTTACGGAGATGACGGTAGCTTTACCGTAGATATCGAAAACATCGAACTTATCACGCCAGTCGAAGCGAGATTTGACCGTGCCTAACGCGTCAGCTAACGCGTCAGCTAAATGCGCCAACTGTCCGCAAGTCCTCAACGAAGGTCAGTCCGCAGTATATGACGAACTAGCCGACGCTTACTTTTGTGACCGCGCTTGTCATGCGGAATGGCTGACGGAACATGTGGCGGAGTATCAACGGAAGAATGTAGTAAGCGTTGATTTGTGACGGCGATACCACGAAGTTAGGAGGTCGATATAGTGGCGCCTAGATTACGAGTTAACTTAACGGAGACCACCGAAAACAACGAAGCGGTCGAGCGTATTAAAGCGGCTGGAGAACGGAAGAAGGCGGCAACCGAGACGATGGATGAAGCGTGGCAACGGATTCTATCGATGAAAAACAGCGACGCCGACCAAGCGAAGTTATTCGAAGTAAAGCGGGCGATGGCGGAAGGTACGATAGGCAGGTTGCCTTCCGATTCGTCCAAGCGTTTTAGTAAAGCGGAGGCGCTTCGGCTTCATAAACAGTTAGCGGAGAGCCAACGTGAGCAGAAAATAGCGGAGTTAGTTGCGAAGACTCCGGATAATTACCATCTCGTTACTGACGGCAATCAGTTGCGAGGCATGATCGAAGACATTAAGAGTTCGGATTTAATAGCGGTCGACTGCGAAACGTTCGGCGAGAACGACGGCGCACTTGACCCGTGGCGAGGTGAGATGGCGGGATTCTCCGTCTCCACTCGTCAGAATCATTATTATGTACCGTTAAAGCATAGCGTTCAGTACCGACATGATTATAAAGGAATACCGCATGACTTTGTAATGTTTAAGGTTAAAGAAACGTTAGAATCGGCATCTATCGTAATGCACAACGCACCTTTCGATTGTAAATGGTTCGCGGTTAAATACGGAATTAACTTGACGGACGCCTTACACGCTGACACTCGTATCATGGCGATGGCACTCGACGAAAACCGTTCGCATCGATTAAAAGACTTGCTTACGGATTGGCTTAAAGAGCCGAGCGATAATTTCGACCAACTGTTCGGTAAGACTCCGTTCAATGAGTTCGATTTAGACGTAGCTTTACCTTATGCTGCCGGAGATACCGAGAAGACGTTAAAACTCTACGATTGGATAATGCGACATCTTAACATGGATAAGTTAGCGGATATCAAGCGTTTAATCTTCGAAATAGAGATGCCGGTCGCTCGTCAGTTTATCAAGTCGGATATTCGCGGAATTAAGTTCGACGTAGAACGAGCGCTTAAACTTGACGAAAAGTTAGCGAAGGAAGAAGCGGAACTACAAGCGGAAATCTTTGACCTTATCGGAAAAGAAATCAACATTAATTCGCCGATCCAATTAAAGCGCGTCTTATTCGAAGAGTTACGCCTAAACGATTACGAGAAAGGATCTACGGGAGTTCGAGCGTTAAAGAAAATAAAGAACGAGCATCCAGTGGTTACGAAGCTTCTTGAATATCGTGAGGTCGGTAAACTACGCCAGGCATTTACACAAAAACTTCCGAACGAGGTTAAGTCGGACGGTAAGATTCATCCGTGGCATAATTCGTGGGGAGCTGCGACTGGACGATTCACTTGTTCGAATCCTAATACGCAACAAATTCCGGCTAAACGTCCGGAGATCCGTCATCTATTTAAAGCGAGCGGTCCAGACCGTATTCTCGTATCGATCGACTATTCGCAGATTGAGCTCCGAGTATTGGCGCATCTAGCGAACGAGCCAGCGTTAATTGAAGCGTTCGAACAAGGTCGCGACATTCACTCGACGACTGCAGCGATGATATCTAACGGTAAATATACGTACGAAGACGTCGAAGCAAACAAAGATACCGACGGTCACGAATGTCAGAAATTACGTAAGCAAGCGAAGGTTGTTAACTTCGGCATAGTTTACGGAATGGGAGCGAATAAGCTCGGTGATACGTTAGGGATTACGAAGGACGAAGCGCAAACGATTATCGATAACTATTTCAAAGGTTATTCGGGGATCAAGCGTTATATGGACGAACAGCATGCGAAAGTTAAGAAGCAAGGATTTATAACGGACATCTTCGGAAGAAAGCGCAGATTACACTCGGAAGTAAAAGCGCGTGAGAAGTGGAAATTGTTTTCAGCGTTAAGGATGGCGGGGAATTTCCCGATTCAAGCTAGCGCAGGCTCGATACTGAAGAAAGCGGTCGTTGATATGCAGACGTTATTACCGAAACTTGATTCGTATATATTGCTACAGGTTCACGATGAGCTTGTATTTGATTGTCCGAGGAATATTTCGCGAGATTCACTGTACGAGATTGCTAGAACGATGGAACGTGCGGTTAAGATGGTCGTTCCGGTCCGGTGTGACGTAGAGATAAATCCGGAAAGATGGCTCGAAAAAATAAACGAAACGGAGTGGTTCGATGAATAAAACTTACGTTGTACTGGATTTAGAAACAACGGGGCTTGATTATAAAACGGAGCAAATTACGGAAATTGGCGCTATCAAAATCGACGAAAACTTCAACGAGATCGACCGATTCCATACGTTAGTAGCGCTTGAAGAAGGTCGCGAACTACCGGAATTTATTACGAAATTAACCGGAATTACAACCGAAGATTTAATCGGCCAGCCTTCGGAAGAGCGAGCGCTTGAGGAACTCGCTAATTTTATCGGAGACTCAATCGTAGTAGCGCAGAATGCTCCGTTTGATTTATCGTTCATTAGTCGCGGAGGAATACAGCCGAAAGAGTTTATATGTACTCGCGCACTGGTTCGATATGTTGAGCCGGAATTATCAGCCAGTCTGAAAGACGTTACCAAACGTAATGGTATTTCGTTAGAAGGGCACCACCGCGCGTTGAATGATGTCGAAGCAACTATCGAAGTATTAAAGACTTATCTTGCTAGAAATAACGAAGAAATCTACGATCCTACTAACGTTGTACTCGACGAGCCGAGCCGTCCGTTAAAATTTGTTCCGAGATATGCTGCGGTAAGAAAAGTCGCTTATGTAGCGCTAGACCTTTACGAGTTAAGTCAAATCGAAGAACACCGGATAAATGATTCGTTACGAAAAAGGATTGCGGAAGTTTCCGTAAGAATGGAGGAGTTTTAATGATTACGATTGAAAAATACGAAGCACCTAGCTGCAAATACTGCAAAATGGTCGACGCCTACTTACGATCGGAATCCGAATTCATCGCCGAACAAAATTTAACGATAGAGACTATCGACGTCATCAACGATCTAACCGAATCCGAACGCCAAACACTTCCGTATTCGAGCGTTCCGTTCATGCTATTTTACCGCAACGGCGTACTAATGGCGAAGTCGCACGGCATGGCTATTCCGGACGAATTCCGAGATTGCGTACAGATTGCGAAGGAAAGTAAGTAATGGATGCGCTGAGAGGATTCGTAATTAGTTGTGTAATCCTGGCGTTGATAATTATCGGATGGGAGGCGTTTTTATGAATCAAGGCATTAAGGCGGAATTATACGATCGCGTCATTAAGTTTATGGATGATAACGGAATAACTTGCGAAGAAACAATACATCAATGCGATTGGGTAATCGAAAATGCTTACGAATTTATCGAAGATTTATTCCGGATAGTTGAACCGGATTTGGAAATCGAAAAGGAGGCCGAATAATTATGGCGGATAAATTAACGACAGTAAGTACTGGCGGCGATGATAGCGTTGGTTACTACGTTAACGGAAAACTTTTCGCGGAGATTCATTGCAACGATTTCGACTCCGAGATTGAGCCAGTATATCGCGGAATTATGCGCGAGTTTAACGTTAAGGAATTCGAGAACTTGTATATGACGGACAGTGACTATGAAAAGTACTCCGATAACGGTTGGGAACATTTCGAAGATTTATCGGAATATGAGTTACAGAAGGAGGACGAATAATTGACGAAAACTAACGGAACTACAGCAGCGGCGGCTTTACGCGCAGGACTATCGGAATTTCAAGGATCAAAAGGCGACCGAATCGTCCGCGAATTCCTCGAACAAATTGACGCTTACTACGCGTCACCTTCGACCGGCTTCTACGATAACCGAATCGAACGGCGATATCTCGAACAGAAACTACGCCATCTAGCGTGGAAACCGTATCCGAACGACGGTTTGGTAACGTTCGGGGCTTCCGGAACTAATCTTTGCGATAGGCAGGCAGTGTTTAAATTCGGAGGAACAAAACCGGAAAAGTCGGACGATATTCCGTTTAGAGGACGCCAACGTCGCGTCGGTAATGCGGTCGTCGATTACTTCCAGCTCGATCTCGTTCATATGCAGAAGCGTCTCGGCAAAGGCGCGAAGTTTACGATGGCTGAAGCGTGGAACGAATACGAAAATAGTGACGGATCAACTTATCGCGTTAAAGAATGGCGTATGGAAGATGCAGCGCAAGTCCGTAAGGTCTTCGAATATGACGGAGTTAAATTCGCTATCACTGCAAAGCCCGATGGAATATTCGATTATGAAGGCGGCAACCTTTTATTCGAATATAAAACGAAGGCTAGCGGATTGGTCGCGATGAACGGCAAACTCGACTTTAAAGGCGCTCAGGACGATCACTTGCGCCAGGTTACGGCTGAATCGCTTGTATTCGGAATTAACGAAGGATTACTCGTTTATGAATCTACGGAAAAGCCGGCGTGGTTCTCGGACGAAGATAACAAAAACGTTCCGAAAACGCGTAAGACTTGGCGCGATGGTAAGCCGGTTAGCGATATCCGACCGTTCTATTTCGAAATAACAGAAGCGCAACAAGAGGCGTTATTGCGAGACTTGGCGGCTCAGGCGAAACTAATCTACGCTAAGGAAGTTCCGGAGATGGTCGTTGATATGACGAGTAAATGCGGTTTCTGTCCATTCTCGAAGCATTGTAAAGCGTCATTAACTGACGAAGAAAGATCGTCGCTAGTCGAAGCTGAACAACGTTACGCGAAGTCTCGTGAAGCCGGTAAGTATGCGCATCGTAATCTAATAAATTATCTCGACGGAGTATCGTCATGAGAGTTCTCGCGTTCGACACTTCGCTCGGACTTCCGGGTGTAGCAGTCGTCGAAGTCGTCCGAGGCAAGCCGAAAATAGTCGCAGTCGGCTCCGTCAAAACGAATTCTAACGATACTTACGCAGCTCGCACGAAACATATCGAAGCTTATATGCATTTATTTATTCGCAATAACATCGGAAAACACGGATTCGACGCGGTTGTTCGCGAGGCTTATGCGGGAAAGATGCCGAATGTTAACTACGCAATATTCTCGGCTTGGAACGCTTGTGACCGCGCCCTTGCCGACTTTAACCTAGCCGTAACAGAAAAGCCGATAGGGCAGGCGACAGTCAAGCGCCTGGTCTTCGGTAAAGGTAAGGCGGAAAAGGAAGAGTTGGCGGAGGCGGTTCGTAAGTGGACCGGATATACTGGCGAATTTAAGACAGCGGACGAGAGTGACGCGGTTGCTATCGCCTTAGCGTATTTAATTGACGAAGGAGTGATTACGAAATGAGCGAAGGAATACCGCCATCCAACCTCGCGGCCTTACTTAACGGACAGCAACAACGCCAAGCTGACGCCGAATTCGAAATAGCGCGACTAGAACGGAAGCTTATCGAACAGCGCCTCGAATATGAATCGGCGACAGAGGCGGTAAGGGCTATCGAAAGTTTAATCGAAAAGGAGAGGAAACGATGAAACTGATTACGACTATCGAAGTAGAAAAGAAGTATAGCGAGGAAGAGATTGTGGATATCAAGTCACTATCGGACGAACAAGTGTCGGAATACTTCGTAAGTTGGGAGAATTGTGTCATCGAAATGATTAACGAAAACTTTGAAGGCGATGTTTCCATTAAAGTAGCGTTCGAATTAAAGGAGGAAGCGAAATGACGACGATATTTTCAATCGCAGCGCTAGTATGCCTCGGATTCTTGGCGCTATGTTATTTAATCGCAGATACGGACGGAAAACCTGGTGCAATTATCGGAAAGGTGGTCGGATTGGCTTGCGTAGCGATTCCGGCTGGCGTGATAATTGGCGGCCTTATCGGTAGACTGTTCGGATGATTATCGCATACCATTCGCTAACAGGAAACGTTAAAAGGTTCCTCGATAGGTGCGAATTCGCTTTCGTAAATATTGCGGATGTCAGCACGCTAGATGAGCCGTTTATTATCGTTACAAATACGATTGGCTTCGGTCAAGTTCCGGGGCCAGTCAGCGATTTTTTAAACCGGAACAGAGAGCGATTGGTCGGCGTAGCTGCGAGCGGTAACCGTAATTGGGGCGCTAACTTTGCGAAGGCTGCTGACTTAATTTCGTTACAATACGGCGTGCCGATCGTTCATAAGTTCGAACTATCTGGAACGGAAGAAGACGTAAAAATATTCACGGAGAGGGTGTACGCTATTGACGAATTTAACACACATCGAAATTAATAACGAGGTAGGGCGCTTCAAAGACGACATTGCAATCGGAGAATTTGACGCAGCGTTCAAGCGCCTCAAAAAAGATAAAGACGCTGTTATCGAATTTATGCGAGAGGTTGACGACAAGCTCGTTAAGTTCGGAAGCGTCACCGAGAGAATGCGTTATTTAATAGATAACGATTTCTACTACGATGTTTACGAACAATATACGGAGGATCAAGTAACGTTCTTACACGACTTAGCTTACGCATACGGATTCGAATTTCAATCGTATATGGCAGCGTCTAAGTTTTATAAGGATTATGCGCTAAAGACGGACGATAAGCGCCAGTACCTCGAAAACTACGAAGATCATGTCGTTATCGTGGCGTTATACCTCGGTCAAGGTAATTACGATTTAGCCGTTCGTTTAACGCGTTCGATGATGGAGCAACGTTACCAACCGGCAACTCCGACGTTCTTAAACGCAGGAAGGTCGAGACGTGGCGAAATGGTATCGTGCTTCTTATTAGAGGCGGATGATTCGCTTAATTCAATTAACTACGTAGATAGTACGGCGAAACAGTTATCGAAGATAGGCGGAGGCGTTGCAATTAACCTTTCGAAGGTACGCGAACGTGGCGGTCCGATTAAAGGAATACAGAATGCGACGAAGGGCGTTGTGCCTGTCGCTAAGATGCTCGAACATAGCTTCGACTATGCGGATCAAGCCGGACAAAGACCGGGAGCCGGCGCCGTTTACTTAAATATCTTCCATATCGACGTACCTGAATTCTTAGATACGAAAAAGATTAACGCTGATGAAAGTATTCGCCTTGCAACGATATCGACCGGGTTAATCGTTCCTAGCAAATTCTTTGAACTAGCCGAAAAAGGCGAGTCGTTCAGTATGTTCGCGCCACATTCCGTCTATAAAGAATACGATCAGCACCTCGATGATATGGATATGAACGAAATGTATGACGAATTAGTCGCGAATCCTAACGTTAAAAAGAAACCGATGGATGCTCGCGAAATGTTAAATAAGATCGCTCAGACGCAATTACAGTCCGGGTATCCGTATCTATTCTTTAAAGATAACGCTAACGATGTCCATGCGGTAGGTAATCTCGGCAATATTAAACAAACTAATCTCTGCACAGAAATTTTTAACGTACAACAAACGTCAATCATCAACGACTACGGAACCGACGACGAAATCAAATACGACATCTCTTGCAATCTCGGATCTCTTAACATCGTAAACGTAATGGAATCCGGTAAGCTACGCGAGTCCGTTCACGAAGGTATCGAAGCCTTAACGATAGTGTCCGACATAACGAAAATACCAAACGCACCAGGCGTCCGTAAAGCGAACGAAGAGTTACATTCGGTAGGGCTCGGCGCTATGAACTTACACGGATTCTTAGCGAAAAATAAGATCGGATACGAATCGAAGGAAGCGCGCGATTTCGTCCGTACATTCTTCGCGGTCATCAACTACTACTCGATCGAAAAGTCTATGTTAATTGCTAAGGAGCGCGGTGAAACGTTTAAAGGATTCGAAGGTTCCGAATATGCTAACGGTAATTACTTCCGAAAATACACATCGGAAAACTTTGCGCCTGAGACTCCGAAAGTAAAAGCGCTATTTAACGGAATCTATATTCCATCCGAATCCGACTGGTATAACCTACGATTCCAAGTCGCAGAGTACGGTTTATATAACGCATATAGACTAGCGATCGCACCTACGCAATCAATCTCATACGTTCAAAACTCAACGTCTAGCGTAATGCCTATCGTAGATCCTATTGAGCGTAGAAGTTACGGAAACTCCGAGACGTTTTATCCGATGCCGTTCTTATCTGCGGATACTTACTGGTACTACAAGTCGGCGTTTAACACGAATCAATATCGTCTGATCGACTTAATCGCAGAGGCGCAACAACATATCGATCAAGGGATTTCGACAATACTTTACGTTAATAGCGATATCAGTACGCGAGAACTAGCGAGGCTTTACGTATATGCACATAAGAAAGGTCTTAAGTCGCTTTATTATACGAGAAATCGTATGTTGAAAGTCGAAGATTGTACGTCATGCTCGGTTTAATACCTATTAGGAGGCGGATATATGAAAGCAGTTAACTGGAATGTAAAAGAGGATTTAGCGAATACGTTTTGGAATCAGAATGTAGCGCAGATGTGGACGGCCGAAGAATTTAAGGTAGCGAAAGACTTGTCGGCGTGGGACGGACTCACGACCGCCGAGAAAGACGTTTATAAGAAGGTACTCGCTGGCCTTACCGGACTCGACACACATCAAGCAGACGATGGTATGCCGTTAATTATGTTGCACACGAAGGATATGCGCTCAAAGGCGGTATTCTCGTTTATGGCGATGATGGAACAGATACACGCGAAGTCATATTCGCACATTTTTACGACGTTGCTTCCGTCATCTGAAACGGATTATCTACTTAACGAATGGGTCGAACAACAACCGCAGCTATCGTTTAAATCCGAAACATTATTATCGTATTACCACGCGTTATTTCAACCGAAAGTTCCGAAGATGGACGTTTACCTGGCGCACGTAGCTTCGGTATTTGCCGAATCGTTCTTATTTTATAGCGGATTCTATTATCCGATGTATCTTGCGGGGCAAGGGCGTATGACAACGTCAGGCGAAGTAATCCGTAAGATTGTAATGGACGAATCAATTCACGGAGTATTTACCGGATACAAAGCGCAAGAGCTACGTAATCAGTTAACGGAAGATGAACGTAACTATGTGGACGGCGAAATGTATAGACTACTCGAAGAATTATACGAAAATGAAGTCGCCTACACTCACGAAATTTACGGTCAGATTGGTATCGCCGACGACGTAATTAACTACGTAAGGTATAACGCAAATAAGGCGCTGCAAAATCTAGGATTTGATCCGTATTTCGAACATGAACCGATTAATCCGATCGTACTTAACGGCATCGATACAGATACGAAGAATCACGACTTCTTCTCGACTAAAGGCGACGGTTACGTAATGTCGTTGAATATCGAATCTTTAACCGATGATGACTTCGATTTTAGCGACGTAGGAACTAGATAACGCAAGCACTAGCGCTCGACTTCGCCGTCGGGCGTTATTTTTTCGAAAAAGTTAGCGGTAAAGCGTCCGAAATTCCGACCACGTGCGTCAATATAAGTAAGACGGAGGATATCACCGTCAGGCAGGAAGGAGGTCGGAAGCATGTCGGAAATTCTACGCAAGGCAAAACAAGCGCTAAACGCTATCGCAATGGGCGCCGTCGCCTCAATCGTACTCTACGCAATCTATACGCAAGTTGGACTATACGCGTCGATTGCGTTAGTGGGAGCGCTAGTCGTGACGTATTTAACGTATGAATTTAAGGAGGAGGCGGAATAATGCCGTTACCAGCGAATAATTTACTTTTCGGATTTGAGCCGAAGTTAACGAAAGAGCAGCGAATTTATGTCGATAGCATTTTCGACAATCAACTTACGATAGTAAACGCTAGGTCAGGAACCGGTAAGACAACGTTAGCAGTAGCTTGCGCCAAGATAATCGGCAAGCCGTTAGTATACGTATTCTCTCCGGTTGAAGAAAAGAAGATGGGATTCCGTCCTGGTACGCAAGCCGAAAAGGAAAGTGAGTACTTAACACCGTTAAAGGATGCGTTACTAGAGATCGGAGAGGTTCCGGAGAAAGTCGTCTATAACGAAGAGAATGCGGAAGCGTTAAAGGCCGGTCACGTTTGGGTATACCCGATGAGCCATATATTCGCTCGTGGTATCAACTTGAAAGATAAAACGGTCATCCTTGCGGAAAGTCAGAATTATACGCGCGGTGACATGAAGAAAATCCTAACTAGAATCCACAATAATTGCACCGTTATTATCGAAGGTCACACGGGGCAATGCGATTTACCAGACGAAAGTAAAAGCGGCCTAGCTCCATATATAGAACATTTTAGGAATGAACCGTATTGCGAAGTTATTGAACTAACCAAAAATTTCCGTGGAAGGCTTGCACAAATCGCTCGTGATTATAACGTATGCAAGGACACGATATATCAAATTAGACGAGGGGATACTTATTCCGATATTTCGATATAGATGGAAATTGCGAAGGAGTGAAAAGGTATGAGAAATCAGTTTTATTACGAATTTAAAGAACAGGATTATTACGCTCTAATTGCAGTGAATGTTGAGAAATACGATTTAAAAACAAAACCTCACAAAAAAGCTACTGAATTATACGTCGGGGTTGTAGCTGGTGAAAGTGTGGAAGAAGTGCTAGAAGAAGGCGATCCAATCCAAGTAACAAAAGAATATGCATTTATGAAGTTTATATACGCTCATGAGTATGAATCCCAAACTGTTAAGGAGTTAATAAAGCAATTTGAGGAATCCGAAAATGAAGTTTTACTTATAGATAGCGCATTGATTTAATTCGAAATTCAAGTAAATAGCGCAACACCGACGAAAGGAGGACGCCACCCATGCGCCATAAAACGAAGCTTATCGCCCTATCCGGCATTACCGCCGTATCCCTATTCGCTTACGTCGGCGGAGGCTATCACGAATCAAACGCGCCAAAAACGGAGTCACTAACGCCAGCCATCGCCGAATCAGCGCACTACATCGACCATGCCGCGCTAATCACCGCCTTAACCGAAACGGAGGAGCTCGTCGGCTTAACCGGTACAGCAGCGAAAACGGTCGGTTATAATGACGCAAAATGGTACGGCGACAAAGCGTACGAACTAACCGTAAAGGGAACGTTTAAGATCGGCGTGGCAACCGATGACTTAGACGTCAGCATTAACGGCAATACGATAACCGTCCGATTTCCTCAGCCGAAGCTTTTAACGACAGATTTTCCGTTTGACATCGCTGACATACGCAAGGACGTCGGGCTGTTACGCGATGACTTGACCGAGGCGGAGTTACAAGCGTTATACGGCGAAGCGAGGACGGGAGCTATCGAAGACATCAAGCGCAATAGGCAAGCGTTTGAGCAGGCGGGCTCTTCCGTGGAGCGAAGTATTACTAAGATAATCGGAATGGTTACGGACGGCAATACGATAAAGGTTAAATTCGAGGAGGTAACGGAATGAAACGTAAATTTACGCTAGAGTTTGACGAAGCACCTCCGTTAGTATTCGTACAGAATCGCGTAGGGAATGACTTCGTATTGTATCAAGACGGAAAGGAAGTTCGCGGTATCCGTTCGCTACTTATTCGCGCAGGTTATGACGATGCTACTACGCATGAGGTCGAATATTTAACAGGGAAAACGAAGGAGGAAAACGAATGAGAGTAAACGTTAAAATTAAACGCTTGAACGAAAACGCAGTAATTCCGAAATATGTACACGAATATGACAGCGGATTTGATCTCGTAGCATGCGACGATATTATCATCGAACCGGGTGAGACGAAGCTGATTCCGACAGGGTTGGCGTTTGAATTACCGCCAGGATACGAGATCCAAATCCGACCTCGTTCGGGCATTACGTTAAAGACGAAACTACGCGTTCAGTTTGGCACTATCGATAGCCAGTATCGCGGAGAAGTCGGAGTTATTTGCGATAATATTTCGCCTATTGAATACGACATTGAACGTATTGAAAAACGTCACAATCTATTTATTCCGTATGATTATCGAATTCTAACGATAGGTGAAGATATTTACGAAGCTGACGGAAGTTACCCTCTAAACACGTACATCATCCGCAAAGGAGATCGAATTGGCCAGGCAGTAATTAAGCCGGTTGAACAAGCGTTCTTTGTTGAGGTTGACGAACTTAGCGAAACGACGCGCGGTCGAGGCGGATTCGGATCTAGCGGAGTTAAATCGGTACCTCAACTCGACTTAGATATCGACTCGGACGAAATTGTCGAAGCAATCCGGAAGTCTTACGAGTAATTATGGACGCAGCAAAGGCGGCAATCACCGAAATCATCAAACGGCTGCGCGAAGATGGCGTAAGCAAGACGGTCATCGAGATCGACTTAACGCATCATATTAAACGGGAGTTATCGAAGGAGGACGAATGAATGGCAGAAACGAAAATGAGCGTCAAATTACTGGCGCATACGCAATTAAGCGAGGATTACTGTTCGATGCTATCGGACGATAACGAGGAAGTTTACGACAGAATTGCTGACGGTACAATTGCGGACGGTCAAGCGGTAGCCCTTTCGGCAATCCGTACATGCTATTCCGCAAACAAGCCGTCAGAAATAGTTGCAAAAGAAGGCGCTAAGTATTTCGGAAACAAAGCGACTGACGGCGGAACAGGTTCGGAAGCCGACCGATTATTCCGTCATATCGTAGGATCTGGTCATACGTCAACTTTGGAGCATATATCGTTCACATTCGCAATCGAAGGCGTAAGTCGTGCGTTACTCGCACAATTAACTCGCCATCGCGTCGGTTTCTCTTTCAGCGTACAGTCGCAACGCTATGTCAGACTTGGATCGAACGATCGCTCAGGCGGAATGGATTACGTTGTTCCTCATACGGTAACTGACGATAAGTCGAGAGAATTCGGCCCTTTCGGTTATGAGACGTCTGACGAAGTATTTGAGGCGGCGATGAATTATGCGCAAGATTGTTACGACCGTCTACGTGAATGTGGCGTTCCAGCCGAAGATGCACGCGCTGTCCTTCCGAATGCTGCGGCTACTAATCTCGTAATGACTGCGAATCTAACCGCGTTATTATCGTTCTACTCGAAACGTCGACCTGGCAACGGAGCGCAGAAGGAGATTACCGATTTGGCGGTCGCTTTGAAAGACGCGGTAATTAACGTTGAGCCGTGGACGAAACCATATTTCGAAATGGAGGCGAAGTAATATGACGAAAGAAACTCGCACGCACTTAATCGCAGACCCAACGCTAGGAGGATTACAGCGCGAATACGTTGAGACTGACCGGAAGGCTGACGTGGGGGATTACGTTGTCGTTCAGTCATGTCGAGAAATACCGGAAATTAACGGACGTATCGGTAAATGTACTAATAATGGCGAATTTTCCGACGGTTCCATCGATGTTGATATTCCTAGCGAACAATACGGAGAGTTTTCGTTTTTAGACGGAGTTTACGACGTATCTATAACGCTAGACCCGACTGACATCGTCCGCGTAGAAGGCGCGCGCTATAAACTCGTCGACCGTAAAGCGGAAGTTGGCGAGAAGGTTGTTATTACGAAAGCTTATACGGCGTTTGAAGGTAACGGCGAATATCGGAGTGGTGGAGTATATACGGTAACTGAAGCGGGGGATGATGCCGTATACACAAACGGAAAGTTCCTCGATGGTTCACAAATTAACTTATTCCGAAGCACAAACGAATATCACGTACTCGAGCCGGTAGATGCCGACGATCCAACCGTAGAAGTCAACGCGTCCCAAGCCTCGCCGGAAGTCATCGAAATGCTCGGAAACTTGGCGCTAAGGATTACCGAATTAGAGCGGACGAACAAGCGCCTCCTTGACGAAAAGCTAGCGCGAATAGAAGATGAGCTCGACACGCTACACGCGAATCAGAAGCGCATGGCGGAGGAGCTAGAGAATACGAAAGCACAAGCGGATAATGACACAGTCGTCGCTGAACTTGCGAGATTACTAGCGCGTGAGTCGCGGAAGGTGGGGCGCTAATGACGGAAATTAAAATCGGTCTAACCGGCCGTCTTAGAAGCGGAAAGGATTCCGTCGCAGCCTACGCAAGCACCTTCTACGATTTCGCAACATATGCGTTCGGTGACGAATTGAAACGCGACTATCACGCGAAGAATCCGGATGTACCTCGTACGCCGAAACCGAGAAAAGCGTATCAGGAACACGGACAGGCGGAGCGCTCCCGACGAGGCGACGACGTTTGGGTTGACGAGGTGTTCCGTACGATCGAATCACACCGTTGGCCCGAGCGGATTATGATTACCGACGTAAGGCAGTCGAATGAGGTTGCGAGATTAAAGTCGGAGGGTTTCGTACTCATACGGATTACGGCTCCGGATCATGTCCGAATAGAAAGGGCGAAAGCTGCCGGAGATGCGTTTTCGGCGGAGGATTTGACGCATAGTACGGAGCTTGCCGTTGATGATTTCGAAGTAGATTTCGAGATTCATAACGATGGATCGCTCGTTGAGTTGTACGAAAAGTTTGATGCGGTGATGGCGGAATTGAATATTTCGAAGGAGGACGATATATGAGCAACTTTAAATTCGTAGAATTATTCGCAGGCATCGGAGGGTTCCGTCAAGGACTCGACCAACTCGGAGGAGAATGCGTATTAGCTTCGGAGTGGGATAAATTCGCTAAACAATCGTACACTATTCTTTACGGTGACGAACATCTTAACGATGACGTAACGAAAATTAACGAAAAAGACGTTCCTGACCACGACGTATTAGTATTCGGCATGCCTTGTCAAGCATTCTCGGTCGCAGGCAAGCGTTTAGGGTTCGAAGATATGCGCGGTACTTTATATTTCGAAGCTATGCGAATTGCTCGCGAAAAGAAACCGAAAGTATTGTGGATGGAAAACGTTAAGGGACTCGTAGGGCATGATTCCGGTAGGACGCTTAACGTAATGGCGCAAGCGATGTGCGATATCGGCTACACGATAGATTTCGAAGTCCTAAATTCTAAATACTTCGGAGTTCCTCAGAATCGCGAGCGTATCTTCATGATTGGTATCCGTGACGATTTAATCGAGCAGCAACCGTGGAAGATCGAAGGTACTAACGTAGTAGCGAAAGGTAAGCGTAGGATCTCCGAATTAGAGGGCGTTAAGACGTTTAACTTTGACTGGCCTGAACAAACGGAAGTAACGACGAGGTTGCGAGATATTTTAGAAACAAACGTAGACGAACGATATTACCTTAGCGAAGAGAAAACAGCGAAACTGGTGGCGCAGTTAGATCGCGAAAAGTACGATAAGGAAATTCCGGTGGTTATCGATCCTTCGCAACAGAAACGGGAGGGCAGAGCGAGAGTATACGTCGATGAATCTCCGACAATTACGGCGAGGGATTACAAAGAACCGCGTATGATCGGCCACATCGATCTAAAAGGTCATGACGCAATCAAGCGCGTATATGATCCGTCCGCAATTTCGCCAACACTTACGACAATGGGCGGAGGACATCGTGAACCGAAGATAGCGGTACAAATGAATCGTAATGAAATCGGTAAGCAAACGGAAATCTCGCACTGCTTAATGGCGCGTGACTATAAAGGATTCGGCAATCAAGATATGACGGGGATAATCGAAGAAGTCCGACCAGTTTTAACGCCAGACCGTATCGAAAAGAGACAAAACGGACGTAGATTTAAAGAAGACGGAGAAGAATCGTTCACACTTACGGCACAGGATCGACATGGCGTGGCAGTCGGCACTAAGGAGGTTTTGTATGACGAGGAAAAGGAAAGAAACACCGTTGAAGTATTGCGAAAGCTGCGGGAAGAAGTTGGAGAGGAAGAGGTTGCCGAATGGAGATTTAGAGTACTTGATACACTTCAATCGTCGGAAGTATTGCAACAGAAACTGCATGTCGGAGTCATTCAAGGGCAGAGAATTGACGGACGATCCAAGTTGGTACACAGCCCACAAACGAGCGAGATCAATAAAGAAAGCGGAAATGTGCGAGAAGTGTGGGTCGACAGAGAATGTGGATGTACACCACAAGGACGAGGACTGGAAGAACAATTCGCTAGAGAATTTACAGTCATTATGCCGGAGTTGTCATATGAAAGAGCACAGACCGAAAAAGAGTTGCAAGATTTGTGGGAATCGACACAAGGGTCTGGGTTATTGCGAGAAGCATTATATAAGATTCAAGAAATATGGCGATCCGAATTACCTAAAACGAGGTACAGAATCAGAAAGTTAACGCCTAAAGAAACATTTAGACTCCAGGGCTTTCCCGATAGTGAGTTCGATAAGTTGGTCGAGGGTGGCATCTCGAATTCCCAACTTTATAAGCAAGCCGGTAACGCGGTAACGGTGAATGTAATAAATGCGTTAGGCAGGCGTTTATTACCGTATTTAGGAGGCGATCAGTAAATGAATCATTACGAAGACGCCAACGAAAATACGCGTTGTAAAATGTGTGGAACTAAAGTCGAGGGCGGTTATTGTAGTTGTGTAATCCAAGCGATAGAAGAATCTCCGAAACTACAAATTCGCGGCAAGGTAATAGTCAACGAAGATACGGGCGTTGTTGATGTAACGAATGAACGTACTGATTTATCGGAGGTATTAGTGGAGTATAAAGATAGAAACGTTATTGTAACAATAGATTTCGGCATCTAACGAAGAAAAGCGCTAGCTTGCCGACTAGCGCCTTAATCTTCAATTTCGAAACAGTACGATCCTTCGGGGTACTCTCCGTACTCCTTACCGACGTACTCATAGCGCAACGGCAACTTCGACTCACTAACGCCAATCTCACGTATAAACACACGGGCGCTGCTATACGAACGCTTATCGAAATTGAACGGCTTTACGTCAGTAGCGCGAACCACTTCTGGCTTGGCGACGACCAGGCGCTTGTTTACCGCATCATATCCGATGATTAGTTTCGTTGGCATCTGAGCGCCCAACTTCAAAATATCACGCGTACCTGACGACAGATACAAGCGCAACTGCTTATCGATGGTTATATAGGCGCCTCCGGTCGATTCGTTAGATATCCAGCGGAATCCTTCGGGCGCTTTGTTATCGGGGGCATTTGATTTACTCGACGGCATTTTACGACACACCTCGCAATCTTAACGATTTTAGCTTTATTATACGCGAAAACTTAACGAAAAGAAAGGGCGGAGATTATTATCGGAAAAGCAGACCGTAAACGATGGGAAGGTAATGTAAGATCGATGGAAATTATCGCGAAGGATAGCGACAAAATAACGGCGGAGGACATCGAATTCCTTCGCCAAAACTATACGTCAGCAGGCGGTCTATTACCGAACGCATTTAGTGGCGGAGCGTTCTTTACGCCTACACATGTTGCGAAATTTATTTGGGACGTATTAGCGCCAAAATTACCGGATAAGCCGAAGATACTCGAACCGTCGGTCGGGTCCGGAGTATTCCTCGAACATGCTCCGGAAGATGCGGAAGTAACGGCGCTAGAGCTCGACAAGACTTCGGCAAAGGTTACGTCGTTACTATACCCTAACGCTGAGATTATCGAAGGCGATGCGTTGGTTCATTCACGCCGAGACTACTACGATTTAGTGATCGGAAATCCTCCGTACGGCGTTTCGGTTAACTTCGAAAGTGATGACGAATGGTTATTAACGAAAAAGAAAGGCGCTTATAGCGGTAAGTCGGAAGTAGCGTTTATCGAACTAGCTATCAAAGCGGTAAAACCCGGTGGTTATATAGCGTTCGTATTACCGAAAGGTATCTCTTACGCTAATTACGCAGCTAAGTTGCGCCAATACATGTACGAAACATGCTGGCAAGTGGCAACGATATTCTTACCAGGCGAAACGTTCCAACACGTAGGTACGACGATAGAAACGCAGATTATTATTCTTCGTAAAGTAACGCCAAACGCGAGATTAATAGACGTTGCCACGAAGAAGTGGGGATCGAATTTTAAGCGTTCAGATTACGGTGATATTACCGAATTTAACGCCAAGTTTTACGAGGGACAGACGCCAGCCTATTTCGCTAAGGTTACGGATATCGGTTGGGACGCGAAAGGCAAAATGACGGATAAGTGGGGCGATGGATTAACGCAGCTAGACGAGTTAGTAGACGATTTTACCGATTCACTAGTTCGCGAGAATCTATATCCGCATATACCGAGTTGGCACGGTTTAAAGGAAATAACGTCGTTCTTCTTTTCGAACGGCAACGATACTTGCGACGGACATCGCGAAGCTGCAGCGTGCTATAAATACGGGCCTTACCGATGGAATGAATTAACGCTAGGCGCCGGTGAGGAGGTCGTTTGGAATGGCGAAGAACGATCGACGTTTGATTTCGATTGGCAAGACGACATAGTGCGGAAATATTACGAAGAATTGGAGGCGAAATAATGGAAGGAGATAAATACTTCGATATCAATAAAATAAAAACGTATGATTGGCCGGACCTAAACGGTAAAAAATTAAAAATAGTAACTGCTGAGGACAGTGGATTTTCTTGTATATCCGGTGTGGATGAAGATACCGGCATTATATGCGTAATCGCAACGAAACAGGAGGTGCTTTAATTGGGCGCAGTTAAGACGGACCTACACGCAAAAGAACGAACACTCGACGCGACCTATCCAGCGCTCAACTCTCCGACTGGCCTCCGGATTCTCCTCAGCGATTACCACGCTTTGATCGGACGGCAATACTCCGGTGACTATGACGCGATTGTTCTGCTGACGGATCTTCGGAAGGCGATCGAACTAGCGCGTTTAACGGATAGGCAGCGTCAGGCGCTTACGTTAGTCTATTTCGAGGATTTGACGCAAGAGGAAGCTGGTAGGCGGATGGGATTGGCGCGAGAATCCGTAAAGACTTACGTAGAGAACGCGTTAGATAAGATATCGGAGATTTATCGATATTGGTCCGATCATGGCGAAGGATACACATACGAAACGGAGGCGGATTTATATGTCGACATACAAGACGAAGTTTAACGAAGCAATTGACGAAATGTACGCAAAAACTAAGCGTGGTGAACTACCGCGTGAGTTGCGTATGGTAGAAATCGAAGCACTTACGGACTGGTACGTCAAAAATACCGGAAAGAGGCCGGACATCAAAGCTTTGGAGCGACTTTCCGATTTAATATTATACGAAGAGTTAACGGACCCACATCCGGATAAAGTTACTCGGAGTGAATACCCGTTCCTCAGCGAAACCCAATTCGAGGAGCGCCACAAAGGCGAGGCTTCGTTTAAATTAGCGGAAGAGCATGGCGTAGATGGGCGTAATCATAAGCCGCCGACGAGACGAGAGCGCACTGGTTACGAAAATAGACTGATAGATCGGAAGGCGAGAGCGCGTAATAAAGAGAGACAGCGCCGATATAACGAGTTTACGAGAGTGCAGCCGGTTGTTACTACAAAAATAAGTCTTTAGCCCTACCATACTTTTACACGTTTAGTTGGCTATACGTATAGAGAGCGTATATTTTCCTCGGTTGTACGGTCTATATAGTGGTGCCCCATGAAATTAACGATTTCGTATCTATGTATACTATGAGCCCGTATAAAAACACCGTTTAGTTATCTATATATGTGAGGGAAGTTTTCGCTTCTCTTGCTACGTTTTTGATGAAAATTGCGACATAAACAAAAGGAGGAATTTGAAGTGAAAGAAGGACAATGGACACATAGTTATTATGATGAAATATTCCAAAGTGGTGCTTATTTTGAAACTAAAGAACAAGCTGTTGAAGATGGGAAGAAGGAGTATGGAGAAGATTACAAACATTTTTATGTTGGTCAAATAAAAGATGTTTCTTTTGCTTTAACACCTAATGTTGATAGTGTTTTAGAGGGTATAGCACAAAATGTTTATGATGAAGTTGGAGAAGTTTCGGAGGATTATTTGAATCATATTGAAAAGGAACATTATGAAGCACTTGAAGATGAATTAAATAAAGTTATTTCAGTTTGGATGGATAAATACGGATATAAACCAGAGTTTTTCAAAGTTGTAAATGTCGAAAAAGTTACTGCATAGTTCAAGGAAATAACGAAATAAACCGCGCTGAGAAATCGGCGTTTTTTTAATTTGTTAAAACATTTTCGAAAAAGGGGACGATAAAATGACCAAGTACCAAAATCGAACAGAAGAGGCGCAATATTTTTCCGGAGTAGAAACGTACGCAGACGAAAATGGAGAACTTCGCGTGTCAGCGCCAGCACTAACGCATAAAGTCGTTAATATTAAGCAAGCGGAGGCATATAAAGCCGAAAAAACTAACGAAAAATGGCGCAATGGACGTAATCGAGACTTTACTGCGTCCAATATGCGAAATTTACACGAAGTATATTCCGTACTAACTACGGCGCAATGCGGCTATCTCATGTTGCTTCAGTGTTACGTCGGATGGAAAGACGGTATTCTCGTTAATAGCGATGACTCTCCGATGTCCAAAAGCGATATGAAAACGGTCCTGCAGCTCGATAAAAAGCCGCGGACCTTTTACGACTTCTATAACGCTTGCGTAGCTAACGATATAATTAACGAAAATAACGACGGTACTTATGCGGTAAATGAGCGTTATCACTTCCGAGGAGCCTTCGATGATCAATTCGTTATTAAATCGTATACGACAAAGGTTAAGCGTGTTTACCGCGAAGTCAAAGCGGCAGATATAGGCCTGATCTATCGTATGCTTCCGTATGTGCATATGGAAACGAACGCCCTGTGCGCCAACCCTTACGAACAGAACCCGAAGGCTATTTCGTGGTTTAATCGAAAAGAACTGGCAGAAGCGATCGGCGTTAATCCGGATACATTAGGGCGCAGATTACCAAAGATGACGTTTGATGGCGAGTATGTTTGCGCCAGGATAAAAGTCGGAAGCGAGCCGGAGAGGTATACGTTCAATCCTAGCGTGGTGTATCGACAGAATAAGAAACCGGATGATACGCTGCAGTCGATGTTTAACGTAAAAAAGCGAAAATAACGTAGGACTTTCGTTTGACTTCCGTTAGATAATCGTTATATACTTATTTTACCAAGACGAAATAATAACGGAGGTTAACGATGTTAGACGAAGAGTGGGTAGCGTTAATAGTCGAAGCGTTGGCGATGGGGATTACGGAAGAAGAGATACAGGAATTTTTTGAAGGGTATGGCGAGAATAACGAAGAGGCGTCCGATTGATGGGCGTCTTTTTTTGTAATTGAGAATCGACTGATAATGAGTACGACCTTATTCGCACAAATACGCCAAAAGTACGACTTTATTCGCACACCTAAAAAGTGCCTTCCGCCTTAGAGCGCCAACGGATACAGCCGTTTCGGGTGCGGAATTATATCTTAATCTTTGTAGTGATTGCGACTAGCGTCGCCGTGACGATTAAGGTAATAAGCAAAAACGCCGAAAAGTAATTAATAGATAGCGTTCAACTGAGGAACGAAGTTGGGCGCAATGTTTTTATAAGTAATTACGGTAACTATACGCCAATTTATAACGTTAGTTGTCTATACGTAATGTAAGGCGGAAGTAATCGGAACAATAGCGAAAAGGTGCGCTATGCACCGTTAATTATACGAAAGGAGGCCGTAAACAATGGCGAAGAAACTAAGCGAAAAACAATACGCTGCTATCCATTATCTAGCGTTACCTAAACGCGGAGGATTAACGTATGAACAAGTCGCTAAGGAAGTCGGTATATCCGATAGACAGATGCGTGACTGGCGTAAGGATGACGATTTTAACGAAGAGCTGAAACGTCAGATTATGCGCAATACATTAGATCGTCTACCCGAAGTAATGGCGTCTATACCCGACCATATTATTAAAGACGGTAACGCAGCAATGTTTAGAACGTTATTACAATCGCATGGAATGTTAACGGAGAAGGTCGATGTTAATACGACGAATAACGGATCAACCGATGTAGATTCGATGAAAGCTGAGATCGAACGTATGAGAAAAGCGAGACATGACGAAGAGAAGTAGCGTTGAAGGTCGGAAGTTCGGTGCGTTTATATAGAAGAAACTCGGTGAGGTAGCGATAAAGGGATTCCGTTAGGTTCCGTTTAGGTTACGATAGATGCCGCCATTTATCAGCCACGTGCCTCTGACGCGTGACCCTCCGAACACTTTCGGCAAGACAGACGCTAGCTTTATGCATTAATTACGGGAAATAATCGTAAGCAATTACGTATACATGCCGTTATATCAACGATGCATAAAGCGATGTATATCGTTATTATTTACGTAACGATTAAACCGCGTCATATAAACGTTTGTTATCGAGATTAATACGTCAAAACTATATTTTACGTAATAATGTGCGTATGTTTATGCGGGGATATGCAACCGTAAGTAGGGGCGTCATAGGGGGCGGGGTAGTCTTTTCCGGATTCCCGTCGCCAAGCGGATTTAACTCGCGGATATCAAAAAATCACTTTGACTTTACGAAGCCTACCGAATGCCTAACGGTGGGCTTTTCGTAATTACATAACGATAACTCAACGAAAGGAGGACGACAATTTGGCGTGGGTAGACGGACGTTGGATTAGCGCAGCCGAACGTAAGGAACTAATCGATGTTTATACCGAATATCTCGACGTTATTGACGCCAAATACGGCGCAGACTTACCGGCTGACATTATCGGAGACTACTTCGAACGAGCAACCGAACTAGAACGCCTCAAACGGATACATCGTTGCGACGGAAATCTCCTCGAATTCTCTATCGAATACTTTTCGGATGCTAGAAATCCGGAGAATGACGGTAACTGGGACGGATTTGACGTCACGAAAGTCGAAGAAGCGCCGACATTCCACCGTGAGATAACCGACATTATGAACGTAGTATCAACGGAGCAAGTCAACGCTAAGATCGCTGCTGCAGCGCCCAGATCTCACGCCAAGTCGACCTACCTTTCGAAGGCATTTCCGGTTCATGAGATCGTTTATCGCAAACGTAAATATACGATTATCATTTCGGAGACGCCGGCCGTATCGAAGGCGAATATGGAGTGGATTCGTAATCAGTTGAAGTATAACCGTAAGCTGCGCGCTGACTTCGGACCATTACTATCGCCGAAAGATCAGTCGAATATAACCGATAACTCCGAAGCGTTCATCGCATGGCATCCTGACGGTGATTCGCGTAAACAAATCGCATTAGTCGAAGCCGCATCGACAGGGCAAGCCCTTCGCGGACGAAACTGGAACGGAACACGTCCGGACTTAATCGTTTGCGATGACCTCGAAGACGCTAGGCCAGGCGGTAATGCGTCAACGCCAGAACAACGTCAGAAACTTCGAGATTGGTTCTCTCAGACGGTAATGCCGTTAGGAGATCCGAAAGGGTTACGGACTGCTTTCGTATATATGGGCACCACCGTCCATTTCGAAGCCTTACTAATACAAGTTCTATATAATCGGTCGGACTTTACGTCGAAAGTTTACCGAGCGATAATCGATCAGCCGGAGCGCCAAGACTTATGGGAGCGATGCCGGCTTATTTACGTTGATCGCGAAAATCCGAACCGTCTGGCGGACGCACGAAAGTTCTACGAAGATAACGAAGCGGAAATGCTCCGTGGATCTCGCGTATTGTGGCCCGAAGTTCAGCCATTATGGAAGCTAATGACGTGGAAATGGGATAACGGAAGCAAAGCGTTCAATACCGAGTATATGAATAATCCGGTCGATGAAGAGTCGATGATATTTAATCCGGAGTCCTTCACGTACTATGAAGGCGAAGATTTCGATCAACAAACGTACACAATTACGATGGGTGTCGACTTCGCGCTAGGAAAAGAGCGCGGGGACTATTCGGCGCTTACTGTGGTCGCTAAGCACAAGCAGACTGGCGCTATGTACGTTGTCGACTCGTATTTAGAACGAATAAAACCCGATAAATACATCGATATCATTGTCGATAAAGTTTTAAAGTGGCAACCAGACGTTATCGCAGCGGAATCACAGGCGGCGCAAGAGTTCTTCGTTGATACGCTAATGAACCGATTATCGCTCGAAGGGTATCCGTCATTTACTCGCGTTAAGAAAATAACGCATCGTTCTCGTAAGGAATTGCGTATAGAGGCGATGTTACCAGAAATAGAAAACGGAACAATTCGATTCAATAAGAAACATTCGCTACTACTTGAACAATTTGAACGGTACGGACAAGGCGCACATGATGACGGACCTGACTCGCTAGAAATGGCGGTATCAGCTTCGAAAAGTGGTCAAGTAACCGTACGTTCACTATCGAAACGCTCACGATAAAATCACGAAAGGAGGCGCTTATATGCCGTTTAACGTTTTAGTCGATTATAACTTAATGTCGGCGCCCGATATGGACGCGATGCTTTTCTCTCCGTATCATCAAGCGCTAGGACACGAAACATTCGCGCGGATTCAGCAACAACTACGAAACTACGAATATTACGACGGTAAGCAACACGTCGACCCTAAAACGGGGCAACTCGTTAAGGCTAGCGATCTTTCACGTCCGCCAGGGCTCGATTACGATCCGACTCGTTATGCGACGAACTATTTTAAATCGTTTATCAAGCGTAAGGCACGTTGGCAAATGGGCGGTCAACACGGCCTATCAGTCGCGCCGAAACAGATCGATAGCATTATAGAGGCGGTAAAGCCCGATTATAAACCGTCGACAGCGCAAGAAGCCGAGAATAAACGCGCTGAGAATTACGAGCGCCTATTATATCGATTATGGCGCGAAAATAAGATGCGCGAGAAGTTATTGCAGGCGGCAAGAGATCGTTTAATCGCCGGTAGAGTCGGCTGTAAGATTATGTTTAATCCGAATACCGGTAAAATCAAATGGGTATTCCGTCCTGATACGGAAATCATTCCGATATACTCGGACGATGACTTCGAAGATTTAATCGCATGCCATTTCGTTACATTTAAAACGATTGAGGAAGTCGAATATATTCAGAAGCAAACGTTCAGCCTCGAAAATGGCGTCTGTTACCTCGAAGAAGGCATCTACGATTTAGACTTGAAGCTTCATCGCACGATTACGCCTAAGCAGTCGATGGAGATCGATTTTATTCCGGTTGTACTATTCCCGGTTTCCGACCTTAGCGGAGAGGCTAGCGACAGTACGGAAATCGACGATATGAAAGAGCAAACGGACATTCTTAACAAGATGAACGAGGACGCAATTGATTCGCTTAAATTCGAAATGTTCTCGATGACTGCGTTCTTGAATGTACCGGAGGGAACTATCGATAAGGTTCGAATTGAGCCAGGCGGAGCAGTCGAAGCGAAAGGCGCTATGGACGGAGCGCAGCCTGATATTAAGAAAATCGAAGGTGGATTCCGTTGGAAAGAAGCGTTTAAGGATCAATATTCGCGCGTAAAGGCTGCGTTACATGAGATTACGTCATTACCGAAAATAGTTCCGCAAGAACTTAACTTTGGTGGACTTAACGCGGACGCATTACACGTTCTCTTCCAAGATATCATTCAAGAAACGGAAGAGCATTGGCTATCGTGGGGTCCACGCTTGGAGGAATTACACGAAAAAACGATTCGCTACTTACAAGCGCGTGCTGATCGTCCTACATTCGGTTACGACCGAGAAGTCGTGAAGGCTATCGGTACAGACTACGACAATGAAATTAAGTTCGTATTACCGTTACCGGATAACCGAAAGGAACTCGTGGAATTATTAACGCTTGAAATGGGCGCAGGACTAGAATCGCAAGCTGGCGCTATGAATCGACTTGGCGTAGAAAATACGAACGCTAAGAAGCAGGAAATAGAAAACGAGCGAGTGTTGTTAAGACAGGCGCAAGACCCATATAACGAAAATACTACGACCGGAGACGATACGTCGCTATAAACTGACGTCAAATTCTCGTCCAAGTGACGTTAAGCGGAGGTATACTATGAAACAATTAAAATTACTACCGTTAAATTTACAATTCTTTGCTGAGGAAAACGAACAAGTCGACGAAAAGCCTGCGGAGGCGCAAAAAACCGATACCAACGAAGTCGACAATAAGATACCGTACGATCGCTTTAAGCAGAAAGTTGACGAAGCTAACGAACTTAAACGTAAGTTAGCGGAATTAGAGTCTGCGAAACAAGAAGCTGAACGTAAGAAACTTGAGGAGCAAAACGAATTTAAATCTCTTTACGAACAAACGAAAGATGAGCTAGATAGAATCCGAAAAGAAGCGGAAACTACAAAACTCGAATCATTAAAAACTAATTTGCTCGTTAATGCCGGCTACACTGGCGAGCAATTAGAACGCGTACGCAAATATATTGTTGGCGCCGACGAGGATGCATTAAAAGCGTCACTCGAAGAATTAAAACAAGATATACCGCCGAAGTCCGGAGGCGTTGACCCAAGCGTAGGAAATACGCCGAAGCAACAACCTCAATCGAAAGACTTAGCGGATGAAGGCCGTTCCATTTATGAGCGTTTAAAAGCGGCGGGTAAAATTCGTCGTTAATTTAATTTATTAGGAGGAAAACGAAATGGCATACAATTTACAAACTTCTCAAACTGCTTTCAAGGGCGGTAAAAACATCCTTGCTTCTGAACACGTACAATTCGTTGAAGCTGGAGTAACTGTAAAAGGTGGCGAAGGAAGCCTCGAATGTGGTCAAGCGATTGCTCGCGTAGCTGCAGACGGTAAATGGGTAAAATTCGTAGATCTTGACGTTGCTAACTACGATGATTTCGGAATTCTTAACGTAGACGTTGACGCAACTACTTACGACGCTATCGTTGGCGAAGTTATCGTTCGCGGATCAGTTTATGACGCTAAGTTAATCGGAGCCACAGACGCATTTAAAGCAGAAGTTCCTATGATTCGCTTTGTAAAACATATCTAATTCGGCGCTTTCGGATGAAGGCGTCTTTTTTATTGTCAAAAATTAAAAACGTTAATATAGGAGGAATATTACAATGGCAGGAATTACACACTTAAAAGAATTTCAAAAACCGGCACTTCGCGGTCTAGTTGACGCATCCGTACAAGACGCAGTACCAACACTAGGGGATCGTTTCTTACCGAACGCTAACATCTATTCAAATACTTTTGCTTACGACATCATCAAAACGAATAAATACATCGGCGCTATGATCGGTTACGGTTCAGAGCCACCGGTTGTTGACCGTGACGCAGTTGCTAGCAAAATGGGCGAAATCGCTAAGATGGGTCTAAAATACATCGCTACCGAAGAAGAATTACTTGCGTTACACCAAGCGCGTAATGATGGCGAAAAGTCAGCGATGGTTGACAGATTAACGCTTAAAGGTGTCGACCTAGTTAACGCAATCAATCGTCGTATCGGCGTAATTAAAATGGAAGCACTAACGAAAGGTACATTCGCTTATAACAAAAACGGCGTTAAAGTTTCTGTAGACTTCGGTGTTCCTGCGGAGAATAAAGTCGCATTGACGTCTCCTAACGATTGGAGCGATGTTAACCGCGACGTAATCGCTGATTTATTGGGATGGGTAGCATCATACGAAACAACTAACGGTCAGTCTCCGTCTGTAATCTTAATGAGCCGTGAAGCACAAGCGAAATTACTCGTTAATCGTGTAATTGTAACTGAGGCGGGTCGTCCTGACGGATCTACTCGCGTAAGCCAAGCGGAACTAAACGAAGTTTTAGGCGGATTCGGATTACCGCCAATCCAAGTAGTTACTGACCGTAAAGTAACGGTAAAAGACATTTATTCTGGAAACGACGAAGTTATCGAATTCATGCCATCTAATCGTATCGTAATGCTAAGCGAAGGAATCGGTGAATTCTTACTTGGTCCGACTGTAGAGAACGACTTCCAACCTGGAATCGTATTAGAAGCGAAAGATAAAGACGAGCCAATCGAATCTATCTTACGTGCGGTTGCTGCCGGATTCCCAGCGTTAGAGAAACCGTCATTAATCTTCCACGCTGACGTATTTACTGCTTAAGCTAGCGTAGGAGGCTAACTAAAACGGGAGTCCTTCGGGGCTCCTTTTAATTTACGTAAACTAGAGAACGGAGGTGTTCGCAACATTGGCGAAGACTAAAATCGAAGTCCTTGACGCTGTTATCGACGGCCATGTTAAGGGCGAACAACTCGAAGTCGATGCGAAATCGGCGGAACATTTAATTAAAATCGGTTATGCGAAAGAGGTAGTCGTAACGAAGGCGGAAGTAAAGCCGGCTACTACGAAAACTCGCGCTAAAACTAAGACGGAATAGGAGGCGGTCAGATGGCGACGATAACCGAATTGTCACAGCGTTTGTTAAAACGTTTCAAAGGCGTACCAAATATTACAATCGATGACGCTACGGACTGGACGGAAGAGGCGATGCTTGAACACGGTTATACGTCGAGTCAAACCGTTCCTTCCGATAAAGAATCGTTAATCCTCTTATACGCTCAGACCGAAGGCGCACGCCAAATCTCGATCTCCACGGCTCATTATTTCTCGTATTCTGATAGCGAAGAACAAGTCGATAAGTCGATGGTGTCGGAGCAGTATCGTAAACTTTCGTTGGACTTGAAGGCGGAGTATGACGGCAAGAAGTCGTCCGTTAGCGGATCTAAATTTCGCGGATTAATTAGGGGCGACCGATGAGTACGCAAGAACAACTCGATAAACAACTCGCCAAGATAGCGACCGACTGCCGTAAACTCAACGCCAAGCAGCAGGCATTCGCAATCAAAGAAATCGGACGTGTACGCTTGGAAATCGTCGACTTACTCGCGGAGTACGCAGATAGCGAAGGCATAATCGCAAAGAGGCGCTTAAACTCGTTGCTGCGAGATTTAGAGGCGATAGAGCGAAGCGTACGTCAAACCGGAATGATCGCGCTAGAATCGATAGTCTCGGAAACTTCGGCAACAACTACGGCAACGGTTAGCGGTGCAATGACGGAAATAGTAGGCGCGACAGCTTTAACCGGTGTAGCGTTTGACCGAATTGACGAGCGCGTATTGAAATACGTAATTAATCGATTTGGCGAAGATGGCCTAACGTTATCCGATCGCGTATGGAACTTGGCGGGGGATCAGAGAGACGCGCTTAGTCGGACGCTACGAAGCGGAATTATACGAGGCGACTCCGTTAATACAATGACGGCTGCGATTCGGAGAGTTTACGAGAATGAAACGTGGAAGATTAGACGGCTAGTCGTAACGGAAGGCGCTACGGCGCAGAGGGTTAGCGAGGCTTATTACGCGCAAGAGAGTCCGGTTGTAAAGGCGCTTAAACTACACCACGGACGCGCTAATCGTCCGGAACATAGATGTACGATACTTTCGCGTGAAGATAGATACGGATGGGGAAGTGGAGTGTTTAAACCGACTGACTCCGAAATTTTCAATCCACACGTAAATTGTACATCGTATTACACTTACGTATTAGTAGACGAGGAGGTACGGTAATGTTAACGGAAAACGACATCGCATTTATTAAATCGAATCGGACGGAGATTACTCAAAACCGTACCGAATCAATCGAAATTATTCACGTAGCAGAAGGCGAAAAAGATCCGTATACTGGCGAATCAACTACGACTGAAACGTCCGAAACAGTTAGCGTAGTTTGGAAGGAATATTCAACGGTTGCTAACGGTGATAGATCAATAGTTGCGGGTGTTGAGATACGACAGGATGACGTTAAGGTTACGTTTGATAGTTCGGTAGATTTATCGGACGTTGAACGCGTTGTTCGTGGCGGTTTACCATTCGAGCTTATCGCAATCGACGAAAAGGGAATCGGTGAGACTAACCGGTATGAGTGCGTTGCTAGGCGGGTGATTTAGGTGGCGAACTTTAAAGTAAAGGCGACCGGAGTCGAAGCGGTATTGCGTAAGTTAGGCGCTGAGGGAGCGAAGAGACTTGCGGATGACCTAGATATTATCGTCGAGAAACAAGCGTTATTGACCGTTAACGATGCGAAGGAAAACGCGCCATATAAAGACGGGATGCTTAAGCGATCGATAAAACTTTACGGTAAGCCCGTTAGGCTCGAAAGAACAATCGGATCTAATGTGCCGTATGCACAACGTCAGGAATACGAGCATGCTACGAATAAAGGTTATTTCCGTAAGGCGTTATGGAAGCGGAGAGAGCCGTTTAGAAAAGCGATTGAATCCGAAATCAAGAAATTAGACGGATAGGCGGGAGGTGTACGAATGCTCCACGCTTTACAATACTCAATTATACGACACTTGGACGATACGGTTCCGGAGTTAACGGAAGTCGTATGGCTTTATGATGGCGTTACATTAACCGGAAAAACTAAGCCTTTCGCAGTCGTTGAACAGATGCAGGATGATACGACGATACTTGCGAAGGAACGCGCTTATTACGAAACGATCTACCGTTTTCAAATTGGCATGATGGCGCGTAGTTCTTCCGAGCGAGCGAAGTTACAAGAGAAGATACGAAAAGCGTTACTACAACCAAATATACCGTTATTCAATACTGATGGTCCGACTCCTACGAGTTCGGGCTTTTTTTATTGCGATGTAACGGCGGTTACTCCGATGCCAGTCGAAAACATGGCGGACGAGACGAATAAACACAAAGTTTATTTCGACGTTGAAGTTCCGGTTCAGCTTCGGAATGGAAGCGACCAGTTTGAACAATAAAAGGGGGAAATACAATGGCTCGTGGAGTTAACTTTTTATTATACGTAAATACAGGAACAGAAGCAACGCCAACGTGGACGAAAGTAGCCGGTCAGCGCGGCGGAACATTAACAAGAGAATACGACACAATTGATATCACTAGCAAGGATAATATGGGCTGGTCCGACGAAGAGTACGGCAACGCTTCTTGGTCAATCGAAGCTGACGGACTTTTAGTCGAAGATGATGCGGGATTCGCTGCGTTAGAGGCGGCGTTTGAGGGCGCTGAATATGTGTTGGCTCGTTTCGAAACACAGGCGGGTAACCAATACGAAGGATCAGCGATTATTAGCGACTTCAGTATCGAAGCTCCATACGATGATACTGCGACATACTCACTGACTTTAAACGGTAAAGGTGCTTATACGAAAGTACCAGCGGTTTAATAACGAAATAACAGCGGGCTCCGGCTCGCTCTTTTATTTATGACGAGGAGGAATCGGAATGCCCGAAATTACATTAGGCGGAAAGAATCGCGAAATGCGTTTTTCATATAAATCGATGCGAACGTTAGAGGCGCACTTTAAACAGCCGATCAACAAGATCATGAAGCAAACGGAAAAGCTCGAATCGCTCGAAGCATTATCGGCGTTCTATTACGCATGTTTGAAGCCGAAAGACAAGTCGATAACTTTCGATAAGGTCGAAGATTTAATCGACGATGCGTTAGATAGCGAAGAAATCACAATTACGGAACTATCCGAAAAGTTAAAAGAAACAATCGAAAACGCAACGATTATCAAGTCGATGAAGGCGGAGGAAGACGCAAAAAACTAACGGAAGCCTCTGACGAAGCCACTTACGATTGGGACGAATTAGAGGCGCAAGCTTTCGCTTATCTCGATTTATTACCGGAACAACTTTACGAATTAGAGCCGAGAGAGTATTCGAACCTGTTTCGTGGATACGAAATGAAGCGAGAGGCGAAACGTTATGAGAACGCTGATTTAATCATGATGTACATGCGTTCGCAAGGTCCGAAGAAACAGAAGTCTATCGATGACATACTCGGCAAGGAACGGAAAGGTACGAAAAAGGGCGGACGTAAAGTTACGCTCGATGAAAAACGAAAAGAACTCGATTACCTATCGGAAACACTAGGAGAGGCGGTGAATAGGTGAGCGGATTAAATATATCGTTTAAGATTAGCGCAATCGACGACTTCTCGAAAACTATGTCGAAGCTTAATACCGATACGAAGAAAGCGTTCGATACAGTCGGAACAATTGGCGCAGGCATGACGGTAGCTGGCGCAGGGATAGCGGCCGGACTAGGCGTTGCGGTTAAGACTGCGGCTGACTTCGAAAGTGCAATGAGTCGAGTCGGAGCATTAAGCGGGGCAACCGATAAGGATCTATCGTCACTAACGCAGACAGCGAAAGATCTCGGAGCGGCTACGTCGTTTAGCGCAAGCGAGGCAGCCGAAGGGATGTCGTATTTGGCGATGGCTGGATACAAAACGAACGACATAATCGCAGCTATGCCCGGGCTTCTTAACGCGGCGGCGGCCGGACAAACGGATTTGGCGACTACTGCCGACATTACATCGAATATACTTTCGGGATTCGGATTAGAAGCGGCAGAGACAGCGAGAGTTGCCGACATACTAACGAAAACATTTACGTCAAGTAACGTTGATTTGCAGATGTTGGGCGAAAGTATGAAGTATGTTTCTCCGACAGCAAAAGCGATGGGATTGTCTATCGAAGAGGTATCTGCTGCGGTAGGACTTTTAGGTAATGCCGGTATACAAGGAAGCATGGCGGGTACGAGTTTATCGATGTCACTAACTCGATTAGCCTCGCCAACAAAAGAAGCTGCGGATCTAATGAAAGATCTCGGGTTTAACGCTTTCGACGCCGAAGGGCAAATGCTTCCGTTAAATAAAATCATCGAAAATTTACAGAAGTCGACTGCAGACTTAACGGACGAACAGAAGATGCATGCGATTAGTACGATATTCGGTGCGGAGTCAATGAAATCGATGCTTACGTTAATGGAAGCCGGTCCCGAAGCATTATCCGCATTTACGAAGGAACTTGAAAATTCCGGAGGAACAGCGGAAGAAATTGCGAACAAACAACTTGACAATTTAAACGGGCAACTAACGATATTAAAGTCCGGACTAGAAGCGGCAGCAATATCGATAGGTACGGCATTATTACCGGTTATTAAATTCCTAGCGGCGGGCATTCAAAGTCTAGTCGATTGGTTCAACGGACTAAGCGAACCGGTAAAAACGTCAATCGCTATCGTAGCTGCGTTAACTGCCGGATTTCTATTGCTAATGGGTCCGATACTAATACTCGTCGCTATTTTACCGTCAATTGTCGCCGGCTTTAGTTTTATCGCAGGGGCTGTCGGTCTAGCGTCATCGGCGTTACTTAGCATTATCGGAATAGTCGTGGCGGTAGTTGCAGCGCTAGTATTAATCGGAGTCGGACTCGTAGCTGCGTACAACAAAGTCGGATGGTTTCGCGATATGGTGAATTCGGCGTGGGCTTCAATAAAGTCAGCGTGGAATACGGCTCTAGTATTTATTAGCGGATTAGTGAAGACGATTATGACGGAAGTGTCGTCGTTCTTTGGCGCGCAGTTGGCGAAGATTCAAGCGTTCTGGAACGAAAATGGAGCGCTAATCATGAAATTCGTTAAATCGTTTATGAATACGGTAAAGACGGATATACAGGCGGGTATGCAGTTTATTAAAGGTATATTTCAAGTCGTATGGCCGATAATCTCCGGACTAGTTAAAATCGCTTGGGGTATCATCAAAGCGGCAATCAATCACGGGTTAACCGTCGTACTAGGACTCGTCGAAGTTGCGATGAAAGTACTCGAAGGAGATTGGTCGGGCGCATGGGAATCGATACAACAAATCGGAAAAGATATCTGGCATAACATCGAAGACTTCTTCCGTAATATCGACCTCGTTCAAATCGGCAAGGATATCATACAAGGCTTAATTAACGGTATCGGCTCGATGGCAGGCGCAATCACATCAAAAGTTAAATCGTTAGCATCGTTAGTTCCTGACGGCCTTAAAGATTTCCTTAATATACATTCGCCGTCGCGTTTAATTCGCGATCAAGTCGGACGCTTTATTCCGATGGGTCTAGCGGAAGGTATCGACGGAAGCCTCAACGTAGTTAAGAAGGCGGTAAGCGGAATGGCAGCGATGGCGGTTCCGGATGTGCCGAATCAATCTTACGCTAGTCAATCGATTGGTAACGGTCAGGCGCAATCGTCCGTTACGTATCACGAAAACACACCGATAACGATTAACTATTACGGTAATGGATCGGAAGAAGATGCGCTAGGATTAGTCGATATTATTGACGGTGAATTGGCGAAACGTAAGCGACACGCGGCGCGTATAAGCGGGGTGAAAATTTAATGGACGTAACAATACAGCGCCTAAATGGCGCCTCTTTTATTTTCTCGGATTACGATATTAAAACGCTCGACCTCGTCGTTGATTCGCCCGAACCACGAACAGAAACGGAGACAATCGAAGGAGCGGACGGATACGAGGATCTCGGTACAACTTACGGAGGTAGAACGTTACGAGGCGAGTTCATGCTTAAAGCGGCAGATACTGCGGATTATCCGTTGCTCCGTAACGAAGTCTTTCGCATACTTGATTCGCGCGAGGCGTTTTATTTAATCGACAGTCGCGAGCCTGGCAAACGTTGGCTTGTTAAAGTTGCGTCGAAATACTCACACGAACAAATTCGGATATTCGGTCGGTTCGAAGTCGAATTTCAGTCGGCTAGCGCTTATTCCGAATCGATTAATACGACGATGACTCCGTTCGAACTAACGGATTATCCGTGGCAAATCGGTCAAGGACTTATCGACGCGGACGATCTCGTTTATAAACATTCGACGACAACGTTTCGGATATATAACGCCGGCGACGTGGCGGTAAATCCTCGGCGATATCCATTAACGATTAAATATACGGGCGCGTCTACGAATCTACAAATTAAAAACCTTACGACGTTAGATACGTGGAGCTACACCGGAGCGACGACGGCTAGCGATTCGTTAGAGCTCCGACGGACGCGTTCGTTAAAGAATGGCGTTGTAAATATCTTCGGCGATACCAATCGGAAACTGATAACGTTGGCGCCCGGATGGAATGACTTCGAATTGGTCGGCGTGAGTGGGACGTATGAGGTATCGTTTGATTTTCGATTCTATTACTTATAACGACAGGAGGCGATTGAATGGCGGATTATAAACCGGTAGGCGTACCGTTTGACCGTACGTTTAGAAATACAATTAACGAAAACTTCGGAATATTAGACAATGCAGTAAATACGCAAAAGACGAGGGTTGACGATTTGATTGCGGGAACGGAACAACCGTCCGAAGTCGTGGATGCTCGTGGAGGGGCGCCAGTTTTACGTGATCGATTAGACGGCGTTGATGCGCAGTTGGCAGAAAAAGCGCCAAAGGAAAAAACTGAAAGTATCATAACTCCCGAAGAATTCGGGGCAAAAGGTGATGCTGTAACAGATGATACACAGGCATTTAAAGAATTAGCTTCCTATCTCCTGACAAATAATACTGAAGTCCATTGGAAACCTACTGCAAAGTATGTATTAACAGAACCACTTTATTTTAAAAGTGGACTTCGCATGTATGGGCATGGTGCAGAAATTATATGGAGAGGTACACCGACTTTTGATAATTCAAGTCGATCAGTAGGTATCTTCAATGTAAATGGGGATGTTGAACAATCCAATAAATATGACGTAACCGCCATTAATTTACAAGGAAATTTGGTGAACAACGAGTCTCACACTCTTCCGTATTATGGTTCAATAACTGTCCCTAACCATCCATATCAAGTTGGTGACTACATTGTTATGGAGCTAGATACAGGCACACAAAATTCATTAGAACTAAAACCAAGAGATCATAAATTAGTAAAGATTGTTCGTGTTGAAGGTGACATTCTCTATGTCGATTACACTAGTCCATACACTTTGAATATTAGTCAAATGACAAGCCCTAAAGTTTATAAGGCAACCCCTGCCGAAAACATCGTTTTAGATAATATCTTTATCAATGATGAAAGAGTTATCACAGAACCCAAAGATTGGATAAATTCCCACCCTAATGTAAGTGAGTTTATGAGTGGGGTTGTTTTAAGGTATTGCCGAAATGTAACAATCAACAAAGTTAAAGGTTATAATACTAAATTTCCCGTCTTTTATGTTATGTTGTGTTCACATTTACGATTCCAGGATGGGTATTTAGATAAACCAGCAATTGTCGGACCCGGTGAAGGGTATTATACGCAGTTTAATAATTCACGTGATATTATCGTTGAAAATATTCAAGGTGAAAATACTAGACATATCGTTGATTTTACTGCTTCATCGAATGCTATTATTAAGAAATCCAAAGGTAATAAAAGTTACGGGATTGATTTTCAATCTCATGGTAACTATGAACACAATATTGTATATGAAGATTGTATAGGTACTTGGAACTTTGCAAGTGGTGAATCTTTTGGAAATGCTGTTCGTGATTATAGTCTTATTAGATGTAAGGGTATGTTGTTAGGTAAATACTCAAAAAATATCACTATTAAAGATTCTGAGTTTACTCTGAATAATCCTCTAACTAGCTTAAAAGCTGAAAACAGTTTAATTCATTGGTATCTATCTTCCGGAACATATGAGGCTGATCCTAGAAGTGTGAAAAATGATCGTGTTATTCATTTCAAAAACTGTAACGTTAAAGTGTATAGTTCAACATTCGCTAGCGCTATTATCAGTTACCATGACATTACGATTGAAGGCGGTCAACTAATTGATCTAAAGAAAGAAACTGAGAATTATAGAGGTGGATTTCTAATCGATCTTAGAGATGTTGATAAGTTCACAGTCATTAATTGCTCATTAGTTGATAATATTAGATTTAGGATTAATACATCCTCGGTCGATATTGATTTTGCGTTCGATAAAAATCACATGATATGTCATGGAGAATACTATCACTTTACAGCAAAGACAACATCAAACATGGCGATAAGAGCGAAAATAACAAATAATACATTTATAAATGGTAAAACTGATGGAACGAGAATGCAATTACACAGATTACCTTCTAATGATGATCAAACGAACACGCAATCCATTGTATTGTTTAAAGATAATATTGTTAAACAAGGAACGATTTTAGCACAAGTAACGAGTACAAAAGATGTTTACATTTCTCGTGACAATACGTTAATTGATTGTTCAGTTACTGTTGATTCGGGTATTTCTAAAATTGTTAACACTGATATCATTGTACCTGCATAAAGTTGTATTTTGTAACTACTCATACTGTACAATTGGAGAAAATTCCGAAGTAACTAACGGAGCCCCTCGCGGCTCTTTTTTCGCATACAATTCTCGAAAGGAGGCGGTCACTATCGCTGACCTAACGATAACAAATCTCGTAGGCGAATCGGAGCTACTCGTCGGCTACGCGAAAGATAGTCTCGCCATTAAATCGGCAGTGAACGGTGATCGTTCGCTGTCTTTTTTATTGCCGAAAAGTGGCGTCAACGAGCATGCTTTCGATTTAGTCGAAGAGGAATCCGTCATCGAATACGACGGTCATTCCTATCGCATTAAAAACGTAACCGAACGCGTCGTCCGATCAACGCCAGTCAAGGCGGTAACGGCACCGCACGTATTCTTCGATATCGTTGACGATTTCCGTTACGACACGCTAACGACCGGATTCAAGTCAATCGCGCAAGTCTTATCGTTCATATTCAACGGAACCGATTGGAGCTTTTCTGTAATTGATTCGTTTGACACGGTAGAATTCGAAAACTTCGGCAACGCGAACTGTCTCGACTTATTTTCGAAGGTTCTCGAACGGTACGGCGCAGAATTCGACCTTAGCGGAAATAACGTTATCATACGCAATAAAATCGGCTCGCTCATCGACTTACAATTTCGCTATAATCACAACGTTAAAACGTTGAATCGTACGGTCGACACTTCGAATCTTTCAACGTATATAAAAGGAACGGGTAAGCAGCGCGAGGACGGAAGCTATTACGTCGAGGCGGAATATACGTCGCCGAACGCATCCATTTTCGGAATCAAGCATGCGCCACCATACTCTAACGAATCGATTACGCATCTTGCGACATTGGAACGAAATCTACAACGCGCCATCCAAGATACACCAGAAGTATCGATCGAACTAGAATTCGTCGTATTAAAGGACGCAGGCTATACGAAACCGAAGCCGTCACTTGGCGACGTGGTGCCGACGATATATGAACCGTTGAAGGATCTCGACCTCGACCTTCGCGTAATGGAAATCGAAGAATATCCGGAAAGCAATAAAGCGCCAAAAGTCGTTCTAGCTACGTCGAAGTTAACGTTGGCGGACGCGGACTTTTCGTACCAGAAAGCGTTACTCGATAAGATATACGATGCTAATAGCGGGCGATTACGATATAACGTTTACGATGAAGCCGTGAAACGAGCGACCGAGGCGTTAAATAATTCGTTAACGGAACTCGAATATCCAGTCGGAATGGGAATTATCGCAAGAGATCCGAACGACCCTAACCGATTCGTAGCGTTGCGGTCGAGCGGACTCGGCATCACAACTAACGGAGGGCTAACGTTTGATGAAGCTATAACGGTTCTCGGCGTAAATACTTCGTTACTGACTGCCGGACAAATTAAAACGAACAACATTCAGATTATCGGAAACGATGATCTTTTTTATTGGGACGGAAATTATCTCATCGCTATTAACGCAGCCGATCCGAATAAATTCGTTCGTCTAAACAGCGACGGGCTATATGTCGCAAAGGGAGCGCTCACTGTTGAACGCCCTGACGGATTTAAAACGATCATCGACGGTTATTCGAACTTTAACGTAAATGTAGAATCGGCTGACCCTCCGTTTCGAAGTAATAACTTAACGCAAGTCGGACGTTTCTGCGCTACGACAAGCACCGTTAAGGAAGATTTCAATCTTTACTCATTCCGTCATGAGGCGCGTTATTTAAAACTCGACTTAGCGCATTACGTAGATACAAATGATTTCGGAGCATATGGAGAAATAATCGTCGACTTATTGGACGCAGGAAATACGAATCTATTTACGGCTTCTTTTATTAACGGAATTGGCGGAGAGCAAGCATCGTTAGGTCGCGTGTATACCGTTGATCTAGGCGTTCCGACAGGTAACGCGATGAGTATATACTTGCGCTTGCGCTCTAGCTCGGATCTAAAAAACGTATATCTCCGTAAGAGACGTATTTGGTTGGAGGGATGACGAATGTTTAATGATACGCACCTATTAATTTACGTAGATGTCGACGATTTAGGCAATATAACGGAATTCTTCGCAGGCTCTCGGATTATCCCCGACCGTCAATACGATTATTTCTTTTACAAGGCGAAGGATGATGTTGAGATCGAGGGGTTGCAGCAAAAATACGACGTGATTAACGGAGAACTCGTACGGAAGGAGGCGTAAGATGTGACGGAGCCAAGCGGACATGAGCTTAACGAAAAAATTGCGGACATTCGCGAATGGTTAGTTCGAATTGATACGAAAGTCGACTTCTTAAACGAAGTTAAACGTACGGCAGAGGAAGCGGAATCTAAAGCGGATGAGGCGCTTGCAATATCGAAGGAGAATCGCGAAGACATACGCGAAATGAAGGCGAATACGAAATGGGTTTGGGGAACGATTCTAACGGCAATTGCGATAATTGTTTCGATAGGTATCGCAGTTTTTACGTAAGGCAGTCGGTCGCCGCGACTGTTCGTTGGCTACGTTACAAAACGCGGCGCCGACCTTAACTAAATTATAAACGGAAGGAAGCGATTACGCAATGGCGAAGATTCAAGACATTCGCAAGCAAACGGCAGGAGGCGCAAGCAGACGAGCGCTTAGTCGTATCGAGAATATTGCACGCCACCATTCGGCAACAAATAGCGGAGACTATTTCGCATTCTGGAACAGTCGATGGAGTAAACTCGGATGGAAGACCGGCGGCTATCACGAAATTATCTTACGCGACGGAACCGTTCAACTTTGCTACGATGCGACTGTCATTACGAATGGTATCGGCGGACATAATACGGGAACATATCATATCTGCGTTGTTGGTAACGGATCATTCACCGAAGCGCAAGAGACTGCGTTCGAGGAACGTTGTAAGGCGGCGATGGATCGTTTCGGATTGTCCGTTTCGAAAGTACTCGGTCATAAAGAATTCAGCGGAACGTCAACGGCGTGTCCTGGTATCGATATGAACATCGTAAGGAAACGATTATCTACCGGAAAAGTAACGGTTTCAGCGCCTAAAACGGAAGTGAAGACCGAAGTTGTTACGAAGCCGTCAACTTCTTACGACTCAGTCCTCGGTAAAGGACGTAATAACCGTAAATCCGATATCGTATCGCTACAAAAGGACTTAATCGCGAAAGGATTCTCGCTTCCTAAATACGGAGCCGACGGAGATTTCGGGACTGAGACGGAAGAGGCGGTCAAAGCATTCCAACGTAAAGTCGGTATTACGGTCGACGGCTTGGTAGGACCGGTAACTCTGGCGAAATTAAATGCGTATGTGCCAGCGAAAGCGAAGGCGACTTATCCGTTACCGAACGGAGTATTTCGTAAAGGGTCGAAAGGAGAATCCGTTAAACAAATTCAGCGCGCATTAAAGGCGGCTAACTTCGATTGCGGTGCGGTTGACGGAATTTACGGCTCGGCTACGGAAGACGCGGTTAGACGATTCCAATCGATGTATGCGGACTTAGCGGGCGATGGTGTTTACGGACCTAAGACGAAAAATAAACTAGCGGAGGTGTTACGATGAAAATTCCAAATAGATTCCGAAGCTATCCGTTATGGGTCGCAGTTGCCGCATTAATCGGAATGATACTAAACGATGCTAGCGTTGTGGGGCCGGAGAAGTTCAACGAGTATGTCGATTATATTTTCGCAGTATTGATCGCAGCGGGCGTTATTAATAATCCGTCACAAGGTAGCGGATTTAAAGACGAAAAATAAACGAAACCTTTTCGAAGTTCTTACGTATTATTGCGTAAGGCTTCGCATACATATTTTAACGTAGGCGTTGCGGTAAAGTTTGGTAGTGTTGTAAGATTATAGTTGGACATAATTGATAGGAGGTTTTTACTAATGAAAAAGTTTTTAAGTTTTTTAGTGGTTGGATTACTTTCGATGATGATGATGGCGGCATGTGCAACGGATTCAGCGACGGATGAACTCGAAAAGAACGATGATAATAAAGCGGAAGCTAAGACGGGCGATGAATCGACACCAACGGAAGAAGAGAGCGCCGAGTCCGAGAAGGAAGAAGAAGCGAAAGCCGAAGACGTTTGGACGTATTATGAAAACGCTAAGTGGTCAGATGATTACAACGGATTAAAAATGGAAATCCAAAAGGCGGTCGTTACCGATAAGGCTCCGACAGTTGAGGATGAAAACGCAAACGCTTCGGCGGTTGGCGTAAAGTTTAGAATGGAAAATACGACTGACGGTAAGTTTACGTTTTATCCGGACCAAGCGGTACTTGTAACGTCAACTGGCGAACAAATCGATATGCCTGACATGTTTGTTTCGGATAATCTCGGTGGCGAGATCGATAAAGGCGTAATTAAAGAAGGTAATATTATCTGGTATCTCGAACGCGGTGAAGCGGAATCTATCGAATGGATTAAGCTATCATTTAGCGGACATCAAGGACCGGAAGATGATTTCGAATCCGAAATTAAAGAATACGAGATCGAATTACAATTGAAATAGTGAAAACGGGGCGCTCTGACTTTAACGGTCGGGCGCCATTTTTTGCGTTTATATATTGAAAAAATCATCGTAGTCTACATTCTTCTTCGTCAAATCCCTTAATGCTTTAACGATCTTTCGGGCATTCTTCATCGTTGGCGACACGTTATCTATCTGACACAAACGACTGATCGTTGATTTACTAACTCCACTTTTCTTCGATAATTCCTGCTGAGATACTTCGTTTTCATCTAAAAACTTCGCTAATTTCGAACGATTCCTTTTACCTAAATTAATCCAATTCAACGATTTTCCTCTCCTTATATCTCTATTTATCCTCTAGCTTGGTCAATATTCCAAATTTTTAAACTAAAAATAAATTCGAAAAATAGGAAACATAGACAAACGGTCACCCATATGATGTATCACAACCGTTAAACAACGGCTAAACGAAAGGCCTAAACGTTAAACGGTCGTTAAACGAATGTAAAACGAGGTGGTACGTATGGCACGAAAAATACTCGGCATTGACGCCGGCAACTATGAAACGAAAGTAGCGGTCGAAGGTTCCGTCTATAAGTTTCGAAGTTTGCTCGGTGAATGGCGCGAAAGGAATTTGAAGTCAACGTTCGGTGACGATATGGAGTACGTTTACGAGGGAAGGCGCGGTCTAGCCGGCGATATCGTTCAGTATGAATGCGACTTTATCCGTCAGAGATTCGGTGACACTAAAGCGCACGAGGACGCTAAGATTCGGATCTTGCTCGCGGTACACAAATACGGAAGCGACGTGAATGACATCGTCGTAGGACAGCCGATTAAATCTCATACGCCAGCGCAGAAAGAAGTGATTAAGACGATGCTACAAGGCGCTCATACGCTTACGGTGAACGACGTAGAGAAGACGTTTACTATTCGGAATATCGAAGTAGCTGCGGAGGGTGCCGTCGCTTATTGGGCGTATGAAGGGCTTGAGCAAGCGTTGCGTTTTATCGATATCGGCAGCGGAACGATTAACTTCGCATCCGTTCATAAAGGGCGCTTCGTCGACCGTGATTCCTTTACGGTAAGCTACGGAGTAGAGAGCGCAAGGACACGCGATTATACCGGTTTAGCGAGCGCCATTATCGCCGAATCATCTAAACGTTGGAAGGCGGACGATGTCGTCAGAGTATGCGGAGGAGTGGCCGAAGAACTAACGATTAGGCTAGCCGAATATTACGAAAATGTCGAAGTAATAAAGCCGTGGGATTTGGCGCCAGTTTATACGAATGCTATCGGCTGTTACGAGTTAGCGAGGGTTTTATATGAGTCGCGTAAGTAAAGGCGTAAGTTTTAACGTTTCCGACGCATATGAGGCGAGACTATTCGAATACGCAATGACGCAAGGGGCGTTCAGTAAGTTAGTCAAGCGATTGATTGCGAAGGAGATGGAAGGCGGACAGGTGGCGGTTAAGCGTCCGGTTGTTGAGGATAGCGTGGCGCGTCCGATGGATGACGTAAGCAGCTTCGTTTGAATTTGCTTTCTCATTCCGTTCCATTCCATTCTTTCGCTCTAAATAAAACCTTAGTCGCTTTCTTATTCGTATTGTCCACGCTGAATTACTTTAGTTACGGATACTTTAGTTTTTATTTTAGTTACTACTAACGTTAAGGAGACGATATTTATGTTTAATTTACCGCCAGTTAGCCTGTTCGATTTATCACCGTCAATGACGATCGGATACGTTTTAGTCGCCGGAGTTGGAATCGTATGTATCAGCGCTAGTTTCTTAGAGCGCAAGCTGTTCGGAGGATCTCACGCTTACATCTTCGAATGGATTGACCGCCTACTTAAAATCGGATTGCCTGTCGCATATATCACGATCGTATGGCGTCTATTTAGCGGTCTGTGAGGCGTTGAAATGCTAACGGGTATAAAACGATTACTAACGAAATCGAACGCTCGTACGACGCTAATAAGCGCCTTTAATGCAGGCGGAATCTATCTATCGATGAAGAATAGCGGAGGCAAGGAAATACGACGATATCCGAAGATACATTCGGTTGAGCCTGGCGAAGAGTCTACGCGCTTTGTGTTTACGTTGCCGAACGGATTTGATCCGAAAGAGGTAGCGAAAAGGGAGTACGCCTTTAAGCAAGTGTTCGGTCGGTTTATCGAATTGAAAGGCGACTTGAAGCGTTACGTGCTGACGGTTTATAAGTCCGGAATGCCGACCGAATTTAAGTATCGTTACGACGAAATTAAGGAGGCGATAAGTCAGTCGAAGTTGCCGATCGTCTGCGGTAAAGATAGAAACGGTCAGCTCGTCGTTTATGACATGCGAGATATTCCGCATTTATTAATCGGAGGGGCGACCGGCTCGGGTAAATCGACTCAGTTGCGCCAACTATTAACGACGTTGATAATCGCTTTACCTCCGAAAAAACTCGAACTATATTTAGCGGATTTAAAGAAAGCGGAGTTTCATATATTCCGTAATGTTGAGCACGTAAAGTCTAACGTAACTCTTACACGCCACGTCGAATCTATGCTCGATTATATTAGCGAAGAAATGGATCGACGAAGCGACCTTCTCGACGTATTTGGCGTAGCTCATATCGACGACTTGCCGACAGAACAACGTAAACCTTACATCGTTTGCTGTATCGATGAGTTCGTAATGTTACGGAAGAATCAAGCGGTCATGGCGAAATTAATCGAACTCACTGCGCTAGGTCGTGCGCTTGGAATATTCGTAATATTATCGATGCAGCGACCGGTTAAAGACGTTCTCGATACGACGATTCGTTCGAATCTTAATGTCGCAATGGGATTCCGCGTAAGGGACGCTATCGAGTCGCGCGTACTTAATACGCCAGGCTCCGAGAAGATTGACGTTCCTGGCCGATTCTATATGGATACGAACGGAATCATGTCGGAGGTACAGTCGCCGTTACTTAGCGTTGAGGAAGCGAAAAGGCTACTCGAACCGTTTAGAGTTGCGCCAACCGAGGCGAAAGATATTACGGAGATTACGAAAGGACCGGAATTAATAGAAGAAACGCCAATCTTCGGTCAATGGGAAACGGAGGACGATAATAATGAAGAAACGTGATCGAGCGATTATCGAAACGCTAGAATTATTTCGTGCGATGTCACGCGATCAGATAGCGGAATTATTTTACGGAAATTTAAAGAGTCCGACAACGAACGCCAACTTTGCGCTTAAACGTTTAAGGGACCGAGGTTATATAGAAGCGAATACCGAACGCCAACCTTACGTATACTTTCCGAAGCCTGCTCGCATAAAGCAAGACGGACAGAAGGTCGACCACTTTCTAAAGATAGCGGACTTCTATCTGCAGCTTAAACGGGCAGGTGGCGCCATTAAGTTTATCCACGTCGAACCGCAGTATATTGACGGAAAGATTCGGCCCGACATCTGCGTCATGTGGCAAGGCTCCGTATTCTTCGTCGAAATACAAAACTCGCATTATACGCATAAAGTTATGGCGGAAAAGTTTCGGAGGTATCAGGCGTTCTATGATTCGGGCGAGTGGCGGGGGTTGCCGTTTCAAACAAAAAGCGCTCCGTTCCCTTTCGTATGGGTTGTCGCCGACCATAAGTATAAGATCGACGTAAAAGGATTCCGAGTGTTTCAATCGAAGGATGTGGCGGATTTATTACGTCAGGTAGGAGCGAAAACTGGCGCTTGAATATCGAACGTATATTCGTATATAATAATCGTAAAAGATTCGAAAGGATTGACGGAAATGATTAAAGACCGTGGCGCTAAGAAATGGACGGCGATGATGCTACCGGAGCATGTCGGGCTAGTCCGTAAATATTTCGCTGAGGATGGACGGATAGATCAACCGATACTTGACGAATATGAGATCGAAGAAATAGAGTCGCGGATTCATTTCGCGATGGAAACGGGCGATGCGTTGGAGTTTAGATATTGGCGAGATGGATTCGTAGATAGCGTGGTCGGGCGCGTACATTACGTGGATGCGATTACGAAGGAGCTTCGGATAGTTGAGGATGGCGGAAGTGTGGTGCGGTTAAAGTTTAGCGAGTTGACCGGAGTTAAGTAGTGTGTATAGGGTGTGTGGTTTAATCAATATAATCGCAGACCATCTACACTATTTTCAACGATTAGAAATATAAACGACGACAAGTTTCGATATTACATTTTGACTCATAAGTCTGAAATTTTTCAAGCGCTTAGAACGTTTTTTCCGAAATAAAAAGAAGGCTGATTTCCTGGCCTTCTTAAATTCTCGGATACAGTTGTATGACAAACTGGTCGCGTTTGGTCCATTCTTTTCGTCTGAGATATGTCGCCTTATCTAATACAGCTTTCAACAATCGATTCTTACTTTCGATATCTGCGAGATCATATTCGCTAATAACCGTTTGCAATTGAGGCAGTAATTCATTAACGCTATTTTGGCGAATCTCTTCTTTTTGAATCTCACTTGAAATATTTTTAATTTCATCTTTTAATCCGTTGATGCGGTTTGTTAAATTCTGCTGGCGTTCTAAAAACGTATCTACATCGTAAACTCCTCGTTCAAGCAAATCATGTAAATTGCTTTTCTGTTCTTCTAATTTTTCTACCTCTTCTTCCTTATTTTCAATTACCTTTTTCTTATATTGCGAATCGTCCCCGTTATTTAATACTGGAGCTTCCGTCATAATTTCGAGTTCTGCAGCAAACTGCTTTAGTCCGTCGATAACACGCTGTTCAACTAAATTCAAAGCTGACCCTTTTTGCACGCCTTTACATCCTGGATTGTTACAGCGAATGACGTCGTTAGGACGATCTGGTCGAGGTTGATAAAGCATAGAATAACCGCATACTTCACACTTCAAGACACCGGCTAGCGGATTCGATAACGTTTTATCAGTGACGGTAGAATGGCGCCATCGCCCGGAGTGCGCTCGATTTGCGGCATCGAATAGTTCGCGTGACACAATCGGATCGTGTGCGCCTTCTTTTATCGTCCATTTGTCGCGTGGCATTTTCTTTTTGGTATACTTCCCGTCTCTTTTCGAATAACGGACTTGTCCCCAAATGATGTTACCGATATAAACTTCGTTTTTAATAATTGACGTAATACTGCTCGGTGCCCAATTTTTACGTTTATTATTAGGAGGTTTTACGCCTAGACGGTCGAGTTCATTTGCGACGGCTTGTCTTCCGTGTCCGTCTCGCATCATTTCGAACATTTTCTTTACGACCCACGCGGTTTCTGGATCGGGGTATAGCCGTAAGTTTTCATCACGTAAATATCCGTATGGCGGTTTTTTACTTATCGACTTACCTTCGCCTGCAGATGCGGCCCGACCTCGTTGCATACGGCGAGTTATTGCCTTTAATTCTTCGCGTGCAACTAACGACTTAATTCCGAAGACCAACTCCCACGTTTCTGATTCCGGATCATATACTTCGGTAGGAGTTAGTATTTTTGCGCCTGAGTACCGGAAAGCGCGATCGAGGAGTCCTTGATCGAGCATATCGCCACGTCCGAGACGATCGAGGTCCATTACAAGCACACCGTCTACGTTATTAACTTCTATATCTCGGAGCATCGCTTGTATTTCCGGACGTTCCGATATAGACTCTCCGGACACAACCTCTTCGTATATGTTTGCGATATTATGATTCTCTTTTTTAGCTACCGCGAAAAGTGTGCGACGATGGCGATCGAGTGTGTCGTAAGTTTCTCCGTTTTCGCTCGCTTTCTTTTCTTCTTCAAGGTCTTTTCGACTTTTACGTAAATATATATTAATAGTAAGACCGTTAGGACGGCTCATGTACAATCACCTCTACACGAATTATAACCGACTATACACAAAAATGTAAATTCGTTATTCTTGTCCGAAAATACAAGTCCTTGCGTCAATCTAAGTGAGGAGTGATTAACGTGAAAGAGTTTACATTCGGAAATACGACGGTGGTTATTCATTCTCCGTTAGCAAGCATGACATCCGATGAGAGGCGTGAATGGTACCGTACCGAGCAGACGAAAGGGAACGCCGTATTAAAAGAAATTTCGCAAGCGGTAAACGACAGCTACATAAAGCGGATGACAAACGTTGCGAAATAGGCGACGTTATTTTTTTTTTTGCGAAAAAGTTCTTACGAAAGTGTCCGAAATTACGAAGTGATGCGTCCTAATAAGTGTAAGGCGAAAATCACTCGGAAAGGAGCGTAATAGATTGACTGAAAATAAACTAATCTCCATCGAAGCCCAACACGAATATAACGTAACATCCGGCAAGTCCGAATCGCGCATCTTCGTTAAGATGTACGTTGACGCCGTAAAGTCCGGACTCATCGCAGACCTCGGACCCGAACGATGGCAAACGTTATGCGTGCTAGCGTCGTTTATGGACGCAAATGGCGAATGTTATCCGACTCAGGACCGAATAGCAGCAGCGCTAAAAATACGGCGAGAAACGGCTAATAGACGCGTCAAATCGCTATGTGATTATCGGTGGGAAGGGCGTCCGTTAGTCGTAAAGAAGCAGTCGAGGGACTTCGAAAGTCAGACGTTTAATAACGTAAGGTATACGATCATGCCGATAAGTCAGCTGGCGATATTCGACTAGGTGTGACGCGGACATCACTAGGTATGTGACGCTGACGTCAATTAGTGAGTGACGCGTACGTAACACAAACTAGAACCAAGAACTAGAACCAATAAACAAGATTAAAACATTACGCCTAAATAAAATACATTTAGTCGTTGTGGTTATTATCGTTAAGTAATTTATCGGTAAAAACATAGTCGATTATACGTAAGTATAAGAGACAAAGTTTTTAATAAATAACTAAAGAAATTTACGAAGTAAGGGGGACATAGAAATGGAACGGATAACACAATTACAAAACTTAAACGACAAACTTTATAGAGTGGTTGAAATCCTTAAAAGAAAACAAAAAGACAAAGAATTATTAACAATTCAAGCTTATATAGTTGAAGAAATTGCTGATGAAATGAGAAACCTCTTGAGTAATTCCGACAACGGTATAAGTCATATACACGATTATTCTGAATCTGATATGGATTAGTTAACTTTTTGCTTACCAACAAGCAGCGGAGCGAGCACGTAGTAATCTTAAACGCTAACGTCGATTCTGAGCCGAGTTTTAACGAAAATAGTCTACGTATATCAAACGGAAATTATTAACGAATGTATTTATACCTAAACGAAAGGAGCACGATAGTATGACGAGTAAAACGAAAGCTAGCGACTGGCGCAACCGTCCGATCGACGAATGGAATGTCGCCACCTTTACCGCCTATCTAACCGAACGCCACCTCGAAGTCTACGGAACGGAATATCTTCCGCCTGGACGAAACTGGCGCATGGAGCAAGGACTTATCGGCAACCTCATCGGCACTCGCGGAAAAACCCCTAAGCCGCGTAAATACGAGCCGGCGGTGGTCAAGGCGTTTATCGACGAATGTTTTCGAATCCATCGCACGAGTCCGCAGTATCCTACCGTAAATTTTACGTGGCTGTACAAATGGAAGACGGACGTGTGGGCGAGAGTTGTGGCGGAGGAACAAGCGAAGGCGAGGCGGTCAGAAGCCGTCGAATCGGTCGGTATGTCAGCGGAAGAGTTGAGCGATTGGTTATAGACGTGGTAGACAAAAAAGCGAAGTAAAGGAGATGTGTAAAAATGGACGATAAAAAACGTTTGAAAGAGATTAAAGAGTCATATTCAAATTGTATTGATATGGCTTTATCAGATGGTGAAACTTTACCAAGCTACGACATAGAGGTTGCTGATTTGAATTACCTTATTCAACAAGCAGAAAAACTAGAACAGCTAAAGGAAGTTATAGCTAGAAATTTAACTGCTTGGGATACATCTAAAGATAAATCACAAGGGTTACTTCCAGAAGTATATTACGCAAATAAAATCTGGTACAAACGTTTAACTGGCGAGGCTTATGTTTTCGGTAAAGCAGTTAAAAAGTTCAATATAGAATAATTCGCTTTTCGCTAATATAACGAAATAAAACCGAAAGGAGTTTTCGAATGAACAATCACGAAAGTAAATGCGTACTTGCCTCGCGATGCAAAGTGGCGGGAAGCGTACGATGCAACGCTCAATGTCCGTCATTCATCGCCATGCACGGCGCAAGTGGAATCGGAGGAAGATCGGCGGCAACTGGTCTACCGAAAGAGTATCGGCTTGTAACGCTCGAGAATTCGCCTGTAGAGACGGAACAACCGAAGATATACGAAACACTTGCGAAGTATATAACGACGTTTGAACGCCAATTTGAGGACGTCAGCGACCGTGTATATACGGAGTTAATTACGAAAGGTAATAGCGAAAAGGAAGCGCAAGATGGCGCGAGGGTCAAGTCGTTCTATTTCTTTTCCGAATCACCGGGAACAGGAAAAACGACTACGGCATCGGCATTAATTAACGAATATGTAATGGCGCATTATATCGGATCATTAAAGCGAGGTAAGCAAGCGTTAGGCAGGCCGGCTTACTTCTTGGATTGTAACGATTGGCAGTCGTATTACAACGGATTCAACCGCAGCAACATTCCGAGAGATATCGCCGAAGTTAATAGTCGCGAATTCTATACGCAACTCGAACGATCGAAGAAGGCGCCATTTTTAGTTATCGACGATATTGCTGTCCGAGAGGTAACGCCAGGATTTCGCGGTGATTTACATTCGCTTATTAACTATCGTGTTACGGAGCAGTTGCCGACGATTTATACGTCCAATGTTCCGATGAAGGATCTACCGCAAGTATTCGGAGAGTTCCGTTTATACGATAGAATGCGAGATCAATGCGCGGAATTAACATTTGGAGGGATATCGAAAAGGGGGCGACGTTGATGACGTGGGATTTAAGTATTTATATAGAACCGAAATTATCGAAAGGTAGTTACGACGTTATAGTAGACGTTGTTGACTTAGAAGATATGGATACGCTAGAAAGTTTCAATTTTAATTTTATCGGTTGTGATAGAGAGCGGGCTTGTTACGCTGCATTCGAAGTTGTTAAAGAAAGGGTTAGTTGGTTGGGAGATATTAAAATCAGCGTAGTATGTCCGACAATTGACCGAATACAAGCTATGTTGGAGGAAAAAGAGAAGTTGAAATACGAGGATTGGCGCGACTATTCTTTCTACTTAGATGATATATCAAGCATTCTCATTGATAACGGTTATTTTTTAGATGGAGCGAGGTTATCAAGAGCCGCGGAGGTGTCCGAATGACTAATAACAACGAAAACGAAGACGAACGCATCATCGACGAAATTATCGAAGTCGACTTGCCTGCCACATTTGGCGACATCTGCGAAGTCGAAGGTTATGGCGTTAGAGTATTCCGCGTCTTCGGCTATCGTATCGAAAATTGTTTTACGGAGGAGCGCGCATGGGTCGACGTAGTTTACGAACTGATCGACGCGGTGAATGGCGAGTGGCTTGAAGCGGACGCAGATGACGTTGAACTATTGGCGGACGCTGAAGATGCCGACGTTTATATGCAGACGATAGATTACGATAATTATCCGAAGTCGTTTATGGAGACGGTGGGCTGGGGAACGGCTATAAATAACGAAGGGGAGGCGTTAGGAATGGCGAAAAAGGGCGAGGGCGAACGTAAACCAACAGCGAGGGAGTTAAGCGCGAAGTTGGCGGAGGAGCGGAAGAAGGCGAGGAAGGAGCGGAAAGAAAAGATAGATAACGAGTTGGACCGTTATAACTTCTTTAAGCGACAGTTTGATAGAACGCAAGACAGACGTGATAAGGAAGCGATGGATACGGTAATGGCGGAGATTAAAAAATTGCGTAACGATGTAACCTATTCGGAGAGTAACGATAAAGATAGCGATGATAATAAATAATTGATACAAATAGCGACATAAAAGGAGAGGTTGAACTTGGAATATAACGAGGTTTATAAAGACTTATTTACAGTCGATAAAGAGTATTTCCTTGCACATTGTATTAGTGCAGATGCAAAGATGGGTGCAGGGATAGCAGTTGAATTTAGAAAGAGATTTAAACTAGGTCAATTTCAAAAAGAGGTTGAGAAAACAGGGTTGATAGTTGGTAGTTGTGCAATGGTTGGAAGAGTGCTAAACCTTGTAACTAAAAGGGTTTATTGGGGTAAACCTACTTACGAAACATTCACTAAAGCAGTCGAGGATATGAAAAGATTAGCTGTTAAACACGATATAAAAAAGATTGCTATGCCACAAATAGGTGCAGGGTTGGATAAATTAAGTTGGGCGAAAAATCGAGAAATCATTAAAGAAATTTTTTCAGATACAGATATAGAAATTCTTGTTTGTAGATTTAAGTAACTGTGTCGCAGTTCGCATAAATTACGAAATTAAAAGGAGGTTGAACGCGTGAACTATTTCAGTTTATTACTATCGAAGGCTATCGAGAACAACGATCCAGCCGCGCTTACCCGATTCGGCATCACGGAATCTGACGCACCGACGAAGGGCGAGCGCGAAGCCTTCCGTTTTATCACCGACTATGCGGAAAAGAATCGCAACCAGGCGCCGACCGCCGAAATGGTTGTCGCAGAGTGTTCGGAGTTCGTTCCGGAGTTCGGTATCGACATGGCTTACGAATACTTGCGCGATAAAATAAAGTCGCATTCGGCGAAACTGGCTATCGTTGATTTGGTCGAAAATAAACTGTCGTCTAAATTCGAAAGTGAGGACGGCAATATTTTAGTAGACGGCTTGATTTCGGATCTCGAAAGTATTAAAATAAGAACAAGCGTTCGGTCTAAAGTAGGAACGAATATCAAAACGGACACTGATTCGTTTCTTTCGGAGTACCGTAAACGTAAGGCTGGCGACTCATTCAAGATATGGAAGTCGAAGTTTCCTACGGTTAATGAATCAATTGGCGGATATTTCAGCGGCAATATGTACACATTTTACGGCCGATCAGGTCGAGGAAAATCCGTCATTACTATGGAAGAGGCGTTAGAAATGGCGTTTCAAGGCGCGACAGTATTAGTTTGGGCGATGGAGATGTCAAAGTTCGAATGGATGGCGCGTGCGTATTCGTCGATATCAGCTCGCGAAGGTTTAATTTCGGCAACAATCGAAGGAGTAGATTACGAGGTTGGCTTCGAGAACAAGGCGTTACTAATGGGGCGATTAGACGATGAGTTCGAGGCGGCTTTCGAAATATTCCTGGCGACCATTAACGAAAAGATTCCCGGTAATATTATCGTAAGGGCAGCGGATGACGAAGATTTTTATCAGCGCGGAATCAAACAATTAGAGGCCGATATTCAACAAGTTAAAGCGGATGTGGTCGTACTTGACGCATTTTATCATATGGACTACGAACGAAATACGTCGAGGACATCCGGTGGAGATGCGGCAAATACTTCGATGAAACTTAAAAAATTAGCGGGCTATACTCAGACGGTTATATTCGCGGTTACACAAGCGGAAGAAGTCAGTAATGATAAAGACGAAAATGGGAATCGCGAATTAAAATTACCAGAGAGATCCGAAGTCAAGAAAACATCCGCAGTATTGGAGGATGCGACCAACTTAATCGCGATTGATTCATTAGACGGTCGAGCATTAATCGGATTAAATAAAGGACGTAACGGGGGAGAAGGAACCACAGTCGAACTAATATATCTTCCTAACTTCGGGATCGTAAGAGAACCTGAGACCGGAGAAGCAGCGGCAAGCCAATTCGATTTCTAGCACTTTAGTCGCGTATTAACGTTAGGTAAATTTAACCAATCGCCTAAACCGTCAACTTTCGACAAATTACACCCCTTTTCTCGGTAAAAAAGTAACGGTAAGATTATATTACGAAAGGAGTATGTTGCTATGTCAACGATAAGAATTCGTAACATTCCCGTCGAAGTCGACATACGCGCTGAACTTGAAACGTTCGACTGGATACGACCTCGTTGGACAAACGATAAGCTAATCGCAGCAAGCCCTTTCCGGTATGATAAAACGCCTAGTTTCTTCGTCACACTCGAAGGCGAATACGCTGGCGCATGGGCCGATAGCGGTTTCTATGACGAAGAGTGGAAGTCGGGCGGATTCGTAAAGTTGCTATCGTTCTTGCGGAATGAAACGTACGAAGAAACCGAAGAGTACTTACTCGAATCGTATGCGACCGAATATAATACGGACGAGATTACGTTGACTGTTCCGAAGTTGTGCGTTATGTCACAGACGCGCCACTTAGACGAAGCTATACTCGAAAAATATCGGTATCGACATCCGTATTTGGAACGTAGAAAGATCCCCGAAAATATTCAGCGACTATATAACGTAGGATATGACCGCGATAGGCAGGCGGTTGTCCTTCCGTGGTATGATGCGCGAAACCGACTAGCGAACGTGAAGTATCGTAAGACACGCGGCAAGGTGTTCTTCTACGAAAAGGGCGGCAAACCTATTCGCGAGCTAGTTTACGGGCTTTCGATCGCGCATAAACGGAATATTAAAGTCGCTGCATTGGCGGAAGCGGAAGTCGATGCTATGACGTGGGCTAGCGAAGGAGTATTCGGAATAGCGACTGGCGGCGCTAACTTTACGGATGCTCAGGCGGAGCAAATCAAGCGGAGTCCGATCGAACGGTTAATAGTGGCGGGCGATAACGATAAGGCAGGGCGTAGATTTAACGAACAAGTTATCGGAAAATTGCGAGGATATGTTGCGTTAGAAGTCGTGACGGCGTATCCG
>Ga0180216_1000244_pt1 | contig 61155 bp, 65 predicted proteins | sample eDN3rd37CBELigMG_FD_128879 | JGI IMG/M metagenome (GOLD analysis project Ga0180216, IMG submission 128879) | Enriched Miracle-Growth compost microbial communities from Emeryville, California, USA - eDNA 3rd pass 37_C BE-Lig MG (version 2)... ...
ATGCCGAGCAATCGGGGCTCGAGATCGACTATCGCGCCACCACGAGCGAGGCGTTGGCGGAGAGCGGCGCGAGCTTCGATGTCGTGCTCAACATGGAAGTGGTCGAGCATGTCGAGAATGTCCCGCTTTATATGAAGAGCTGCGCCGATCTCGTCGCGCCGGGCGGACTGCTCTTTACCGCCACCATCAACCGCACGGCCCGCGCCTATGCGCTCGCTATTCTTGGCGCCGAATATGTCCTGCGTTGGCTGCCGCGCGGGACCCATGACTGGAAAAAGTTCCTTACCCCTGAAGAGATAAAGGCGCTGACCAGCCGCTACGGGCTGCGCACCCTCGAGGAAACCGGCGTCGTCTACCATCCTATCGGCGACGAATGGCGCCGCTCGCGCGATATGGGCGTCAACTACATGCTGGTGGCGCAAAAGCCGAAGACGGCGTAGGCACGGGTTGCGCGGCGAGGCTAGACCGGCGGATAGATGTGCTCTCCGCCCCGGAAATCCGAGACCGAGTAGCACCCCTCGCCCATGGGCCGGATAGCCGGTGCGCCGATATCGGCCTTGCCATGGCCGCCGGGGATATCAAGAATATAGGTCGGCTGACAGAGGCCTGAAATGCGCCCGCGCAACGCTGCAACCAGCGCCTGGCCTTCGCCGATCGACAGCCGGAAATGGCTGGTGCCGGGGGCAAGATCGGGGTGATGGAGGTAATAGGGCTTGATGCGCGTTTCGACGAAGCCGCGCATCAATGCCGCCAGTGTCTCGACATCGTCGTTGACGCCCTTGAGCAGCACCGACTGGCTGATCATCGCAATTCCGGCATCGATGAGGCGCGCACAGGCGCCGCGCGCATCGGGCGTCAATTCGCGCGGATGGTTGGCGTGCAAGGCCACATAGGTCGTCTTGCCGCTGGCCTTGAGGGCCGAGACGAGTTCGTCGCCGACCCGCTCCGGCTCGACCACGGGCACGCGCGTGTGAAAGCGCACGATCTTGACGTGCTCGATCTCCTTGAGGCGCTGCATCAGCTCTTGGAGGCGCCGCGGCGAGAGCACCAACGGATCGCCGCCGGTGAGGATCACTTCCCAGATTTGCGCATGCGCGGCGATATAGGCGAAAGCCTCCTCGAGCGCGTCCGCGGATAGCGTACCCAGCCCCTGCGGTCCGACCATTTCGCGCCGAAAGCAGAAGCGGCAATAGACCGGGCACACATGCACCGCCTTGAGCAACACCCGATCAGGGTAGCGATGAACGATCCCCTCGACGGGCGAATGGGTGAGATCGCCAATGGGATCGGCGCGCTCTTGCGGCAAGACGTTGAGTTCATCGATCTGCGGCACGAATTGGCGCGCGATCGGGTCGTTCGGATCATTCCGGTCGACCAGCGCCGCCATGGCGGGCGTGATGGCGATGGCGTAACGGACACCAACCGCCTCGGCTTCGCCGCGCAGCTCGGGCGCGACAAGACCCGCCGAAACCAGTTCGCGCTCCGTGCGCAATGTGCGATCCATATTCATCGCTCGCCTCCTGCGACCGGCACCCAGAGCACGTCCTCGATCTTTCGCGCCCCCACCGAGAGCATGACCAGCCGATCGAAGCCGATAGCCACCCCGCTTGCCGAGGGCATCAGCGCCAGCGCCGCCAGGAGGTCCTCGTCGATCGGGTAGCGCTCTCCATATAAAAGCGCCTTTTCGTCCATTTCGCGTTCGAACCGCCGCCGCTGCTCGATCGGATCGGTGAGTTCACCGAACCCGTTGGCCAGTTCGACGCCGCAGGCATAAAGCTCGAACCGCTCGGCAACGCGCCGATCATCTTGTGTTCGCCGTGCCAACGCTGCTTCCGCCGCAGGGTAGCGATCAAGCACTGTTATGCGGCCAAGGCCAAGATTGGGCTCGACCCGCTCGACGAGCACCCGGCTGAAAAGATAGGACCAGGTATGCTCGCGCGGCACACTGAGGCCCACGGCCCGCATGGCCTCGGCGAGAGCCATGGCGTCGGTCTCGCCCTCATCGTCCATGGTCGCCAGCAGGTCGATGCCGGCATGGCGCATGAACGCCTCGGCAACGCTCAAACGCTCGGGCGCGGCAAACGGATCGGCAATGTGACCACGAAACTGCAGCTGGTCGACGCCCGTAGCCTGCGCCGCGAGGCGCACCAGGGCGACGCAATCGTCTATCACCGCGTCATAGGGTTCGCCGGCTCTGTACCATTCGAGCATGGTGAACTCGGGATGATGCAGCGCGCTGCGCTCGCGGTTACGCCATACATGGCCAAGGCTCGCGATCCGTTTCTCGCCGGCCGCAAGCAGCTTCTTCATCGAGAATTCCGGCGAAGTATGCAGGTAGAGCGTCTCCCCCACCCCGTCATTGCCGATCGCCGTCGTTGCGAAGGCGTGCAGATGCGTTTCGTTGCCCGGCGAGCGCTGCAGTCCCGGCGGATCGACCATCAGGAAATCCGCATCGGCAAAATAGCCGCGCACGCCTGCCTCGATGCGATTGCGCGCCAGCAGCGCCGGACGCCGATCGGCATGGACCGAGGGCGTCCACCAGGGAGAAACCGGCGGCGATGACGGGTTGAGAGGCAAGGAGCGCAGGCTTTCGGCTATCGGGACTGGCAGTTTTCGCTGAATTGCGGTATCGGGCGGCACCGAAACGTCAGATCAGCGCGCTTGGCCGGCCCGTCGCGGCTTTTTAGGCCGGTGCCTACGCATGAACAAGGAAGAACTCATGGTCAAGGTCATCGCCTCTTCTCTGCGCAAAGGCAATGTCGTCGAGCAGGATGGCAAGCTCTATGTCGTCCTGGTTGCCGAGAACGTGCACCCGGGCAAGGGCAATTCGGTGACCAATGTCGACATGCGCCGCATTTCGGACGGGGTCAAGGTTTCCGAACGCTGGCGCACCACCGAGCAGGTCGAGAAGGCCGACGTCGACGAGCGCGCCTATCAGTTTCTCTACCAGGACGGCGAAGGCTTCCACTTCATGGAGCCCGAAACCTACGAGCAGGTCACCGTCTCCCCCGATGTCGTCGGCGACCAGGCTGCCTATCTCGTCGATGGCATGCAGGTCTTCTTGCAGACCTTCAACGGCGCCGCCATTGCGCTCGAACTACCCCAGCGCGTCACGCTCGAGATCACCGACACCGAACCGGTGGTGAAGGGCCAGACGGCATCGTCTTCGTTCAAGCCGGCAACGCTCTCCAATGGCGTCAAGACCATGGTGCCGCCCCATATCGGTGTGGGCACCCGCGTCGTGGTGATGACCGCAGACGGCAGCTATGTCGAGCGCGCCAAGGACTGATCGGCGCACACGTATTTGCCAGGAACCCGCTGGAGGTTAGGTCCGGCGGGTTTTTTGCGCTCAATGCCGCTTCATCAGAGCGTCTTTGGGTACGTTCAGGATCAGCCGGTCGCCTTCGACCGAGGCGATCTGATCCGGCGTGATATAGCGATCCGCCGCGAACAGCCCATCGGCATCGATGCGTACATATCCTTCGCGCAGCAGCTTCTCCTTCACCTCGTCGCTGAGATTATCGTCGGGCGAGAACGCCCGCGCCAGAATATGAGCCAGATCCCCGTCGCGCTCCCATTCGATCGGATTGACATCGCGGGTTTCGGGCCCGGGTGTCGAGGGATCCTCATCGGTGAACTTGTAGTCGTCGACGGTACCGATCTGCGTATCGGTGCTGTCGAACACCTTCATGCCCTTGTGCAACTGCGCCGACAGTGCCTGCATGGCTGCATCTCCTCTGTTCCGTTGGCGCCACCGCACCAGTCCTGCGAGGGTAACGGCGCTGATGGGCGCATGTTCCTTGCATTCCCTCATCCGAACAGCGCCTGCATCACCCTGCCCAGATTCACCGGCTTGCCGTAGCGCGGCACATGGGCGTAACGCTCGTCGATGAGGTGACTTTCGTACCCGGTGACGAAAACGAAGGGCACGCCGAGCGCATCGAGCACATCGGCAACCGGGTACACCTTCTCGTTGCGCGGGCCCAGATTCATGTCGAGCACGGCAGCATCGAGCGTGCCGCCGGCCCGCAGCGCCTTCAATGCCGCCTCGACGGTCGGCGCCGGCCCGACGACTTCCGCCCCCGCATCCTCAAGGCCGCGTTGCAGTTCGTCGGCCAGGACAAACTCATCCTCGACCACCAGAATCCTGCGCCCACTCAGATTAGTCACGGCGGTCCTCCCCCCAAGATAGCACCCCGCCATTCCTTTAGAGCATGAGCCGCGCGCCGGTTCCAATCAGGTGACCGGCGATAACCCCGGGAAAGTATCCGGCAGGATGGATAGGTGGATACCACCGATGCGTACCGTACGTTACGGTACGCTTTTCCTTGCCTCGCCCCTAGAATGGGTCTAAACACTCTTGCCAAACCTGCACCGGTCGCGATTGCGCCCGTGCCATGACTGAACACCCGAGGACACCATGCCAGCATATCGTTCCCGCACCACTACTCATGGCCGCAACATGGCCGGCGCGCGTGGGCTTTGGCGGGCCACGGGGATGAAGGAAGGCGATTTCGGCAAGCCGATCATTGCCGTCGTCAACTCCTTTACCCAGTTCGTGCCCGGCCATGTGCACCTCAAGGACCTCGGCCAGCTCGTCGCGCGCGAGATCGAGGCGGCCGGAGGCGTCGCCAAGGAGTTCAATACCATCGCGGTCGATGACGGCATCGCCATGGGCCATGACGGCATGCTCTATTCGCTGCCCTCGCGCGACCTCATCGCCGACAGCGTCGAATACATGGTCAATGCCCATTGCGCCGACGCCATGGTGTGCATTTCCAATTGCGACAAGATCACCCCCGGCATGCTGATGGCGGCCATGCGCATCAACATTCCCGTCGTCTTCGTCTCCGGCGGGCCGATGGAAGCCGGTAAGGTGCTGCATAAGGGCAAGCTGCAGGCTGTCGACCTCGTCGACGCCATGGTGGTTGCCGCCGACGATCACTATACCGACGCCGAAGTGCAGGCCTTCGAAGAGAACGCCTGCCCGACCTGCGGCTCCTGCTCGGGCATGTTCACCGCCAATTCCATGAACTGCCTCACCGAAGCGCTCGGCCTGTCGCTGCCCGGAAACGGCTCGACCCTTGCCACGCACTCGGACCGCAAGCGCCTCTTCCAGGAAGCGGGACACCTCATCGTCGACCTCGCGCGGCGCTATTACGAGCAGGAAGACGAAAACGTCCTGCCGCGCAATATCGCCACCAAAGCCGCCTTCGAGAATGCCATGGCGCTCGACATCGCCATGGGCGGCTCGACCAACACCGTGCTCCACATCCTCGCCGCCGCCCATGAGGCCGGCGTCGATTTCACCATGGACGACATTGACGCACTTTCGCGCCGCGTGCCGGTGCTCTCCAAGGTGGCGCCCGCAAAGGCGGACGTGCATGTGGAAGACGTGCACCGCGCCGGCGGCATCATGGCCATTCTCGGCCAGCTCGACCGCGCCAACCTCATCAATCGCGATGTCCCCACGGTTCATACCGCCACCATCGGCGATGCGCTCGATCGCTGGGACATCAGCCGCACCAATTCGGAAAGCGTACGCCAGTTCTACATGGCCGCCCCCGGTGGCGTGCGCACCACGCAGGCCTTCAGCCAGTCCAACCGCTGGGCCGAACTCGACCTCGACCGCAAGGAGGGCGTCATCCGCTCGCCCGAGCACCCGTTCTCCAGGGACGGAGGCCTCGCGGTGCTCAAGGGCAATCTCGCGCTCGATGGCTGCATCGTCAAAACCGCAGGCGTCGACGAATCCATCCTCAAATTCACCGGCCCCGCCCGCGTATTCGAGAGCCAGGATGCGACCGTCAAGGCGATCCTCTCCAACCAGATCAAGGAAGGCGACGTCATCGTCATCCGCTACGAGGGTCCGCGCGGCGGCCCCGGCATGCAGGAAATGCTCTACCCGACGAGCTACCTGAAATCGAAAGGTCTCGGAAAAGCCTGCGCGCTCATCACTGACGGACGCTTCTCCGGCGGCACATCGGGCCTCTCCATCGGCCATGTCTCGCCCGAGGCAGCCGAGGGCGGCACCATCGGCCTCGTGCGCGAAGGCGATATCATCGAGATCGATATCCCCGCCCGCACGGTGAACCTCAAGGTCTCCGACGCCGAACTCGCCCGGCGCCGCACCGAACAGGACGCCAGGGGCTGGAAGCCCGAGCAGCCGAGAAAGCGCAATGTGAGCACGGCACTCAAGGCCTATGCCGCCTTCGCAACGAGCGCCGCCAAGGGTGCCGTGCGCGACGCCAACGCCATCGAGAAACTGTTCGACTAAGACGTGCCAGCATTCCACCTCTCCCGTTGCGGGAGAGGTGGGTGGATCGGCCGCAGGGTCGAGCCAGGTGAGGGGCAGGTGCACTCCCAAAGCCCCTCATCCGCCCTGCCGGGCATCTCTCTTACAAGGGAGAAGGTGCGTTCGTGCGGCGTCAACCGCCCTTTCCGACCCGATCGAGCGTCGCAAACTCTTCGTCGCTCAGCGTGATGCTGGCAGCGGCGATGTTTTCTTCCAGGTGCTTGACGCGGCCGGTGCCCGGAATGGGCAGCATCACCGGGGAGCGCGCGAGCATCCAGGCGAGTGCCAGCTGGCTGGCGCTGGCACCGTGCCGGTCCATGATCTGCTTGAACTCGGCGCTCGTCGCCTCGAGATTGCCGCCGTCGATCGGGCGCCAGGGAATGAAGCCGATGCCATTCTTTTCGCAATAATCGAGCACGGATTCGGCGGCGCGGTCCACGAGATTGTAGCGGTTCTGCACGGTCGTGACCTTGAAGTAGCGCTGCGCCTCCTCGATGTCGGCAACGCTGACTTCGCTCAGCCCCACATGGCGGATAAGGCCTTGCTGCTGCATCTCGGCGATGGCGCCGAACTGGTCCTCGCGCGGCGTCTTGGGGTCGATGCGGTGCAGCTGCCACAAGTCTATGCGCTCGAGCTTGAGCCGGCGCAGGCTCATCAGGACGCCTTGGCGCAGGAATTCGGGCCGGCCGAGCTGAAGCCATTGATCGGGACCGGTGCGGGTGAGCCCGCTCTTGGTCGCAACGATGGTGCCGCGATCATAGGGCGCCAGCACTTCACCGATCAGTTCCTCGCTCACATAGGGTCCGTAACTCTCGGCCGTATCGACGAAATTGACGCCGAGATCGGGCAGGCGGGCGAGAACCGCGCGGGCTTCCTCGATATTCTCCGGATCGCCCCATATACCTTTGCCAGTAATGCGCATGGCGCCGAAACCGAGCCGGTTGATGATCAGGTCGCCGCCAATGGGAAAAGTGCCCGCAAGGGCCGCATTGAGTTCTGCCATAAAAGGATCTCCAGAAATTTCCAGACCGTGGAGTGCCCTAATGGGCTGGCCTGCTTGGGATACCCCTATGATATCGGCAGTAACACCGCGGTGATCAACCCCGGTGCCGAAGGTTAATTGCGCTCGTCGGGAAGCGAGGGCAGCGGCATGAACTCGACGCCGTCTTCGATGAGGTTGACGATCTCGTCGCGCGAAGCCTCGCCGTAGATGCCACGCGGATCGACCTCGCCAAAGTGAATCTTGCGCGCTTCCTCGGCGAACCTGTCGCCGACATAGTCGGCCTCGGCCTCGACCTTCTCGCGGATTTTTCTCAGCATCTCGCGAATCTTGGCCTGGTCGGGATGGCCAGCCGAAAGCGACATCTTTTCCGAATGGGCGCGGCTGACTGCCGGTGACATCAGCGCTTTATCGACCGCATGGCTGTCGCACATCGGACAGGCGACCACGCCGCGATCGTGCTGCTCGTCATATGCCATAGCGCTCTTGAACCAGGCGTCGAACTGGTGACCGTTTTCACAAACAAGCGAATACTGGATCACTGGAACTCATTCCTCGTACTTGACTGCGAAGCAGAAACCGCATTGGCGAAACGCTTTAGCGCAACTATCGACTCAAGGCAAAACCCGGATCGGGCGCGAAATCGCGCTCATTGGCCAGTACCGGCACGCGTTCGCGCGCTTCGCGCACCTTGGCAAGATCGAGGTCGGCGATGACGACGCCCGGCTGGTCGCCATCGATTTCCGCAACAACCCGCCCCCATGGATCGATGATCAGCGAATGGCCATACGTCGAGCGGCCATTGGCATGTTTGCCACCCTGGGCGGCTGCGATGACATAGGACCCGGTTTCGATTGCGCGGGCGCGCAACAGCACATGCCAATGCGCCTCTCCGGTCGGCACCGTGAACGCGGCGGGCACTGCCATCACCTGCGCGCCCATGCGCGCCAGGGTGTTGAAAAGCCGGGGAAAGCGCATGTCGTAGCAGACCGCCAGTCCCAGCGTGAACTCGCCCACCGATGCGGTGACCGCCCGGTCGCCGCCCTTGTAGGTCGCGCTTTCGCGATATTCGCGCAGGCCCGCAATGCTTGCGTCGAAGAGATGGATCTTGTCGTAGACGGCCTCCACTGTGCCGTCGGGCGCAAACAGCACCGATCGGTTGGCAAAGCGCCCGTCCGGCAGAGAAACGGCTAGCGAACCGATATGCAGGTATACCTCATGCTGCCGGGCGATCTCGCCCGCGCGTGCCAGATGCGGGTTGCCTTCATAGGGGCCTGCGACTGTGGCCAGCTGCTCGCGATTTTCGGCGAAGACGACCGTCACCTCGGGTGAGAGCAGATATTGCGCCCCCTGCCCGGCTGCCTGGGCCACCAGTTCCTCGAGTGCGGCCATGTTGGCCTGCGGCTCGTAGCCGGAACACATTTGCAGCGCCGCGACCTTCATCGGCGCGTCAGACCTTCAAAAGCGGGTCTAGCTTGCCCTGTCGTTCGAGCGCCGCCATGTCGTCATAGCCCCCGACATGGGTCTCGCCGATGAAGATTTGCGGCACGGTGCGCCGGCCATGGGCGCGCTGGGTCATGGCTGCACGAAGCTCGGGGTCGAGCACCGTGATCTCGGTATATTCGGCCCCCTTGTCGTCGAGCAGCGCCTTGGCCGCGTGGCAATAGGGACAGGTAGGAGTCGTGTAGATTTCGATCTTTGCCATAGCCATACTCCCCGAAGGGTTTTGTTGCTTATATGGGCATTTCGCTGCCGGTGACAACGCGTGCGAAGCTGAGCACATCGATATGCCCGGCACCGCCCCGCTTTAGCGCTCTCGTGGCGGCCTTCAACGTCGCCCCCGTCGTATAGACGTCGTCGACAAGCACCACGGGCCGCCCGGCAAGCCGCGCCAGGGCCTGTGGATGGGCGGAAAACGCACCGGCAACGTTTCGGTCCCGCCCGTCATGGGTGAGCCCCACCTGCTGGCGGGTGCGCTTGTGCCGCCGCAGCAAAAGCGCATCGACATCGAGGCCGGTATGACGCGCGAGGATGGCCGCGAGTTCCGCCGACTGGTTGTAGCGCCTCGCCATGAAGCGGCTGACATGCAGCGGTACCGGGACCAGCACCGGTTTTGCGCCCCAGAATTCGTGCCCTGCCTGCACCATCAGCCGTGCGAGCAAGCGCGCGAGTTCCGGCCGGTCGCCATATTTGAGCCGCGAGACGAGCGTGCGGGCCAGATCATTATAGACAACCGCAGAGCGTGCCCGCTCGAAGGGCGGCGGATCGGCCAACGCCTCTGCCGAAAGCGCATCGGGACCGATCGAGACGGCAAAAGGCAGGCCGAGGCGCGTGCAGAGCGGCGTCGTGATCGGCCGCAACTTGGCAAAACAGGCGGCGCAGAGTGCATCATGCCCGCCCGTCGCATTCTCGCAGGCAACGCAGATCGGTGGATAAAGCTGGTCGACCGCCGCCCGGCCGAGGCCGCGCGCAAGCGCAGCGATCCGCTGGCGCAGCGGCACGCGCGTGCATTCCTCCTCGATATGGGCAGTCCTGCTTGCCATCAACCCCATGCCGCCCAGCTTGGGCGCTCGAGCAGAGCTTGTCGAGGCATGTTCGGGCTTTGACTCACAGGCTTTGCCCGCGCATAAGGCGCAGCGAACGGAAAACCGCGATGTCCAGCATCCCCCACATCTTCGACCGCGATCTCGTTGCAAGGCATCTGGGTCGCCGGCCGCCCGAGCGTGACGATTTCGTCGCGCAACTCGTACGTGCCGACCTCGATGAGCGTCTCGCAACGCTCAAGCGCGATATCGGCAAGGCGCTGGCCCTTGGCCCCGATGCCGACATGCTGCCCGCCGAGGGGCGCACCAGCAGCAACAGTTTTCCTTTCGATCGCATCGTGACGGTGGGCAACGCCCCCGCGCAGAATAGCGAACTGCCCCCGCTTCCTGGCGACGACTACGACCTCATCGTCTCGCTTCTCGATCTCCAGGTCGTCAACGACGTACCGGGCTATCTTGCCCAGCTCGCCCGGCATCTTGCGCCCGATGGCCTGCTGCTCGCGGCAGCGCTCGGCGGCGACAGCCTCACCGAACTGCGCCAGGCGTTTCTGGCTGCCGACGCAGAGGTCAGCGGCGGCGCTTTTGCGCGCGTTGCCCCCTTCATTCCCGTGCGCGACGGTGGCGCCTTGCTGCAGCGCGCCGGGCTGGCGCTGCCGGTTGCCGATGTCGAAACCCATAGGGTGCGCTATTCGAGCCCATTGGCGCTGATGCGCGAGCTCAAGGCCCTTGGCGCCTCGAACCCGCTGGCAGACCGGCCAACCCGGATGGCCACCGGCAGCCTGATCGCGGCGGCGAGCCAGGCTTATCAGCAGATCGCCGGTGATCCCGATGGCAAGGTAGGTGCGACGCTCGAAATCCTCTGGCTCTCCGGCTGGGCTCCCCATGAGAGCCAGCAACAGCCGCTGCGCCCCGGAAGCGCGCGGGTGAGCCTTAAATCCGTGCTTTCCGACAAATCGGGCAAATCCTAGCCGACGCCCTCAGCGCCGGCCTAGCGGCACCTGTTCACAACAGATCGCACAAAGGTGCGATCAGCGGTTCGTCCGCCGGCGGCATCGGATAGTCGCGCAGCTTTTGCGGTCGCACCCATTTGAGAGCCGCGTGCTCGCGCGCCTGCGGCAGGCCCTGCCATTTGCGGCATACGTAAAGCGGCATCAGCAAATGAAAACTTTCATAAGTATGGCTGGCAAATGTCAGCGGAGCCAGACACGCGGTCCTGGTGGAGACCCCCAGTTCCTCTTCGAGCTCGCGGATCAGCGCCTCTTCCGGGCTCTCCCCCGGCTCAAGCTTGCCGCCCGGGAATTCCCACAGGCCCGCCAGCGTTTTGCCTTGCGGGCGCTGGGCGATCAGCACGCGCCGATCGGCATCGACCAGCGCGCAGGCGACGACGAAGAGGATGGGCTTGTCGCTCACGCGGCGTCTCCTGGAATGCGGTAGGTATAATCATAGACATGCCGATAGCCGAGCGATCGATAGAGCGCCTTGGCGGCTTGGTTATCGGCCTGGACGTTGAGAGCGGCGATCGTCGCGCCTTGCCCGCGCGCCCAGGCAAGTCCCGTGCGCATCATCGCGCCGGCGAGGCCCTGCCGGCGGTGGCTCTTGTGCGTGACAACATTGCCGGTAATGACGATGCCGTCACCGATCGCCATCAGCCCCGAAGCCACCGGCAGCCCGTCGCGATAGACGACGATGCCTGCCGCCGGCACATCAATGACGGCAAGGAGCGCACGCATGCGTTCCATCAACGCGTCGCCATGCCCCGAAAGCACCTGCTGAGCGGCGAGGAAGTCCGGATCCAGTGGCGAGAACAGGCGCGCCGCACGATCGGGCTCGCGCTCGTACTCGTGCTCACCGAGCGGCATGGCGTAGAGGTGGCTGGCGTCTATCGTCTGCCAACCCTGCGCATCGAGAACGGCATTCAGTTGCGGGCTCGCGAGCGGCGTCGTGCGCACGACCGGTGAGAGGCCCCGCGCCCTCAACCAGGCGCTGCCGGCCGCAAGCCGCTCATGGGCCTGCCCCCCGTCGGCGGGATCGAAGCATTGCAGGCTATTGGCTCGCTTGGTGTAGCCATTGGCGGACCGGCGCACCCAGGCCCCGTCCCACTCCACCTCGATGCCTGGCCACGCCTTGAGGCCGGCCCGCTCGAAGACATCGGCTCCCGGAAGCGACACGCTCAGCTCCGATAGTCGCCGTTGATGGTGATGTAGCCGTGGGTGAGATCGCAGGTATAGACCGTTGCTCGCCCTTGCCCGAGGCCGAGGCCGACGGTCAGTTCCAGGTTTTCGCCCTTCATATAGGCGCTGGTTGCCGCCTCGTCGTAGAGGGGCGCGCGTTCGCCGTTGTGTGCAACGAGAATGTCGCCAAACCGGATTGACAACCGGTCGCGGTCGGCAGGTTCGCCCGCCTTGCCGACAGCCATGACGACGCGCCCCCAATTGGCGTCCTCGCCGGCAATGGCGGTCTTGACCAGCGGGGAGTCGGCGATCGCCTTGGCAATGCGGAACGCACTTTCGTCCGAGACCGCCCCTTCGACGGTGATGCTCACCTGTTTGGTTGCGCCCTCGCCGTCGCGCACCACCTGGAGTGCGAGATCGAAGAGCACGTCGGCGAGCGCCGCGCCGAATACCTCGGCGCGCGGATCGTCGAGGCTCTCGATCGGCTCGATGCCCGTGGCCTTTCCGGTCGCAAATGCCAGGAGCGTGTCGGACGTCGAGGTGTCGCTGTCGACGGTGATCGCATTGAACGTGGTCCTGACGTGTCGGGCAAGCAGGTCCTGCAGCACGCCAGCGGCAATCGGAGCATCGGTGAAGACGAAGGCCAGCATGGTGGCCATGTCGGGTGCGATCATGCCGGAACCCTTGGCGATGCCGGCAATCTTGAGCTCGACATCGTCGATCTCGACCGTGGCACCGGCGAGCTTGGGGAAGGTGTCGGTGGTCATGATCGCCTGGGCCGGTTCCAGCCAGGGCGTATCGACAAGGCGCGTTGCCATCTCGTCGAGGACATTGGCAAACTTGCCGGCATCGAGTGGTTCCCCGATGACCCCGGTCGAAGCGAGGTACACTTGCGAGGGCGAGCACCCGATGGCCTTCGCGGCGAAATCGGCGGTCAGGCGCACGCTCTCGCGGCCCTTGACGCCGGTAAAGGCATTGGCATTGCCCGAATTGACGACGAGCGCCCGCGCTACCCCGCCTGGCAGGGTCTGCCGGCACCAGTCGACCGCGGCCGACGGGCATTTGGAGCGCGTCAGCACACCGGCGGCCGCCGTTCCCGGCTCGAACGCCACCAGAAGCACGTCGGTGCGGTTCTTGTACTTGATCCCGGCCTCGGCCGTCGCGAAGCGGACCCCGGCGATGGCGGGGAGGTCGGGATAGGATTTTGGCGCGAGCGGGGAGACCGGATGGGCCATGAGAACCTCATGAGGCAAAACGGCCCTCGGTGTGCCCCAAAGCTCGCGGGTTCGCAAGTCAGGACCGCACGCCGGCGCGTCCCGCCGCTCCTGTAGATCCTGTAGCCCCTGCAGCACCAGCGGCAATGAACTTGCCGAAATAGCGCTGAATGAGCGGCGTGAGGAAAAAGACGATTGTTGCGACCATCACCGGCACCAGGACGAGGGTGCGCTGCCAGACCGTCCAGTCCTGGCTGACGGCGGCCAGGATATAGAGGTAAAGCGTCACGATGGGATAGACGGCGAGGGTCATCAGCACTGCAAGGCGCAGGCGCGGAGTAAGATTTATGTGCATGTTCATCTCCTGATCGAAACGGCACGTGTCGTTATATAACGAAACGAACCGTTCCGTTCAAGCTTTTCTTTGCGACAAAAATCGCCGATAAACACGAGGCAAGGAGCGCTGCACGCCAAATGGATGAAACCGCTGAAAAGCGCCGCTCGATCGGCGCGCGCCGTAACCCGCAAACCCAAGAGGCAGTCCTGGCGGCCGCCGAAGCTATCCTCATCGAGGCGGGGCTTGCCGGCTTTTCCATCGAGGCGGTAGCCCGCAAGGCACGCGCGGGCAAGCCGACGATCTATCGTTGGTGGCCCAACAAGACGGCGCTGCTGCTCGATGTCTATCAGCATCGCAAGCCGCCGACTGTCCACGCCGATACCGGCAATATCGAAAAAGATGTGGAGCTGTTTCTGACGCGTCTGCTCGCTCATTGGCGTCATGATGGCGCGGGCGAGGTTTTCCGCGTCATCCTTGCCGAAGCCCAGCGCGATGCCGAAGCGTCGAAGGGGCTACAGGCCTATGCCGAGGAGCGGCGCAGGCAGACCGGCGCGATGTTCGAGCGCGCCATCGCCCGGGGCGAGCTTGGAGAAGATATCGACCCGTTCCTGGCCGCCGAGATGCTCTCGGGCCTTGCCTGGCAACGGCTGCTGACGGGCCGTCTCGATATGCCCGCCGAGGAAATCCGCGCAGCGGCGCGCCAGTTGGTGCGGGGACTGACTGCCCCCGCACACAAATGATCGTTACTCGGCCGGCGCTTCTTCGGCCGGCGCTTCACCCTCGGCAGGTGCCGCTGCGGCCGGTGCTTCGCCTTCGGCAGGAGCAGCTCCGGCAGCGGCAGCCTCTTCGGCGGCCTGCTGTGCCTCGACTGCGGCGGCAAGTTCGGGATCGGCAATATCGACCTCTGTATTTGCCGTCAGGTCTGCCACTGCCTCGTCGAAGGCATTGACCAGCACCTGCTGCTGAAGCTGCGGCGCCAGCTGCTGCATGGTCGGCGGCTCGGACTGGCGGCGCTCTTCGAGGCGAATGATGTGCCAACCGAACTGGGTCTGCACCGGGTCGGAAATGTCACCCGGCTCGGCGAGGGCGAAAGCGGCCTCCTCGAAGGGCTGCACCATCTGGCCGGGGCCAAAAAAGCCGAGATCGCCGCCATTGGCCGCACCTGGATCGATCGAGTGCTCCGTGGCGAGCTCGGCGAAATCGGCGCCGTTCTCGATCTGCTCCTTGAGATCCTGCGCCTCTTCCTCGGTCTCGACGAGGATGTGGCTGGCGCGGATTTCGTCCTCGGGCTCGAAATTGGCGACGAAGTCGTCATAGAGCGCTTGCATTGCTTCCGGGGTCACCGCGGCGGCGATGGTTTCGGTAAAGTAGGCGCGGCGCAGGGCCTGGTCTTCGAGATAGCCAAGCCGCTGCTGGAAAAGCGGCTCATCGGCAAGGCCCTGCTCGCGCGCCGCGCCGGCCATCAGCTTCATGTCGATGAGCACGCGCAGCAGGAACGGACGCCGCTCTTCGGCCGGCATCTGAGATACCTCCTGGGCGAGATCCTCGGCGGCAAAGCTCAGATCCGCTTCGGTGATGTCCTCGTCACCTACCGTGGCAATGACGGTTTCGGGGGGCACCTGCTCGGGCGCCGCAGCGGCAGGAGCAGCTTCGTTGGCGGGAGCAGCTTCGTTGGCCGGTGCCGCCTCGTTTGCCGGAGCGTCCTGAGCCAGGACATGCGGCACAGTCGTGAGACCGGCGAGGGTAAGGGCAACCGCGCCAAACAGCGGCGCGATGCGCTTGCGATTCTGGGACATTGAATTCTCTCCTTGGCCGACGGGCCGAGACCGGCGCCGGCGATGAATGTGGGATCGGCAGGCCGGCACGACCCCTCTCCTGGGGGCACCGGCACTTGGCCCCGCCCTCCCATGACAACGGGGCCAAAATGAGCCAAACCGCCGTCTTTCACGACGCCCGGTCCGGCAGACGCAAAACCCGCGCGGAACCAAGGCTGGCGCTGGTGTCGCGCATTTCGGCGCCGTTGACAAGCCGGGGGCACGCTCTTACATCTTCGGCGCTTTCGCAATGCATGGCCGAAGGGGCGCAACAGCCCCGGCCGGGATCATGCAGCAATCACAAGCAGGCCAGGAAAGGCTTACATCGCTGACGGCGTGCGCACGGGGCTGCTTTCCTGCCCGCATCGTCCCCGGGCCGAGAAGATGTCGGCCCCAGCCCCGCGCGATGAAACAAAAGGACATTACTTGATGGCACTTGCAGCGCTCGCCCGGATTTTCGGGTCACCCTCGGACCGTGTCGTCAAACGCTTCCAGAACAAGGTTCGCGAGATCAATGCGCTAGAGCCCGAACTCGAGAAACTGTCCGACGAAGCGTTACGCGCCCGCACCGGCGAATTCCGCCAGCAGCTTGCCAACGGCATCGCACTCGAAGATTTGATCGTACCGGCCTTCGCCACCGTTCGCGAGGCGAGCAAGCGCGTTCTGGGCATGCGCCATTTCGACGTGCAGCTCATCGGCGGCATGGTGCTCAACGATCGTGCCATTGCCGAGATGCGCACCGGTGAAGGCAAGACCCTGGTGGCAACGCTTGCGGTCTATCTCAACGCGCTGACCGGCGAGGGCGTCCATGTCGTCACCGTCAACGACTACCTCGCCCAGCGCGACGCCGCCTGGATGGGCCAGATCTATTCGTTCCTCGGCATGACCACGGGCATCATCGTCCATGGCCTCAACGACGCCGAGCGCAAGGCGGCCTATGCCGCCGACATCACCTACGGCACCAATAACGAGTTCGGCTTCGACTATCTTCGCGACAACATGAAGTACCAGCGCGCCCAGATGGCGCAGCGCGGCCATGCCTACGCGATCGTCGACGAAGTCGACTCGATCCTGATCGATGAGGCGCGCACGCCCCTCATCATCTCCGGCCCGACCGAGGACCGCTCCGAGCTCTACACCAGGATCGACGGCCTCATGCCCCTCATAGAAGAGGGCGATTTCGAGGTCGACGAGAAGCACCGGGCCGCGACCTTCACCGACCAGGGCGTCGAAAAGCTCGAAGCGCGCCTCGCCGAAGAAGGGCTGTTGAAGGGCGACTCGCTCTATGACGTCGAGAACGTCGCACTCGTGCATCACCTCAACTCGGCACTGCGCGCCCGCAAGCTCTTTGCCCGGGACAAGGACTATATCGTACGCAATGACGAGGTGGTGATCATCGACGAGTTCACCGGCCGCATGATGCCGGGCCGACGCTATTCGGAAGGCCTGCACCAGGCGCTCGAGGCCAAGGAACACGTCAAGATCAATCCCGAGAACCAGACGCTCGCCTCGATCACCTTCCAGAACTATTTCCGCCTCTACAAGAAGCTCGCCGGCATGACCGGCACGGCCGCGACCGAAGCCGAGGAATTCGCCGACATCTACGGCCTCGATGTCGTGACCATCCCGACCAATGTGCCCATCAAGCGCGTCGACGAGGATGACGCCATCTATCGCACCGCCGCCGAGAAGTTCGATGCGATCGCCGAGATGATCAAGGAGTGCGAGCAGCGCGGACAGCCCGTACTCGTCGGCACCACGTCGATCGAGAAATCCGAGATGCTTGCCGAGCTTCTGCGCAAGAAGAATGTGAAAGGTCTCAAGGTCCTCAACGCGCGCTATCACGAGCAGGAAGCCTTCATCATCGCCGATGCGGGCGTGCCTGGCGCCGTCACCATCGCCACCAACATGGCCGGTCGCGGCACCGATATCCAGCTTGGCGGCAATCTCGACATGCGCATCGCCAAGGAGGCTGAAGGCCTCGAAGGTGAGGCGCGGGAAGCCAAGATCGCCGAGATCAAGGCGCAGATCGCCCGCGACAAGGAAAAGGCCCTCGCCGCCGGTGGCCTGATGGTCATCGGTACCGAGCGCCACGAGAGCCGGCGCATCGACAATCAGCTGCGCGGCCGTTCCGGTCGCCAGGGCGACCCCGGCCATTCGAAATTCTTCCTGTCGCTGCAGGACGACCTGATGCGCATCTTCCCCGTCGAATCGATGGATACGATGCTCGCCCGGCTCGGCCTCGAGGAAGGCGAATCCATCACCCATCCCTGGGTCACCAAGGCCATCGAGCGCGCCCAGGGCAAGGTCGAGGCGCGCAACTTCGATATCCGCAAGAACATCCTCAAATACGACGATGTGATGAACGATCAGCGCAAGGTGATCTTCGAGCAGCGTCTGGAGTTCATGGACGCCGAGGATGTGAGCGAGACCGTCACCAATATGCGCCACGACGTCATCGAAAGCATCGTGGCCAAGGCCATCCCGCCGCGCTCCTATCCCGAGCTGTGGGACGCCGAGCAGCTCGAGGCCGACGCCAAGAACTTCCTCAACCTCACCATTCCGGCAAAGGACTGGTTTGCCGAGGAAGGGATCGATCAGGAGATCGTCGAGGAGCGACTGACCAAGGCCGCCGATGATCTCATGGCCGAAAAGGAAGCCCGCACCATCAAGGCGCTCGAAGAGTCTGGCCAGCCCAATCCCACGATCATGCGCCAGGTGGAAAAATCCATCCTGCTGCAATCGATCGATCGGCTCTGGCGCGAGCACCTGGTCACTCTCGACCACCTCTCCAAGGTCATCGGCTGGCGCGGCGTTGCCCAGCGCGACCCGCTTAACGAATATAAGCAGGAAGCCTACGAACTCTTCCAGGTCCTGCTCTCCAATCTGCGCGAGGCGGTCACCACACAGATGGCCCATATCGAGCTGCAGTTCCGCGCCCCGCCAACGCCCCCGGCTCCCGACCTCTCGGACGTTCGCGAAGTGCATATCGATCCCCAGACCGGCGAGAACGAGGCCGATACCGCACCAGCTGCTGCGGCTGGCACCGTGGCTGGCGCCGGTGCGGCAGCCACTGCGCTAAAGCCTCTCGATCCCAAGCTCCTGCAGGGCGTCTCGCGCAATGCGCCCTGCCCCTGCGGTTCTGGCAAGAAGTTCAAGCACTGCCACGGAGCGTTCTAGGCGCACCAACGCCCCGCCGACCGGACTGATTGGCCGAGCAGAACCGCCCGCACCTGTAGCCATGCCCAGATGCGGCCAAGTGCGGGCAGGTGCGGCACATCGGCAACGCTTGTCGCTCTCTTGCCACGCATTCGCCAGAATGTGTTCTCGCATGTACTCGCGGTGATGATTTTTTGCCGTAATCTGGTGCATTGTGGGCCGAACATTTTGCCGAGACGTGATTTGCTTAAAGCCAGTTTGCTCAGCCTAGCCGCGCTGGCCGCCTCCGGGGCGGTCGCCTCTGCCAGCCCGGCTTGCGAGGGCCTGCGCATGGGCGCGCGCGGCGTCGTCACCGAAGTCGTCGACGGCGACACCGTCATGCTCGACAATGGGCTGGTCGTGCGCATGATCGGCACCCAGGCCCCCAAGCTTCCCCTTGGGCGCGAAGGCTTCCCCACCTGGCCCATGGCCGACGAGGCCAAGACCGCGCTCGAAGAACTCGTCCTCGGCAAAGAGGTGCAACTGGGCTATGGCGGCGAGGAAGTCGACCGCTACGACAGGGCCCTTGCCCACGTCTTCGTCACCGACGAGAGCGGCGAACCGCAGCTATGGGCCCAAGAGGCCATGGTGCGCGCCGGAATGGCGCGGGTTTATTCCTTCCCGGACAACCGTAAATGCCTTGCCGAGCTCTATGCCGCCGAGATGCAGGCGCGTCTGGACCGGACCGGCATCTGGACCGACCCGTTCTACGCCATCCGCTCGGCAGACCGTCCCGACGAGATTCTGGAGCGCACGGGCTGGTACGAGCTGGTCGAAGGCCGGGTGCTGCTTGCCGACGAGGCGGGCGCACGCGTCTACCTCAATTTCGGACGCCACTGGAAAGAAGACTTCACCGTCGTCATCGAACGCGGGGCACTGCGGCTTTTCGAGGCCGACGAGCTTGATCCGCTGACCCTCGAGGGCGCCCTGGTGCGTGTGCGCGGGTGGGTGGACGACCATGACGGTCCGCGCATCGAAGTCACTCACCCTGAACAGATCGAGGTTCTTGCGGCACGATGACCCGGCGTTTGACCCTTGAATTGCGTCGCGGCGTGCTGGCGCTTTCGCTCGTCGCCCTGGCCGGGTGCACGACGCTGACGGCGACCAATGTGACCGTGAGCCAGACCGGCGACAATCCGGCGCCCACCGTCGTGCCCGCCGGCACCGAGCCGGACGACGCGGCGATCGGCCAGCGCGAACATCCGCGCATCGTCGCCGCCTTTGGCGGGATCTATTCGGACCGCCAGGCCGAGATCATGATTGCGCGCATCGTCAGCCGCCTGCTTGCGGCTGCCGACCAGCCCAATACGCAATTCCAGATCACCATCCTCGATTCTCCCGAGGTGAACGCCTTTGCCCTGCCCGGCGGCTATATCTATGTCACCCGCGGCATACTGGCGCTCGCGTCCGATAGCAGCGAGCTGGCGGCCGTGCTTGCCCACGAGATCGCCCATGTGACGTTGCGCCATGCACGCGCCCGCACCGATCGCAGCAGGACCACGGCAATCGTCGATCGTGTCATCACCTCGATCTTTGGCGGCGATCCTTCGAGCGATCCAGCTGCCAGCCGTTCGCGCGTCTCGATGGCGGCCTTCAGCCAGAACCAGGAGCTCGAGGCCGATGACGAGGGCATCAAGATCGCCGGCACGGCCGGTTACGATCCCCATGCCGCAGCACGGTTCCTGGGTGTGATGAGCCGCTTCGCCAACTTCTCGGCGGGTAGCGACAGCGGCGGGGACTTCCTGTCCTCGCACCCCTCGACGCCCGACCGCATCCAGAAAGCCCTCGCCAGCGCGCAGCGCCTTTTCGGCGATCCGGGCACGGGCTCGCGTGACCGCGATGTCTATATGAGCGGCATTGACGGGCTCACCTTCGGTGATAGCCCCGCCCAGGGCTCGATTGTCGGGCGCAGCTTCGTCCATCCGGCGCGCCGCTACACCTTCACCGTGCCCCAGGGCTATACGCTCCAGAACGCCTCCAAGGCCGTGGTCGGGGTTGCCGGAGACGGCGAGGCCGTGCGCTTCGACAGCACCCAGGTTCCCGCCGACCAGTCGCTGGTCGATTATCTCAAATCAGGTTGGATCGCGGGATTGCGGGCCGACACGGTCAAGGCCGAGACCCATAACGGCATCGAAATGGCGACCGGCCTCGCCCAGACCGATCAATGGCATTTCCGGGTGTCGGTAGCGCGGCTCGACGGCGTCGTCTACCGCTTCATCTTCGCGGCCAAATCCGACTCGCAGCGCTTCGCAGAAGGCGCTCAGCAGACCATCGAGAGCTTCCGGCGCACCACCGCATCCGACCTTGCCAACATTCAGCAGGTGGCGGTCAAGGTCGTTACCGCACGTTCCGGCGACACCGCCGACAGCCTCGCCCGCCAGATGTCGGGGCTCACCCGTGGGCCGGAACTCTTCTACATCATCAACAATCTCTATCCCGGCGACCCGGTTCAGCCAGGCGAGAAGTACAAGATCGTCACGCTGCAATAGAAGGCCGGTCGACGGCCAAGTATAAAAAGGCAGACACAAAAAAGGCCGGCTTTAAAAGCCGGCCTTTTTCGTATTCTTGCCTTGCTGCCTCAGGCGGCAGCTTCCTCGTCGGCTTCGGCTTCAGCCTCGTTGGGCTTGCCGCGACGCGGGCTCTTGGCGAGGTTCTTTTCGATGAGCTTGACCGCCTCGGTCAGGGTCAGCTTGTTGACGGCGGCAATTTCGCGGCTCATGCGGTCCATGGCCTGCTCGAAAAGCTGACGCTCGGAATAGGACTGCTCGGGCTGGTCGTCCGACCGGTAGAGATCGCGCACGACTTCCGAAATCGAGATCAGGTCACCCGAATTGATCTTGGCCTCGTATTCCTGGGCGCGACGCGACCACATGGTGCGCTTGACGCGCGCGCGGCCGGTGACCGTATCGAGTGCCTTGGCCACAAGATCTTCTTCGGCAAGCTTGCGCATGCCGACGGATTTGATCTTGGCCACGGGGACGCGCAGTGTAAGCTTGTCCTGCTCGAAGCTGATGACGAACAGTTCCAGCGTCAACCCGGCGACTTCCTGCTCTTCGATGCCGACGATCATGCCGACACCGTGCGCCGGATAGACGACGTATTCGCCGGTCTTGAACCCAAGCCGCTGCACTGACTTCTTGGTTACCATAGGGAACTCCTTATTGACGCCCCATAGACGGTTCCATGCGGGACAGGACCGTCCACCCTTATTCGTTACAACGCCCCGAAATGGGGGCTGAGCGCAGTTTAAGGCACGAGCCGCCCGGTCCGCTTTCCCGGGGGACGCGCATCAGAGACCTGATCCTGTCAAAAAAAATGTGCCTTTGCGGCACTTGCTCGATATGACCGGCTTGACTGCATGTGCTAGCACCATAGCACAAAAATTCAGCACAATCAAAATTATCGAATCAGAGCACCGGCCCGCGCCGCGCATGAGGCAGGATATGGTGCGTCAGCACTGCTGCCGCAAGGTCAGTCGCCTTCGCCGGGCGCCTCGGAGAAATATTTCTCGAGCTTGCCCTCCTCGCCGTCGAACTCCTTGGCGTCGGGCGGCGGATCACGCTTGATCGTGATATTGGGCCATACGGAGGCGTATTTGGTATTGATCTCGAGCCATTTGTCGAGCCCGCCCTCAGTATCGGGCTTGATGGCTTCGGCCGGGCATTCAGGCTCGCACACGCCGCAATCGATGCACTCGTCCGGATGGATGACGAGCATGTTCTCGCCTTCATAGAAGCAATCGACGGGGCAAACCTCGACGCAATCCATGTATTTGCATTTGATGCAATTGTCGGTGACGATATAGGTCATCTGTTGAGCGGTCCTGCCCGGGATAGTCGAGAAAAACTGGGCAACGCGAAGGAACCCTGCGCGCGTCGAACCGGTGCTAAACGCTTTTGCCGCTTACTGCAAGGGCGCTGTCGAGCACCCTTTTGCCGCATAGGGGCAAACCGCGCCAAGCCGTTTCAGTCGTCATTGGATTCGCGCAGGCTGTCGATATCGCGCCGCTCTTTCTTCGTAGGGCGCCCGGCACCCGGAGCGCGAATTGCCACGGCCGCCGCAAAGCTGCTGCGCTCTGATTTGGGCGGAGCGGGCGGCGAGATATCCTCATAAAGCGCCTGGGCTTCGCTCGCCGGTCCGCGCCTTGTGCCGGCATCGAGAATGCGCCACACGATGATGCGGCCGTGTAGCTGCATGGTGAGCACGTCGCCTGCCCCCACCTTGCGGTCGGCAGCGGTCACGCGCTCGGAATTGACCCGAATGACCCCCGTTTCGATGATTTTCTGGGCAAGCGTGCGCGATTTCACCGCGCGCGAGAAGAAGAGGAACTTGTCGAGCCTCTCCTTGCGGGCGCCGGTAAAGGGGTCTGCACCGCCCAATCAGTCCTGCTTTCGGGTCTTGAGCGCGGCAAGAGCTGCAAAGGGCGAATCCGGGTCGAAGACCGGTTCGCGCTTCTCGCGCGGCGGGCGGTCGAATTTGGGACGGTCGGGCCTGCCCTTTTCGGCCTGGCCGTTATGCTTGCCGCGCTTTTCGAAACGCGGCTTACCCGCCTGCTCGCCCTCGCCAGTGCGCACGCGACGGTTGCGGCGTTCCTGGCCGTTCGCATCGGCGCGATTGTTGCGGCGATTCTCGTTGCGATCGTCGTTGCGCCGCCCGGGGAACCAGACTTCATCGAATGCCGGTTCGGCCGGTTTCGCCGCCTCGGCCGGCGTCTGCATCCCCGTTTGGTCCGCATTCGCCGCCGATTCGTCCGCGATCTCGGCAGTTGCAGTGGTGGCAGCGGTTGCGGCCTCTGCCGCGCCCTGCGGCGAGGCGTTGGCCTCGGCGGCTGCATCGACGAGAGCCGGTTCGGTCACCGGCGCGTCTGGCGCATCCGGCGCAGCGGCTTCGGCGCTCGCCTCGACCGGCTTTGGCGTGCGGCGCACGCGATAGCCAAGAGACGTCAGGATCGAAGCGAAGTCTTCACCCGAACAGCCGAGCAGCGACGTCATCTCGACCGTGACGCGGAAGCCATTGCCTTCGGCGGCGCCTGCAGGCGGCTCTCCCTCATAGGGGCGGCTGGCATCGAGTGCCACCAGCGGACGGATGATATCGGCGAGCCGCTCGAGGATGTCGACGCGCACGGCGCGCTTGCCCGCAACCTTGAATCCGGCGACCTCGTAGAGCTTGGGCGCTACCTGCGGGTCAATCTCGAAGCTGGTGCGCCCGGAAAGCACGACATGGGGCAGGTCGGAGACCCCCGGCTGGCGCACGCCGCCATTCTTCAGTGCATAGAGGATGAGCGCCAGCTCACGCGGCGCCGGCTTGAGGCTCAGCGGCAGATAGATGTGGTAGGCGCCAAACTTGACACCGAGCTTCCGCAGCTTCCCGCGCACGTCCTGGTCGAGGCTCTTGACCTCTTCGGCAACTTCCTGGCGCGCAATGAGGCCGAGATGCTCGTAGAGCCGGAAGGCGATGCCGCGCGCCGTACCTTCGAGCTCGGCAGGCGCTTCGAGCGCCATCACCTGTTCGAGTACGGTATTGATGTGGTGACGCATCCACAGATTGAGCCGCTCCTGCACGCGCTCGAGATCGACACCCGTCAGCGCCTCGTCGGCCAGCACCAGCACGCGCGGGCGCAGCAGCGCATCGCCTTCGACGAGTTCGGCAACGATCTCGCCCTTCCAGCGCAGGCGCCCATCGGTCGCCAGCACGAATTCCTCATTGGGGGCGCCGGCGAGGCGATCCGCGCGATTGCGGATCTCAGGCGCCACGGCCTGTTCGGCGGCCGAACGCAGTGCCTTGGCATCCAGTTCGCCATCGGTCCTGGCCAGCGTGAATCGGAAGCCTTCGAGAGTGCCGATAAGGTGCCCTTCGAGGCTCAATTCGCCTCGATCGTTGATTTGCGGAGATGCCATGCGCCTGTCTTTCAGGTGACGTATGAGAACGCTCGTCCGCCGGTCCACGAATCGCTGTGTCAACTTTTCGTGTAGGGCGTCGCTGAGACGGTCCTCTATGTCACGGGTCTTTTCACGCCAGTGTGTCGGATCTTTGAGCCAGTTCTTGCGGTTGGCGACAAATGTCCAGGTGCGCACCTGCTTGATACGGTTTGAAAGCGTATCTATGTCGCCGCTCACATTGTCGCAGAAGCGCACCTGCTCGGCAATCCAGTCGGCATCGACCGCATCAAATCGCCTCAAATCCGAATAAATGCGTGTGATGATCTCGCCATGGGCGCCAGGCGAGATGCCGCGATAGTCCGGCGTCTGGCACACCTCCCACAAAAGACGCACGGAATCCGGGCCTGTGGCGAGCTTTCCGGCCTCGTTGCGGGCGACGAATTCGAGCGCATGCTGGTCGGTCGCGATCGGCACGCGGGTCAGCCCCTTGTGCCGGGGCGGCGCGTCGAGACTGGTGCGCAGCCGATCCAGCGATGAAAAATCGAGCGAATTGTTGCGCCATTGCAGCACCTTGATCGGCTCGAAGTCGTGGGTTTCGAGCGCGGTGACGAGGTCTTCGTCGAAAGTCTCGGTTCCCGCCGTCACCCCGAAGGTGCCGTTGCGTGCATGCCGGCCGGCCCGCCCGGCGATCTGACCGAGCTCGGCCGGAGTGAGCGGACGCGATTGGCGCCCGTCGAACTTGGTGTCGTCGGCAAAGGCGACGTGATGGATGTCGAGGTTGAGCCCCATACCGATGGCGTCGGTGGCAACGAGGAAATCGACGTCCCCGTTCTGGTAGAGCTCGACCTGGGCGTTGCGCGTGCGCGGCGAAAGCGCCCCCATCACCACGGCAGCCCCGCCGCGTTCACGCCGGATGAGCTCGGCAATGGCATAAACCTCGGAAGCCGAAAAGGCGACGATGGCCGAGCGCGCCGGCTGGCGCGAAAGCTTCTTTGAACCAGCATAGGTCAATTGCGAGAAGCGCGGCCGATGGATGATCTCGGCATGCGGCAGCAGCGCCTTGATGATCGGCGCCATGGTGGCAGCGCCCAGCAGCAGCGTCTCGCTCATGCCGCGCGCATTGAGAATGCGGTTGGTAAAGACATGGCCGCGGTCGAAGTCGATCGCCGTCTGGATTTCGTCGATGGCGACGCATTCGACGGCAAGGTCGGTCGGCATCGCCTCGACCGTGCACACCCAATAGCGCGGCTTTGGCGGCACGATCCGCTCCTCGCCGGTAACGAGTGCAACGGCCTGCGCGCCGACGCGCTCGACGACACGGCTATAGACCTCGCGCGCCAGCAGCCGCAGCGGCAGGCCGATCATGCCGGAACTGTGGGCGAGCATGCGCTCGATGGCGAAATAGGTCTTGCCGGTATTGGTGGGACCGAGAACCGCCTTGAGCGATTGGGACGGAAATGAACTCATCGACGCCAATGTAGGGACTGTGCAGCGCTGATGCGAGTGTCCCATGAAAGGACGGCCAGCGCGAGGCCTGCCGGTCTCCGTTAACAGAAGAAACGAAGCGCGAACATAGCCGGATCGAATCGGTGAGAATCACTGAATCCGCTTTTGTTCACCACTGCATATGGTATGGCTCCATCCGGAGTCGCCACAAGAGTGTGGCCAACATGCGCCTTCCGGCCAAAATTGCGTCGAAATCCGTTCAAACTCATTGCCAATCGGTAAATTTCCGCCCCGCGCCGCCAAAGGTGAAGCGAGCGTAAACGGCTGACATGTCAAAATTTTTTATATGTTGACAGATCAATGCCCGCAGCGCCGCCCTCCCCGGCCGACGCATTTGCAAAAAACCCCGTTGACGTTCCGTTTTGGGACGGGCGCACGCCGGGCTGGCGAGATGGTCGTCGGCAAGACAAAGGGCCGCTCCGTTTCCGAAGCGGCCCCTTCAGTCAGTTCAGGCCCCGGCCTAGTGCCCGCCGGCAAACGCCGGTTCGCCCTCGCCCCCGAACTGCGGCGGTTCGGGCTTCTTGATGAAGAAGGCGGCGATGATGGCAAAGAGCGAGATTGTCGCCCCGACCAGGAACGCCAGCCGGATGCCGCCCGAGACGGCCGCCACTTCGCTGGCCCCGTTCGCCATCATGGCGCCGGCCTGCATGCTCATCAGCGCCACGAACAGGGCAACCCCGGCAGCACCCGCCACCTGCTGGATGGTGCCCACGACCGCGCTGCCATGCGAATAGAGCTGCGGCGGCAGCGAGCCGAGGCTGGCGGTAAAGAGCGGCGTGAACATCATCGCCAGCCCACCGCACAGCGCCACATGGGCGACAAGCAGCACCGGCACCGGTGTCTCGACACCGAGCGTGGTGAGAAACCAGAGCACCGCGCTGACAACGATCGAGCCGGGCACCAGCAGCACCGTTGGCCCGTAGCGGTCGTAGAGGCGTCCGATAAAGGGCGCAAGCAGGCCCATCAGCAGGCCGCCCGGCAGGGTCAGGAGACCCGATTGCAGCGTCGTCATGCCAAGGACATTCTGCATGTAGATCGGCAGCAGGATGATCGCGCCGAAAAGCGCCATCATCGAGATCGCCATCATCACCACCGAGACGGTGAAGGTCTTGCGCAGGAACGTGCGCAGGTCGAGAAGCGCCTTGTCGTCACGCTGCAGGATGGTCTGTCGGTAGACGAACACGGCAAGCGTCGCCAGCCCGACGACCAGCGGGATCCAGGCCGGGACCGTGCCCTCGCCGGCATGCTCGCCCATCTGGCTGAGCCCATAGACGATGCCGCCGAAACCGATGGCCGAGAGCCCGACCGAAACGATGTCGAGCGGTGCATAGCGCGGCTCCGACACATTCTTCATGCGCAGATATCCGAGCAGCATGGCGCCGAGCGCGATCGGCAGCACCAGCCAGAACATCCAGCGCCAGTCGAGCGTGTCGAGAATGAACCCGCCGATGGTCGGGCCGACGGCCGGGGCCACCGACATCACGATCGATATATTGCCCATGGTCTTGCCGCGGCTGCTGGGCGGAACCAGGGACATGACGGTCGTCATCATCAGCGGCATCATCACGGCAGTGCCGCTGGCCTGGATCACCCGCCCGAGGACCAACAGTTCCAACCCCGGCGAGATGGCCGAGATCAGCGTGCCGACGCTGAACAGCGACATGGCAATGAGGAACACCGGCCGGGTGTTCATGCGCTGCAAGAGGAACCCGGTAATGGGAATGACGATGGCCATGGTCAGCAGAAACGCCGTCGTCAGCCACTGCGCGGCTCCGGCGCTGACCTGCAAATCCTCCATCAGGCGCGGCAGGGCAACGCTCATGATGGTTTCGTTGAGGAAAACCGTGAATGTCGAAATCAACAGGATGGCGATGACGAGCCGGTTGCGCGCTGCGGTCTCGGCATCGAGAGGCACATCGGGCGGTGGATTATCGTTTTGGACTTGCATGACGCGTGCTCGCAAAAAGTCTTAAGTGGATCAAAGCTGCACCGGAGCCCGGGGAGGTCGGGTGTGCAGCGCTCGTTTTCAAGGCAGGACCGGCAGGTAGATGGCGCTTTTTCGTTGCGGCCTGATGACCTTTCGAAAAGACGACGAACGGGAGCGTCGGCTTTCGACACTCTCGTTGCGGTAATTTTCTTGGATCGCGACAGGCCTGGCCCACGAAGGACCGCGCCTGCCTGATTGGGATCGGTGCTTGGGCGGTGAACGCTAGTAACGCAGCGCCGTCAGGACCATCGAGAGATCGCCGGCAGTGGTGCCGACAAGCGCGCGATAGGGAATGAAATATCCGGAATCACCCAAGGGCGCATACCATATGAGTATCCGGTTGCTTGCCGCAAGATAATCCGTGATCTCGGAAGAGGCAAAATGCCCCGAGATCGGCTGGTAGTCGAGCGTGCACAGCACCACCGGCCCCTGATAGCCCGTGCGTGGCGATGTCGCCTCTTCGGCCCGCGCAAACGCCATGTCGACATTGAAGCGCTCGATGCCCGTGAATATCCGCAGCTGGCGATTGCAGACCTCTTGCGTCAGTCCACTGGCCTTGACGAGAAAGGCGGCCAGCATGTCGTTGACGCCGGTCAGATGCGAGCGCTCGAGCGGGACGCGGTCATAACCTTCGATCGGCGGATTGACCTGGAAGGCGGCGACATCGCCTGCGCTATAGGAAATGTCGACCGAGAACACCTCGCCCTGGGCCTCGGTGCGCAGATCGAATTCCTGCGAAGTCAGGCTCTGCCCGCTGGCAATGCCGCTCGATGCGGCACTGGCGCTGCCACTGGCGATGAGGCTGCCCATGCCGGCGACGGTCGCGTTGAGGTCGAGCGCATAACGCCCGCCCGTTTCGGTCAGTGCCACATCCACCGCGGCGATATTGATACCCCCGAGCGTCACGATATAACTGGCCCCGGCATTGACCTGCTGTGCCTCGGCAGCTGCCGGGAACAAGGCAAGGAGCAAGGGGGCGAGAGCGAAAAGCGACTTGTGCGGCACGGCTTCGAACTTCTTGACGGATCACTGGGTTCGACTGGCCCTGACGCGGGGCGAATCAGCCTTTCCTGGCAGGTTAGGCGCAAAACAGGCCGATGCAAGGCACGTCACGACACGATCGGACGCTCTCATGCTTGACGCGCGAGGCGCTTTTCTTTATCTACCCGCCAGATTTCAGGACACAACCGGTCCGTCGCGGGGCACGATCCCCGCCGCACGGCCGCTTTGCAAGTAGGACAACAACAATGGCACGGCGCTGCGAACTGACCGGCAAGGGCGTTCTCACCGGCAACACTGTCAGCCACGCGGTCAACAAGAACCGTCGTCGGTTTCTTCCCAATCTCGTCAATGTGACGCTGCTCTCCGACACGCTGAACCGTCCGGTGAAGCTGCGCGTCTCGGCCGCCGCCCTGCGCACTGTCGAGCATCGCGGCGGGCTCGACGCCTTCCTGCTGAAGCAGGACGATGCGGACCTCTCGCCGCTGGCCCTCGGCATCAAGAAGGAAGTGCGCGCCGCTCTCGCTTCGTAAAGAGCGAAAACGGCAACACCAATTTCAGCCGCGCGGTCTCGTCTGACCGCGCGGTTTTGTTTTCACCCCCCTGTTCAGTGCCTGTGGCATGATCGTGCCACTTTGCAGGCACCCACCTCCCCCCTTGCGGGGGAGGCAGAGAGGGGGGTATTTCACTATCAGCCTGCGGGAATGGTCCCGCGGCCCCGCCCCGGTCTGATGCCGGCCAGCGGATATCAGAGGTGCATTAGATGCTTGCTCGTTTCCTCGTGGCGCTCGGCGCCATGATCGCGGTGGTTGCCGCGTCCAATTTCCTCGTCCAGTTTCCCGTCGAGGCCACGCTCGCCGGCATCGACCTTGCCGGGATTCTCACCTGGGGCGCCTTTACCTATCCGATCGCCTTTCTCGTCACCGATCTCACCAACCGCCATTTCGGCCCGAAGACCGCACGGCTGGTGGTTGCCGGCGGCTTCGCCGTTGCCGTCCTCGTCTCGATCTGGCTCGCCTCGCCGCGCATTGCCATCGCCTCGGGCGCGGCGTTCCTGCTGGCGCAATTGCTCGACGTCTCGATCTTCGACCGGCTGCGCCATAGCGCCTGGTGGCAGGCTCCGCTCGTCTCTTCGCTTCTGGGCTCAATACTCGATACGGTCGTCTTTTTCGGCCTCGCCTTCGCGCCGGCCTTTGCCGGTCTCGACCTCGCCTTCGGGCAGGACGACACATCGCTCGGCTTTGCCGTGCCGCTTTTCGGCATCGGCGGCGAGGTGCCGCTCTGGCAGTCGCTCGCCCTTGGCGATTTCATCGTCAAGCTGCTGGTCGCGGCCGCACTGCTCGCCCCCTACCGGGTGCTGCGCAGCATGATCGCCGACCGCGCACCCGTGGCTGCCTAGTCTCAAAGAGCACCGCTACCCCTCGCCCCTTGTGGGAGAGGGACAGATTTTTTGTGTCCAGCAGAAAATCAGGGTGAGGGGTGCGATCTCCCCCAACCACAAAGCGCCGTGCCAGCACCCTGCATCGCCCCCTCATCCGCCCCTTTGGGGCACCTTCTCCCACGAGGGGAGAAGGGGTTCGTGCTCGCGGAGCCTCAGGCATGCAATGTGGGCTTCGCCATCCGGCGCAGGAAATCGCGTAGGGCACGCCACCCCTCGCCCCTCGTGGGAGAGGGACAGATTTTCTGCGTCCAGCAGAAAATCAGGGTGAGGGGTGCGATCTCACCCCAACCACAAAGCGCCGTGCTAACCCCCTGCATCGCCCCCTCATCCGCCCCTTCGGGGCACCTTCTCCCACGAGGGGAGAAGGGGGTTCGTGCTCGCGGAGCCTCAGGCATGCAATGCACGCTTCGCCATCCGGCGCAGGAAATCGCGTAGGGCACGCCACCCCTCGCCCCTTGTGGGAGAGGGACAGATTTTCTGCGTCCAGCAGAAAATCAGGGTGAGGGGGGTGCGATCTCTCCCCCACCACAAAGCGTCGTGCCAACGCCCTGCATCGCAACCCCGCCCCTTCGAGACCCCCCTTAAGGGACGCCTATTCAGCCAGCGCGAATTCCAGCAGCAGGTTGCGCTGCCAATCGTTGAAATTGTTGTCGGCCGCAATGACGATGCGGGTTTCGCCGTCCGGCGCGGTATGGACGGCAAGGCCCTCCATATTGTCGATATCGCCGCCGGTCGCCTCGAGCAGCACTTCTCCACGCATCAGATTGCCGGGGCGCACTTCGGCGGCGGGCACCCGGCGCAGCGTCATGGTAAAGCTCAAAAACGAAACCCCGCGTTCGAGCACCAGCAGGTCGCCATTGGGCAGGAAGGCGCAGTCCGTCGGGTTCACCGACGGGTTCGATTCATAGCTTAACTGGCCGCGGTCGCGCTCCCCGAGCAGCCAGGCCACGTGCTGGCCGTCATCATCGATGACCCCTTCGGTCAGCAGCAGCGTCGAGCCGGCGATCGGCGAAGCGGCCGGCGCGATGCACACCGCTTCCAGCGATTCATTGGTGCGCGTATCGGTCAGCCAGTCCGGAATCGCGACCTCACGGGCAGCCCCGCCGGGCTTGTGGTTGGTGAGTTCGAAATCGGCGACACGGGTGAGGTTTTCAAAGCCGACACGCACCGCCGAGGCAATGCCGCCACGCGGGATCACCGCCATGGCTTCGGCATCGCGGCTGAACTGGCGCGGCAGCGGTGCGCCGCGCGAGTTCTGGATCGGCTCGACCTCGACCCCGATCAGTCCGAAAACGCGCCCGGCTTCATCGTAGATCAGCTGCCCGGTAACGAAATTGCCGCGGTCCGACACGAAGGCGAGGTGCTGCTCCCGGCTGGTGAAGCCGAGACCGGAAAGACCGCCGAAGCGGTCGTCATGCCCCACCATGACGATGCCGCCGCGCCAGATGAGCTTGCCCACCCGACCGCCGACCGGCGTATTGGCAAAGCGCTCGACCTGCGACGAGGCAACGGTGATTTCGGTGGCAAGGGCCGCCATTGGCAGCAGGCAGGCGCAAAACAGGAGAGCCGAAAGACATTTGGCCCGAATGGCCATCAGAGGCGACTCCGGCGTGCAGACCCGGGCGGCGGTTCGTCGAAAAGCGCGGCCAGTTCGTCGGTCAAAGCCCCCGCCAGCTCTTCGGCATCGAGCAGCGTGACGGCACGGCGATAGTAGCGGGTCACGTCGTGCCCGATGCCGATAGCGACGAGTTCGATGGGCGAGCGGGTTTCGATCTCCTCGATCACCTGACGCAAATGAGCCTCGAGATAATTGCCGGCATTGACCGACTGGGTCGAGTCGTCGACCGGCGCGCCATCGGAAATCACCATCAGGATGCGGCGGTTTTCGGGCCGCCCCATCAGGCGCTTCTCGGCCCATTGCAGGGCCTCGCCGTCGATATTCTCCTTGAGCAGGCCTTCGCGCATCATCAGGCCGAGATTGCGCCTTGCATGGCGCCACGGCTCGTCGGCGGCCTTGTAGATGATGTGGCGCACGTCATTGACGCGGCCCGGATTTGCCGGACGGTCGGCTTCCAGCCACGCCTCGCGGCTCTTTCCGCCCTTCCAGGCGCGTGTGGTGAAGCCCAGAATCTCGACCTTGACGCCGCAGCGTTCGAGCGTTCGTGCAAGGATATCGCCGCAGATCGCCGCGATGGTGATCGGGCGCCCGCGCATCGAGCCGGAATTGTCGATGAGAAGCGTCACCACCGTGTCGCGGAAGTCGGTGTCGTTCTCGACCTTGAAGGAAAGCGCCGAAAGCGGATCGATGACGACACGGGTCAGCCGTGCGGTGTCGAGCAGGCCTTCCTCGAGGTCGAAGGTCCAGGAGCGGTTTTGCTTGGCCATCAGGCGCCGCTGCAGCTTGTTGGCGAGCCGCGCCACCGCGCCGGCGAGATTTTCCAGTTGCTTGTCGAGAAGCGTGCGCAACTGGTCGAGTTCATCGGGCGGGCAAAGCTCGCTCGCCTTGACGATCTCGTCGAACTTGGTGGTAAAGACCTTGTAGTTGAACTGGTTGGGCAGCCGATCGCCGCCATCCTGCGCCGGCGGCGGCATCGGGGCTTCGTCGCCGGCCTCGGCGGCGTCGTCCTCGTCGACATCGGCCATTTCGGCGTCGGCGCCCTCGGTCTCGCCCGCTTCATCGCTCTGGCCGGTCGCCTGTTCCTGCTCGGCCTGCGAACTTTCGCTCTCGCCCTGGCCCTGTTCGGGAGCCTCGTCCGAGCCTTCGCCCTGGGCCGGGTCCTGGTCGTCCCCCTGCTCCTCGTCGCCCGTTTCGTTGTCGTCGAGTTCGCTGTCGGGCACGAGATTGAGATCGCGCAGCAGCGCCCTTGCGGCCCTCGCAAACTCCTCCTGGTCCTCGAAACGGGTCGTGAGCGCATCGAGCGAGGTCGAAGCGCGTGCCTCGATCTCCTCGCGCCAGAGATCGACCAATGCATGGCCGGAAGGCGGCACCGGCACCCCAGCGAGCTTTTCGCGCAGCATCAATCCGAGCGCCTCGGCAATCGGGGCGTCGCCCTTGTCGGTGATCTCGGCCAGATTGGCGCGGAACAGCCGGTCTTCGAGCATTTCTGAAATATTGCCGGTCATGCCGGGCATGCGCCGGCAGCCCAGCGCTTCGACCCGGGCCTGTTCGAGCGCGTCGAAGGCGGCGCGGGCATCCGGGTCCGCAGGAGCGCGCCGCCGGTGCGTATCGGGGTCGTGGCTGGCAAGGCGCATGGCCATGGCGTCGCCCTGCCCGCGGGCAATGGCGATATCGCGCCGTGTCGGCAGGCGCGGCAGATTGGCAAGACGCGCCTTGTCCGCCGTCAGCATCGGCCGGTCCGCGGTAAACGAGACTTCCATGTCCGGCTTGCCGCCAATGGCGCGCACCGTCGCCCCCACGGCGCTCTTGAACGCCTGGGTCGTATCGGGCTTGTTGGGTTTGCTCGGCGGACGTTGCTGAACCATGACTCTGACTCGATTAGGCGGCGCCGTTGCCGCTGGCAAGGCGTGCCGACATCAGAAACAGCATCGGGCGCACGATTTCACCGGCAAGCGCGGCTTTGGCCGCATCGTCGTAGATGTTCTGAGTCATGGTATTGACCTCTTGAGGCCACGTCGCGACTAAGCCGTCACCGCCAGATTGGCCGAGGACTCCGGCAGGTCCTCGCCGAACACGCGCTGGTAGAACTCGGCGACCACCGGGCGTTCGAGTTCGTCGCACTTGTTGAGGAAGGTCAGGCGGAAGGCAAAGCCGATATCGCCGAAGATCTCGGCATTCTCGGCCCAGGTGATGACCGTGCGCGGGCTCATCACTGTGGAAACATCGCCATTGATGAAGGCCGAGCGGGTCAGATCGGCAAGACGCACCATGTTGGATACGGTCTTCTGGCCCTTCTCGGTCTCGGCATAAGCCTTGGCCTTGGCGAGAACGATCCCAACTTCCTTGTCGTGCGGCAGATAGTTGAGCGTGACGACGAGGCTCCAGCGGTCCATCTGGCCCTGGTTGATCTGCTGCGTGCCGTGATACAGCCCCGACGTATCGCCCAGACCAATGGTGTTGGTGGTCGAGAACAGCCGGAAGGCCGGATGAGGCGTGATCACCCGGTTCTGGTCGAGCAATGTCAGGCGCCCCGCCACCTCCAGCACGCGCTGGATGACGAACATCACGTCGGGACGTCCGGCATCATATTCGTCGAAGACGAGCGCGATATTGTTCTGCACCGCCCAGGGCAGGATGCCGTCACGGAACTCGGTGACCTGCTTGCCATCGCGCAGCACGATGGCATCCTTGCCCACGAGATCGATACGCGAGACATGGCTGTCGAGATTGACGCGCACCAGCGGCCAGTTGAGCCGTGCGGCGACTTGCTCGACATGGGTCGATTTGCCCGTGCCGTGATAGCCCTGCACCATGACGCGGCGATTGAAGGCGAACCCGGCAAGAATCGCCAGCGTCGTGTTGCGGTCGAACAGATAATCCGGATCGACGGGCGGCACATGCTCGCTGCGCGTAGTGTAACCGGGCACAACCATGTCGGTATCGATGCCGAACAGGTCGCGCGCCTTGTATTGCGTGTCCGGCAGATTGGTGAATTCAGTCATATCGGCAGGCTCTTGAGAAAATTCGGCGGGCTGATCTGATAGCTCGCGCGCTCTATAGCAGCATTGGGTGTGAGGGGATAGCGCCGGCTTGGCAAGGGTTCATCGCGAGACGAACCCCGCCTTTTTGAGATGGGTATAGGCGGCGATGATGGTGCGCAGGCGCTCCTCGGAGGCCTTGTCGCCGCCATTGGCATCCGGGTGATGCAGCTTGACGAGGGTCTTGTAGGCGGCCTTGATCTCATCGGATTTCGGCGCGCCGGTAATGCCCAGCGTTTCGAGCGCCCGTCTGTCGGGCTCGTTGACCGGCCGCACACGCTCGCCCGTCACCCCGTCCATCTTGCCCTGGCGCCAGCGATAGCGCGCGAACACCCCGAAGGGATCGCCGAACCGCTCGCCCGGCCGCATGCCGGCCGTGCGGGCAGTGCGCGAATGGCGCATCCCGGCCTGGCCGGTGGCAAAGGTCGAGCGGGTCTCGGGCCGTGGGGGCGTGTGCAGCGTATCCTCCAGTTCGTCCTTGCTCATGCCGGCAAAGAAGTTGAAGGCGGTATTATAGTGCCGCACATGCTCGAGGCAGAAATTGTGGTACTCACCCTCGGCGCGATGGCCCTTGGGAGCCTTGTAGAGACCCGGCTCCTCGCAGCCTTCCCATGCGCAGCATGGAGCCTCCACCCGCGGCGGCTTCTCCTCGCGCCGGGGCCGGATGCGGATCGCGTCGAACAGCTTGGAATCGAGCTTCATTGCGCCTAGTTACAATTCATCCAGTTGAATTAATCCTAAAGACACGCCAGCCAATGACCATACGCGACACCATCATCGCAAAGCTCGAAGGCCACTTTAAGCCGGAGCATCTCGAAGTGATCGACGAGTCCAACAAGCATTTCGGACACGCCGGCTGGCGCGAGGGTGGTGAAACCCATTTTCGTGTCAGAATCGCGACCCGGCATTTTGCCGGCACCACGCGCGTCGCGCAACACCGCGAGGTGATGCAAACGCTAGACGCCGAACTCAAGGACCGCGTGCACGCGCTGGCAATCGAGGTTCTGCCGCCTGACGGGCCGTATCAACTGCCGGATCGGATATAGGGGCTGTACCGCTTGAACGGAAGGCATTGGCATAATCTGCCAGTAGTGATAATGTCAACGATTGCTGGACAGGAGATATGGCGATGCCCACCCGTAATGTCGTGCTGACCGAACATCACGAATCGGTCATCGAGCGGCTGGTCAAGTCTGGCCGCTACCAGAATGCCAGTGAGGTGCTGCGCGAGGGGGTGCGCCTTATCGAGCAGCGCGACGCAGAGGACGCGGCTCGGTTGGAGGCGCTGCGCGAAGCTGTGCAGGTTGGCCTCGATGATCTCGAAGCTGGTCGATACGACGATTTCGAGAGCTTTGAAGCAATGGAACGACACCTGATCGAGCGAAGTGACGCTGCCCTCAAGGCCCGCCACAGCTAGTTGATGGCGGGCAAGTGGGTCGTTCGTCTTGCCGAGACTGCACAGCAGGACCTCGATAGCATCTATATCTGGACGTACGAGCACTTCGGTCCGACACAGGCTGAACACTATCGTCGTGTGATACTCAACACCCTCAAGGATCTTCGCGAGGGACCCCACGTCATCGGCGCGACGAGCCACGCGGAGCTCCCCAGCCACCTGCGAGTCCTGCACGTCGCCCGAAAAGGACGACGGGGGCGGCACTATGCAGTTTTTGACGCGCCGGCGACAGGAGGGATACGCGTCGTGCGCATTCTGCACGACAGCATGGATATGCGACGGCATGTGCCCAAGGAACCTGATTGAAGTGCTGGGCTAACTCTCGCCTCAAGCGCTTCGCATCTCCTCCAGATACGCCCTCACCGCCCCTGCCTCCACATTCTTCTCGATGAACGCCTGCCCGATGCCGCGCGTCAGGATAAAGGTCAGCGCCCCGCGCTCGACCTTCTTGTCCTGGGCAATGGCGGCCATGAGGGCGTCGGTGTCGCCCAACTCGCCTTCTATGTCGCCAAGGCGCGTCGGCAGGCCCGCGGATGTGAGATGGGCGGCGATACGGCCGGTGTCCTGCGAAGGCGCAAGGCCGAGTTTCGCCGAAAAGCCATGGGCGAGCACCATGCCGATGGAAACGCCCTCGCCATGCAGCAGCCGATCCGAATAACCGGTCACCTTTTCGAGCGCATGGCCGAAGGTGTGGCCGAGATTGAGCAGCGCGCGCACGCCCGTCTCCTTCTCGTCGGCGAGGACGAACCGCGTCTTGGCGGTGCAGGCGCGCGCGATGGCTTCTGCGCGGGCCGGGCCGCCCTTGAAGATTTCAGCGCGATGCTCCTCGAGCCAGAAGAAATACGCCTCGTCGTCGATGAGCCCGTATTTAACCACCTCGGCATAGCCGGCGGCGAACTGGCGCGCCTCGAGCGTATCGAGGGCGGTGAGGTCCGCGAGCACCAGCCTGGGCTGGTGGAAGGCGCCGACGAGATTCTTGCCATGCGGCGAGTTGATGCCGGTCTTGCCGCCGACCGAGGAGTCGACCATGGCCAGGAGACTTGTCGGCATCTGGATGAAATCCATGCCGCGCCGCGTTATGGCAGCGGCAAAACCGGCAAGATCGCCGATCACTCCCCCACCCAGTGCGATGACGAGATCGCGCCGTTCCAGCCGTGCCGCGAGCAGGCCTTCGACGGCCGTCTGCAGATGCGCCCAGGACTTGGTGCTTTCGCCGGCCGGCAATACTATCTCGCTATGATCGAGGCCTGCCGCATCGAGCGAACGCGTCAGGCGCGGCAATTGGGCGCCCGCTACGTTCTCATCGGTGATGATGCCATAGCGCCGACCTGGAAAAAGCGTGGCGAACAGCCCGCCGGCCTCCTCGATAAGGCTGGGGCCGATATGGATGTCATAGGCGCGCTCACCCAGGGGGACATGAACGCTGGTGCGGCTATCGGACATCGGCGGCGGACTCTTGATTGGCGGAAAGATGGGCGATCACCGCTTCGACGAGTTCGTCGGCCACGGCCTCGTGCGGCACGTCGCGCGAGACGACGGTGACATCGGCCTCGGCATAGACCGGATAGCGTGCCTCGATGAGATTGTGCAGCGTTTGACGCGGATTTTCGGTCTTGAGCAGCGGTCGGTTGGAGCGCTTCGAGACGCGGGCGAACAACAGGTCGAAATCGGCCTTGATCCACACCGAAAGCGACACCGACTTGATCAGCGCGCGCGTATCGGGGTTGATGAAGGCGCCGCCCCCGGTTGCCAGCACGATGTCGTCGTCCTTGAGGATGCGCGCGATCACCCGGTTCTCGCCGGAGCGGAACTCGGCCTCGCCATGCTGGGCGAACATTTCCGGAATGGTCATCTGCGCCGCTTTCTCGATCTCCTCGTCGCTGTCGAGGAAATCGCGCCCGAGCCGGGCGGCGAGGCGACGGCCGACGGTGGTCTTGCCTGCCCCCATCATGCCGATCAGCACCAGTGGCTTTCTTCCCAAAAGACGCAGCATTTCGTCGGCCCGCGCGGCGCGTGCCGCTTGATCGCCGCGCGTCAAGATCGCCTCCCCGTCACCTGCGCGCCTGCCCCTGCCCGTGTGCAATTCATCCGGCGTATCAAGCGAGCGGGGCCGCTCTTGTCAAGGCGAAGCACCGGGCGGACTTGATAGGACAGCAACAAAAAGGGCACTCTGGCACTTGCCTACCAGATGGAAACTATTTCCCGCTAACAACGGGACCAAACCACAAAGACAGTAAGCAAGCGCTCATGCCGTCGCTCATCCGCTTTCTCATCGTGCTGCTGTTCCTGGCCGGGCTGGTCTATGGCGGCATGGTAGCCCTGGTCGCGCTCGTTGAGCCGCAAACGCGCGAAATGACCGTGCGCATTCCCACGCGCGACTTGCTCGGTGGCACCGAAAGCGGCCCGCTGGCGCCCACCGCCCTGCCCGACCTTGCACCCGACCCCGAGCCGGCGGGCACTGAGGAATCGGGCAATGATGCAGAGGCGGCGCCGGAACAGCCGGCCAACGAATGAGCGCGCCGGACGCGCACCTCGTCGGCGCCTTCCTCGAAATGATGAGCGCCGAACGCGGCGCTGCAAAAAACACCATCGAAAGCTATCGGCGCGACCTTGCCGCCTATGGCGCCTTCCTTAAACGCCGCGGTTCGAGCTTTACCGAGGCGACGCGCGAACTGGTCACAGCCTATATGGCTTCGCTCGATGCCGAGGGGCTGGCCGCTTCATCGAGCGCGCGCCGGCTTTCGGCGCTGCGCCAGTTTCACAAATTTCTCTGTGCCGATGCCATCCGTGGCGACGACCCCACCCGAATCGTCGCCTCTCCCAAGGCGCGGCGCGATCTGCCCAAGGTGCTTTCGCACCAGGAAGTCGACCATCTGCTCGCCACCGCCGAGGCGCGAGCCAATGCCCAGGATGCAAGCGAGGCCAGGCGCGCGGCGGCGCTACGTCTCTATGTGCTGCTCGAACTCGCCTATGCGACGGGCTTGCGCGTTACCGAAATGGTTAGCCTCAAGCGCGACGCGATCATGCGCGATGCGACCTTCCTGACCGTCAGGGGCAAGGGCGGTCGCGAACGCATCGTGCCTGTCAATGATCGCGCACGAGACGCGGTGCGCGCCTATATCGCGACGCTGGCCCCGGGGCCGTGGCTGTTTCCGGCCAAGGGTGCCCAAGGGCATTTGAGCCGCCAGGTCTTTGCTCGCGACCTCAAGCAACTGGCGGTGCATGCCGGGATTTCGCCCGAGCGCGTTACCCCGCACGTGCTGCGCCACGCTTTTGCCAGCCATCTGCTGGCGGGCGGGGCTGACCTGCGCGTCGTGCAGACGCTGCTCGGCCATGCCGACATCTCGACGACGCAGATCTATACTCATGTGCTGGACGAGAAACTGCGCGAGCTGGTCGAAACCCATCACCCTCTCGCCGACAAGGCGCAGTAACGCGCGCCCTCGACGTGCGCCCTCGACGTGCGGCCTCCACTTGCGCCATCCACTTGCGCCATCCACTTGCGCCCTTGACTTGCCGCAACAGGCTCGCCACTTTCCGGCCACGTTGGCGCGCAAGAGCCCACACGCAACAATCCCCGCAAACGGGCAGGTGGAATGCTATCCTATCTCGATTTCGAAAAACCGGTCGCCGACCTCGAAGGCAAGATCGCTGAACTCAAGTCTCTTGCCTCGACCGACCAGGCTGTTTCGATCGATGAGGAAGTCAACCGCCTCTCGGCCCGTGCCGAGGAAGCGCTGGTCGACATCTACAAGAAGCTGACCCCCTGGCAGCGCACCCAGGTCGCGCGCCACCCGCAGCGCCCGCATTTCTCCGACTATGTGAAGACGCTGATCACCGAATGGACGCCGCTCGCCGGCGACCGCAAATTCGCTGAAGACCCCGCGGTGCAGGCCGGTTTCGGGCGCTTTAACGGCGAGGCCGTCGCCATTCTCGGCCAGGAGAAGGGCAATTCCACCGAAACGCGCCTCAAGCATAATTTCGGCATGGCCCGACCCGAGGGTTATCGCAAGGCCGTGCGCATCATGGAGATGGCCGACCGCTTCAATATCCCGGTGATTTCCTTCGTCGATACCGCCGGCGCCTATCCCGGCATCGGCGCCGAAGAGCGCGGCCAGGCCGAGGCCATCGCCCGCTCGACCGAAAAATGCCTCGAACTCGGCGTGCCCAATCTTGCCGTCATCATCGGCGAGGGCGGTTCGGGCGGCGCCATTGCCATCGCCACCGCCAACCGCGTGCTGATGCTCGAAAACGCCATCTATTCGGTGATTTCCCCGGAAGCGGGCGCCTCGATCCTCTGGCGCGACGCCGGCAAGGCGCAGGATGCCGCCAACAACATGAAGATCACCGCCACCGACCTGCTCGGCTTCGGCGTCATCGACGGCATCATCCCTGAGCCTCCGGGCGGCGCCCACCGCTACCCGGAAAAAGTGATGGAAGAGACCCGCGGCGCCATTACCCAGTTCCTCAAGGATTTCGAAGGTCACGGGCGCCTGGAACTGCGCGAGCACCGCCGCGAGAAATTCCTCGCCATCGGCCAGAACCTCGGCTAGCGACATCGCTTTGCAGGTCGGGTAGCAATCCCCGGCAGGTTGCGCTGCCACCCGCACCGGAATCCTGCCCTTTCCACTCACGCCGGTGTGATACACCTGGCCGCGGCTTTGCGGCCGTTCCGGGCCGTGTTAAGCACTTGCTAACCGTGCGTTGTTACGGGGCCGTAACCATCCGGGCGTTAGAGTAAAGAAACTCCATATTTGTCTGGCCGGTTTCCGTTGAATTTTTCCCTTTTGCGCAAAATCTCGTCTGCGATCGTCCTCGTCTGGATCGCATTGTCGCTGGCGGCGTGCAGCGGTTTCGTCAAGGGCGACAACCGCCACAACGTGCCGCTTTCGCCGGCCATGCATGCAGCGCTCAAATCCATCGGATCGGCGCCGGGCGAGGCCATGGTGGTGCGCATCTTCAAGCAGGAGCGCCAGCTCGAAGTGTGGAAGCGCGCCTCCAGCGGCCAGTTCCGGCTCCTCAAGACCTACGAGATCTGCGCCTATTCGGGTGATCTGGGACCCAAGTTCCAGGAAGGCGACCGGCAGGCGCCGGAGGGCTTCTATACGATCACGCCGGGGCTGATGAACCCCAAATCCAACTATTATCTCGCCTTCAACACCGGCTTTCCCAACAAATACGACCGCGCCCATGGCCGCACCGGCTCCAACCTGATGGTGCATGGCGACTGCTCTTCGAGCGGGTGCTACGCCATGACCGATGCCGGCATTGGCGAGATCTATGCGTTGGCCCGCGAGACCTTCAAGGGTGGCAATCCGAGTTTCCAGCTGCAGATCTTCCCCTTCCGCATGACGCCGCAGAACATCGCTGCCAACGCCGCCAGCCCGCATCTGGCGTTCTGGAAGGACATCAAGGAAGGCTATGACATTTTCGAGCTGACCAGGACCGCGCCGGTCTGGGACGTGTGCGAAGGACAGTACATCTTCAACGCCAATGGTGCCGGTGCCCTCGACGCCGCCGGCCCCTGCCCGCCGCAGGCACGCCCGCAATCGCTCGTCGCCAAGATGGAGGCCGACGACGCCAAGGTCGCCAGCATTCTCGCCGGCGTCCAAAAGCAGGAATCGGAAAGAGCCGCGATTGCCGCGCGCGGAGAGGCCATCAACTCGGCTGTCACCGGCTTCTTCGGCAACGTTTTCGGCGGCGGGGCCGCACAGGCGGTGACCGCCGCAGCCGAGCAGCCGGCGCCGGTTCCGGCCGCGCGCTAGACCTCGGCACCCAAACGCATCACGTTCAGGGCGTACTCGCACAGCGAACAGAGCGCCAAAGCACAGCCAAGCCCACGCCGGAGGGCGATTTGCAAGACGAAAAAACCCTGGCCGAAGCTGACCCCCGCGCACCCGTCCTGCGCCAGACCGGCCGCAAATTCACCTTTTTCGTCGGCCTCCTCGCCGTCGGCGCCATCGCCGCATCCGCCTGGGTTTACACTCAAACCCAGCGCGACATCCGCCAGGTCGCCTCCGAAATCGCCCAGATCAAGCTGAGCCTCGAGCTCTTCGGTCGCCAGAATGCCGCGGCAGGAACCGGCGCCGACGCCGAGGCCCTGCAGGACCTGCAGAACCGCCTCGCCATTCTCGAGCAAAGCTGGCGCAGCGCTGCAACGCCTCCCCCCGCGGCCACCACCACCCTGCCCGAAATACCCGACCAGCCGGCGAACCAAACCGCCGGCCCGATGACGGACTGCATTCCGACCGGCACCCGCTTCCTCGTGACCGCCGGCGACGTCTATCCGGTCTGCGGCACGCAGGGCGTTGTCGAGGTCATCAGCGTCGGCGCGTCCGAGGTCACCTTCGGCGACGGCACCGCCATCGCCCTCGGCGGCAGCGCGATCCTGCCCGGCACCAATTGCACGGTCGCGGTGCTGACCGCCAATGCCGACGACCTCAGCGGCTATAGCGAGTTGCGGGTGAACTGCTGACCCGGCCAGGCCCTCAGTGCTGATGCCCGTCGTGGAAGTCGGCCTCACCCAGGCGCCAATAGCCTGCAGACTTGACGCGGGCCTGGTCGAAGCCGAGTTCCTCCAGCAGCAACCGGCGCAGTGCCGCCGATAGCGAGGCCTCGCCGGCAATGAAGGCATAGCCGGTGCCGTCCGGCAACGCCGTGGCTCGCAGGGTTTCGATGACGCCGGGCGCATGAGTCTGGTCGCGCTCGACCCAGTGCAGGTCGAGATCGGCCGGCGTTGCGAAGGCCTGCCGCTCGCCGGAATCGGCCACTTCGATGATCGCCACCGCCTTGGCGCCCTCGGGCAGTTCCTCGATGCGGCGACCGATCGCCGGCAGCGCCGATTCATCGCCGATCAGCAGATACCAATCGAAAGCGCGGGTGAGCACGAAAGACGAGCGCGGCCCTCCCACCCCGATACGGTCGCCCGCTTTCGCCTCCAGCGCCCAGCTCGCCGCCGGACCGTCGCCATGCAGGACGAAGTCGATGACCACTTCGCACCGCTCCCGGTCGAAACTGCGCGGCGTGTAATCGCGCCCGATCGGCCGCTCGCCGTCGGGAAAGGTGAGCCCGTTGGGTCCCGCGACCGGCAATGCCAGTTCGGAACCCTCTGGGGGGAAGAACAGCTTGACGTGATCGTCATAGGCGTCTGACGTGAAGTCGGCGAATTCAGGCGAATGAAGTGTAATGCGCGCCATGCGCGGCGTGATACGCTCGCTTGTGACCACGCTGGCGATACGCAGCTTGAGATCGTGGCGAATGCGTTGAAAGACGTGTTCCATGGCGGCCTTCCTGCCTAGCGGTAATAGATACTGATGAGTTGTCCGCCGATCACATGGACGGCGATATCGAGCCCGTAAACCTCTCGCATCACACTGGGTGTGATGACATCCACCGGCGGGCCCTGGTGCACAACGCGCCCCTCCTGCATACAGACGATATGGTCGGAATAGACCGACGCGAAGTTAATATCATGGAGGACGAGCACCACAGTCTTGTCGAGCTCGTCGGCAGCCCGGCGCAGCAATTTCATCATCCCGACCGCATGCTTCATGTCGAGATTGTTGAGCGGCTCATCGAGCAGCACATAATCGGTATCCTGGCACAGCACCATGGCAACGAAAGCGCGCTGGCGCTGGCCCCCTGAAAGCTCGTCGAGGAACCGGTCCGCCAGGTCCTCGAGCCCCAGATAGCTGATCGCACGCTCGATATGCTGGCGATCCTCGAGCGTCAGGCGGCCCTTGGAATGCGGATAACGCCCGAACGAGACCAGATCGCTGACCGTCAGGCGCGCAACGATGTGGTTGTCCTGACGCAGGATCGAGAGGCGCTTGGCAAGCTCGTCGGTGCGCCCCTTGGTCACGTCGAGCCCGTCGACGGTGACGGTGCCCGCATCCATGGCAAGCAGGCGGCTGACCATTGAGAGAAATGTCGACTTGCCCGCGCCATTCGGCCCGATGATCGAGGTGATGCCGTTGCGCGGCAGGCGCAGCGACACGCGATCGACCACCAGCGTCTCGCCGTAACTCTTGGTAACGCCTTGCGCGACGATCATCGTTTGGAGCTCCGCAGCAGGAGGAAAAGGAACATGATGCCTCCGAGGAAATCGATGATGATCGAGAGGGCGCTGTTGAAGCCGAAGACGCGCTCGAGGATCACCTGCCCGCCCACGAGACAGATGATGGCGATGAGCGCCGCCGCCGGTACGACATAAGCGTGCCGGTGCGAGCGTATGACCATATAGGCGAGGTTGGAGACCAGCAGGCCAAGGAACGTCACCGGCCCCACCAGCGCCGTCGAGACCGACACCAGCACCGCAACGATGCCGAGAACGGTGGTCACCAGACGCTTGTGATCGACACCGAGATTGATCGCCTGCTCACGCCCGAGCGAGAGCACGTCGAGGCTGGGAAAGAGCCGCAGCGCCACCACCGAGGCAACGAGAACCGCCGCGCTCGATACCGCCAGCAGCGTACCGTCGACCGTGTTGAAGCTGGCAAACAGCGCATCCTGCAGCACTGCAAACTCATTGGGGTCGATGAGACGCTGCATGAGCCCTGAAAGCGAGCGGAAAAACACCCCAAGCACGATGCCGGCCAGCACCAACAGGTGCAGGCTGCGCACCGCGCCCGAGAACAGCCATCGGAACAGCAACAGCGCAAAACCGACCATGGCGCCGGTTTCGAGCACGAACCGCAGCTGCGGATCGAAGGTTGCGTAGGAAAGGCCGCCGAGAAAGAAGACGAACGTCGTCTGGATCAGCGCGTAGAGGGTATCGAACCCCATGATCGATGGGGTGAGAATGCGATTGGCGGTCGCGGTCTGGAACATCACCGTCGAGAGCGCGATGGCATAGCCGACCAGCACCATCGACCATACCTTGGCTCCGCGGAACGGCAGGATGAAGCTCCACGAGCCCTGCGCGCCGATGGTCATGAAGCCGATAATGGCGAGCACGGCGAGCACCGCGAGTATGGCGATGACCGCACGCGGTCCGAGCGGAGCCAGCCGCGGTCCCGATCCAGGAAGCAGGGCGCGCACGCGCGTGGTGACCGTATCCTCAGCCATAGCGCGACCGCCTCGACAGCAGGAGATAGAGGAAGACTGCACTGCCAAGGACCCCGAAGATAGTGCCGATCGGGATCTCGTAGGGGAAGCGGATCACGCGCCCGATAATGTCGCAGGCAAGGACGCACCCTGCGCCCCCCGCGGCAACCCAGGGAATGGAGCGGCGCATATTGTCACCCATCGCCATCGAGACGAGGTTGGGCACGACAAGACCGAGGAACGGAATGGCGCCGACGGTAACGACGACCACCGCCGTCACCATGGCGACGATCGATATGCCGAGCCGCATCACCCGGTGATAGTTGAGGCCGAGATTGGCGCTGAAATCCTCCCCCAGTCCGGCCGCCGTGAAGCGATCGGCAAAAACATAGGCGAGCCCCGTCAGCGCCGCCGAGAGCCAGAGCAACTCATAGCGCCCGCGCAGCACGCCGGAGAAATCCCCCAACGTCCAGGCGCCGAGCGTCTGCAGCAGGTCGTAACGATAAGCAAAGAATGTGGTGATCGATGAGATCACGCCGCCGAGCATCAGACCGGCAAGCGGCACCATCAGCACTGAACGCAGCGGGATCTGGCGCAGGATACGCAGGAATACCGCCGTGCCTGCCAGCGCAAAGGCGCTTGCAACGAGCATCTTGCCGATCAGCGGCATGCCGGGGGCGAAAATGGTGACGACGAGTATGCCCAGACTCGCCGATTCCACCGTACCGGCAGTCGAGGGTTCGACGAACCGGTTGCGCGCCAGCATCTGCATGATGGTGCCGGCAACCGCCATGGCGACTCCCGACAGAACCAGCGCGACGGTACGCGGAATGCGGCTGATCAAAAGGATTTGCAGGGCCTGCCCTTCAGGTCCCTGCTCAAAGAGCGTCATTGGCGTGACGTCGCTGACACCGATGAACAGGCTAACGAGAGCCAACATCAGAACAACGGCAATAGCGGCGGCAAACCTGACCATAGGCTCGTCCAATAGCATTGGGCGGACGCAAAGTCCGCCCGCCCAATGCGGTTTACATCACTTTTCGAGCGCGTCGGCGACCTGGGCGACGAGCAGGGTGAAGGCAGGTAGGCCACCATTGACGATATAGGAGCGCACCGGGTCGATATAGACGACCTGGTCGTTCTGCCAGGCGGTCGTTTGAGCCACGAGCTCGTTATCGAGAACTTCCTGTGCGGCGGCGCCATCGGCGGCAACGGCTGCATCGCGATCGAGCACGAACAGCCAATCCGGGTTGGTCTCGAGCAGGAATTCGAAGGAGACGGCGTCGCCATGGGTCGCGGCCTCGACGTCCTCGATGGCGGGCGTGACCCCGGCGGTCTCGTGGACCCAGCCGAAGCGCGATCCGGGACCGAAAGCGGTGACTTCACCGGCATTGGTCATGATGAAGAGCCCGGTGCCGGCATCGGCGGCAGCGGCCTTTGCACGCTCGATCGTCGCGTCGAGTTCGCCAATCATCGCCTCGACCTCGTCGGTCTTGCCGAAGATCTCGCCGAGCGTGCGGCTGTTTTCCTTGATCGAGGCTTCGAACGCCGTCCAGTCATTGGACAGGTCGATCGTGGGTGCGATCCTTGAGAGCTCGGAATAGGCAGCCGAGGAGCGGCCGCCCACAATGATCAGGTCCGGCTGGGCGGCATTGACCGCCTCATAATCGGGCTCGAACAGCGAGCCGATCTTGAGATAGTCGTCGCTCGCATATTTCGAGAGATATTCGGGCAGGTTGGTGCCCGGCACCCCGGCCACCTCGACCCCGAGCGCATCGAGCGTGTCGAGCGAGGCGAGATCGAAGGTCAGCACCTTGGTGGGCGTGCCGGCAAGCACCGTTTCACCCTGGGAGTGGGTGACGGTGATCTCCTGGGCCAGCACTGGCTGAGCGGCGAAGACGAGAGCGGCGAACGCCGCGGAACGGGTGAGAGTTGCAAGGACGCTTGGCACGGTTTCGCTTTCCCCTGGTTGAACTGTCAAACCTGACTTCGACTGTCCAGTTACCGGTGCAGACAACCCGTGTCAACAAACATGAGAGATAAAGTCATATTAGAAGCGACACGACTTTGGTCGAATCGCGGTTCAGCCGAGAACCCTCATCGCACACCTCGCCACCTGCAGGGCAGCAGGGGAGGAGGGATCGGGTCGCCCGCCCCTCCGCCTGTCGCTTCAGGCCGACCGGGTCTGCTCGCCAGTTGCAGCGGCCATGTCCATCCAAACGGGTTCGAAGACGTTCCCGTCGGGATCTTCAAAGGCCCGGCTATACATGAAGCCCATCTCCTGAGGCGCGCGCACATCGGCCTTTCCGCCTGCGTTGGCGGCGGCCTGGGCGAGGCTGTCGACCTCCTCGCGGCTGTCGCAGGAAAGGGCAATCAAGGCACCGCAGCTCTGATGCGCATCGGCGATCGGCTTGGCGGTGAATGTCGAGAAGTAGTCATGGGTCAGCAGCAGGAACGTGATGGTGTCCGACCACATCATCGAGGACGCAGTCTCGCTGCTGAACTCATTATTCTTCTCGCAACCGATAGCTTCATAAAAGCGCGTTGCAGCAGCAAGATCCCTGACGGGCAGGTTGACGAAGATCATCTTGGGCATGGGTTGTTCCTCTGTTGGCAGCCTCAGTTCGGCATACCTCCTCGACGAACAACAAATCCTCGCCTCGACATCACGCCGAGGATTTTTCTCGCAAGCCGCTGCTATGGTCCGCCCGCTTGCGTGGACGGGCCATCGGGCAGAGCTTGTCGTCGCTCAGTCGTCGGCTGGCGCGCTGTCGTCGGCTGGCGCACTCAGGTAATCGGCCAGAAGGTCGAGCTGCTCGTCGGTAATCTGCGTTTGACGAAAGAACGGCATGATCGAGGTGCCGTTACGCACGAAGTACTTGACCATTTCAGGATCCAGGTCCGTACGCTCCTGAAGGACAGCAGGAACCTCCCCGTCGTAAAGGGCACCAAGCGCGGTGGTGCCAGGCTTGCCGGGGCCCTCGCCATGACAATTCCAGCACCAGTACATGAACACTTTCTCGCCGGTATCGAGGCTCGTGTGGTCCTGTAGCGGAAGGAAGTTCGGTGGGACACCGATGTCCGATCCGCCGGCCCCTCCATCGTCCTGCGTCAATGCGGGTTGCACCAGCGCACCCGCCAATAGCGTCGTGAGTAGTAGCGTCCAAACGAGTCTCATGTGCGCTGCTCCCGAATATGCTTGGGCCAGATGCCGCTCCGTCCGGCGGAGATGATGCCGTTGGGGTCGATGGCGTCCTTGATTTTCTCGTGGAATCTCAAGAGCACGTTGTCATTGAACGAGTAGGTGCTCATCACCTTGTCCTGGAAGGCCGGAGGTGTGCGGTACTCACCCCAGCCATTCTCAGCCGCAATATCTATCAGCTGGTGGAACAGCGCCCGCGTCCGTTGATTTTCTTCCGAATTGCTGCGTGAGATGCTTAGGCCCGTCAGAAAGACAAAGGTGCGATACATCCACGTGGAGGGCCCCGAGAAAGGACCATAGGCAGGTGGAAGTCCCGCTTCTCGGAATGCCCGGCTAAACACCTCCTGTGCGCGCAATACGGCTTCGCCGGATTTCGGGATAACCGGCGCAAACCAAAGATGTCCGTCGCGAGGCGTCGGGTTCGTTTCGGTACGGATGCCGATCGAGAAAACCTCCAACTGCGGAATGCCTAGCGACACGCGCTGCGGAAAATTGTGAATTTCCTCGTCGGATAGTGGAAACCTCGCTCGCTCCCCCTCCTCGAACGTTGCGCCTGAAACCGCTTCGTTGAACAGGTCCTGAGCATATTCCCAGTTGGCATCGATGGTTTTCTCGGGACCGTAGAACTGTAGCTGCACCTCCCAATAGGGCACGTTGTTCGTTTGCGCCCAATCGTCGATGGCATCTGCATCCCAGCCATTCGGATCGTCGACAAGCGCCGCCAGCCCTTCATCGCGAATCCCACGCATGGGACTCCCATATCGCGGCATCCCGATCAGTCCTGCGTGTTCCAGCCGATTGACGATCTTGACCATTGGAATGATGTCAGCGCGCCGCGGAGCGCGCGCAAAGGCTCGCCGATAGGCCTGTGGCGCCGGCATCAGGTGGATGCCCATTTTGGTCACGACGCCGATATTTCCCTGAGAAAACAGCCCGTCGATATAGGGGCCGAACCCATAGTGGTATTCGCCCCAGCTTTCTGCATTGGGCATTGCGCCCATGCCGGTGCGCATTATTTCGCCGTCAGGCAAAACGACCTCCATGCCGCAATGGGCGCTGAAGTGATCGCGATATGTGCCGTAGGTGTAGCCAACGCCGTGATCCAGGGCGTTGCCGATGACGCTACCCCAACCCGGATCGGGACAATCGATCCAGAGATCGAGCCCCTGTTCGTTGATGTAGCGGTAGAGGTCGAAGTAAGCCACGCCGGGTTCGACGATAGCGAACCCCCTGTCGGCATCGACCTCGATGATCCTGTTCATGCGCTTTAGATCAAGCACGACACTGCCACGCAGATTTGGCGCCGCACCGCCATAGCCCAGGTTCATTCCGGTCGAGATCGGGTAGAGCGGCACCGACAGCTCGTTGGCGATCCGCACGACCTCCTGAACCTCCTCAGCTGAACTGGGAGCTACGGCTGCGGAAGGTACACGTTCCTCCTCCTCGCCCCAAAGCGGCGAATACGCATCGCGGTACAGATTGACGTTTTCCTCGTCGGTAAAGACCCAATCGGGCCCGACGACCTCTCGAAACCGCTCCATGGCGCGGTTGAACGTGGCCTCGCTCAAATCGGCAGGCAAAACCATTCTATTCCCTCCTCTTAAATTGGTCTGTCTGTCAGGCGAAACGAGCAGCCCCGGCTACCGGCGCTATGGCCCAGGCGTAGACAGGATCATCGGCAGGACTCGGCCTGACACGACCGACCTGCATCGTTGCGAGTTGCAAGGGCGTCTGCGCATATGGGATGCGGGTGAGATGTGCAGCCATCCTGCGGGCCCAATCGATCTCATCCTCAATGGTCGTCGGGACCTCCGAGAGTAACGTCGGCCAACCGCGTGCAGTCAGGCCCGCTTCTCCCGCAGGACGGCGAACCAGTTCGGCGGAAAACACCAGACGCATGCCATGTCTGCGGGCCAGTTGCTCGAACATGAACATGGGCCCGTGTGGCGTCAGGCCGGCGACCGCGACCGGTTCGCGTCGCCACTGCGCGTCTATTTCCTTCAACCAGACACGGGTCCAGTCGCCCGTATCCCCGATGACGGCCCCTCCCCTCGCCGCTGCCTCCTCCCCGAAGGCACGGCCCGCGGGCAAGCTGGTGTCGAACACCATCCTGAAGGGCATCGTGTATGGCTCACCGCCAGGAGCCGCCAAGGGCATCGCGTGGCCAACGAGTGGAAGCACCGAGAGCCCCACCGTTGATTTGATGAAATTTCGCCTGCTGGGCATTGATCCTCCACCTCCGCTCCAATGAGGTCCTTCTGGCGAGCAAATCCGTTTTATAGTTTTGACAACTCACGGTTTGTCGTTGAATCTGCTCGTGGAGGAACCTTACACGCCGGAGACTTTTGGGAGAATATCCTAAGTATTTGTAGGTGTTACAACTGGAGGAGGGAAATCAATGCTCGACAAATTCACGAGCATGGAAGTGGTCCGGGCTGTCGCACGCGAAGGAAACTTCTCGGCTGCAGCAAGAAGTTTGGGCATATCGCAGCAAATGGTTTCCAAACATGTTGAAGCATTGGAAGAAACACTGCATACGAGATTGTTCAACCGTACTACCCGCTCAGTGCGTATGACGCCCATCTGCGAACGGTATCTCGCCGCCATATCCTCTATGCTCGACACGATTAAAGCTGTTGAAGAAGAGATCGCCGGCGAGTCGAGCGACCTCAAAGGCTCACTGAGGGTCTCTGCACCCAAGAGTCTCTTTCGCAGTCATGTTGTGCCGGCAAGCCGGGAGTTCTTGAGCAACTATCCGCATGTTGCACTCGAGCTGGCCACAAGTAATTCCCACCTCGACGATAATGTTGATGAACGGGACGTGGCGATTACCTTTGGGTCTCGGGCGACGGCGGACGTGAATACACTCGTGTTGAGCCCTACCCGCGGCGTCGTTGTCGCCTCACCCGGATATCTGGAACGACACGGCCGTCCCAGAACTGCCAGCGATCTTGCCTCGCATCTGTGCCTGCTATGCGGCAAGCAGGGCGTTCCGCAGCGCGTGTGGCTGTTCGGCCAGCGCGGCGACATCGTGGTTCCGATCGGCGGGAACTTTTTCACGGAGGATTGGGAAACAATTCGCCTGGCTGCGCTCGAGGATGTGGGTGTCGCCTATTTGGCCGACTATATGGTTGAGCAGGATATCGCGCAGGGAAGCCTTCTGGAAATACCTCTGGACGTGCCGCCGGGAGAATATCTGCCGCTTTGCGCTGTCTTCCACCGCAGCGAGTTTCCTCCTGCCCGGCTCGTTGCTTTTCTCGATGTTCTCGCGGCAACCTTTGCGGCAAAACCTGCCGTGCGCCAGCATGAACCTCTCCATCTGGTGCCGTCCAATGCAACACATGCCTTGATGATGCCCACCTAGCGAACTGCCTCTCAAGCTGGCATCAACGGCTCCGGGGACCCTCTGGAGCCGCCGCTTGCGGCCCGCCGTCGAATACGCCTTCGATGGGCTGGTCGAGTTCATATTTCGCCAGCAACCGGGCGTAAGTGCCATCGGTCGTCATCTCGTCCAGGATAGAGACGATCCGACGTAGCAGCGTGAGGTCGCCCTTCCAAAGGCCAAACGCCACCGGAATGCGGCCAAGCGAGTCGGAGAGCCACTGCACGGTCCAGCCATTTTCGCCAGCAATCTGGCGCGCGGCAAGGGATTCGGTAATACCGAACGCGAAACTGCCATTGCTGAGACCTTGCGCGAACGCCTCGCGAGACGCGACTATTGATATTTCGGCTCCAGCTCCACGCAAATACTGGCTGAGCGCAATGCGGTCGAATCCGGAGAACCCGGCAAAGAAACCGACATTTGCGCCGTTGAGGCTTTTCTTGTCGCCATTGGGGTCGATAATCGCCCATCCGATCTCGAGGTGGGGCGGGGTCGTATCGATGTAGGAGCGTGTCGTGGGCGTCGCCAGCACACCGCCTGCAATGATCTGACATTGGGCGCGCGTGAGGCGCCAATTGCGCGGATTGAAGTCGCGGCCCATGGTTGAGTTTGTGTTGAGCACCAGACGTACACCGAGTTCGTCGGCCAGTTCTTGCAGTAGTTCGATCTCGAGCCCAGGCGCCTCGGCGTTTCCCGTCACCAGCGGTGGATAGGCGTTGGGCACGCAGGCGCGCAGTATACCACTGCGCTCTATCTGGCTGAGCGAAGTGTCGGGCGGAAGCAGATAGACAGCGCTGAGCAACGCCAGGACGACGGCGATGTTGATGGCCGGGCTCAGGCGGCCAAGCCAATCGCGCCCGCTCGTCGACCGGGGGGCTTCAGGCACGGCGGAAATCCCAGGCGGCCCACGCAAACAATATGACGGCACCGATCCCCAGAACTGTCGGGCCGAGGGACGGGTTGAACTGGTTGAAGCCGATGAAGACGCCGCGCAGGGCATCCACGGCATAGGTGAGCGGGTTATAGGTGATAAGAAAAACCAGCCATTCCGGATAGAGCACGCGCGTTTGGGCGCTGGTTAGCGCAGGATCAAGCGGAAAAACGGAACTGGAGGTGAAGTAGAGCGGCAGGATGACGGCGTTGGAGAAGACGCCGAAACCTTCAAAGCTCCTTATGCGATTGGCAATTACAATGCCGAGGGACGTCAGCGCGAACGCCAGGAGAAACATCAGTCCCAACCCGGCAATAACTCCAGACCAGGCCAGTTGCACATTGGCGAACCGTGCAAGCACCAGCACCAGGCAGCCGTGGAGCATCGCAACCGTTGCGCCGCCGAGCACCTTGCCAAGCAGCACGGCTGCACGCGGCATGGGCGAAACCAGTACCTCGCGCAGAAACCCGAACTCGCGGTCCCAGATCACCGACACTGCCGATTGCACCGACGTGTACATGATGTTGAGAACGATAACGGCCGGGAAGATGAACTGAAGATAGGTGTAGGGCACGACAAACCGCACCTCACCATAGACCTCGGCGCGAAAATACGGGTTGAAGCCAATACCCAGGATCAATACCCACAGTAGCGGTCGGCTGACGCCGCCGATGAATTGGCCGCGGTCACGCAGCGCCCGCTTCACCTCACGCAACCAAATCGCATAGACACCGCTGAGCACTAGGCCCTCCGCATCGCGTTATCGTCTGGGCTCTTGTCCGGGCTGGCGGCCCTCGACACCGATAGGGCGGCTTTCGTCTGCCCGGTCACGGATTTCCCGGCCGGTCAGGCTCAAAAACACGGTTTCAAGCGAGGAGTATTCCAGGTTGAACTCGCGCAGGCGCTGTCCGAACTCGTGAAGCAGCAACTCACTTGCCAAGGGTTCGGCATTGGCCAGCAGCATCTCCCCGTCGGCTGTTGTCAGCACTTCGGGGAAACGCTCTCGAATCGCCTCGGCAGTTTCGGGATCCTGCGGCGTGATACGGATGACCTGTTTGCCATGGGCGCGTTTCAGGGCCCTGGGCGTGTCCAGCGCCAGCACCGTACCATGGTCCAGGATGGCAATGCGGTCGCAGCGTTCAACTTCCTCGATATAGTGGGTCGTCACGATCAGGGTAACGCCTCGCTCGGCTTGCAGCTTTCGCAGATAATCCCACATGCGGCTGCGGGACTGTGCGTCGAGCCCGATGGTCGGTTCGTCGAGAATGACGATGCGGGAGTCGTGTAGTAGCGCTCGTGCGATCTCGACGCGCCGCTTCATGCCGGTGGAGAGTGTGCGCACCAGCCGGTGGCGCGCATCCGAAAGTTCGACGAGGTCGAGCAACTCGTCCATGCGTTGCCTGCGCAGGCGCCGAGGCACTTCGAACACGCGCCCGTGGAATTCCAGGTTCTCCTCGACCGTCAGGCGGGTGTCGAGGCTTGGTTCTTGAAAGACTACGCCCAGATTGCGCCGCACCTGCCGGGATTGCGTGCGGACATCGAAACCAGCCACCGTTGCGGTGCCGCTGTCGGCTTGCAGAAGCGTGCAGAGAATGAGGATCAATGTCGACTTGCCTGCCCCATTCGGGCCGAGAATGGCGAAAAGCTCCCCTTCCTGGACAGCCAAATCCACGCCGTCGAGCGCAAGCGTACGCCCAAAGCGTTTGCTGAGATTTTCGACAAGAATGGCCGGACCAGGCGCCACCAATGTGGGTTCCTCACGCACGATCGGGAAGCGCACAGATCAAGGTAGTCCCTGCATCTGCCGCAATTTATCGATTAACCCCGCACTCATTGCCGCTTCAATGGCCTGGTCGAGCAGGTCACGCAGATACGTATCGTCCCGCCAAACGGCGATGCTCAACGCTATTTCGGGCGATGAAAACGGATGGGCTAGCTGCGAAATATCCTTCGAAGCGGGATCGCCATCGAGGGCCCTGTATAATGCAGGTTCCCAGATGTAGATCGCCTCGGCCGAGCCGTTCAGGAGCGCCTCGACGAGAGTCCCGTTGTCGGCGTAGGGGCGTCGAGACCAGCCAGTTTCCGACGCAAGCAGCCCGCGATAACTTACCAGCGCGATATCCCCGGAGCTGCCGAGCCGCGTACCAATCGAAGCACCTCCCGGCAGGTCGGAAAGGTCGGCTAAATCCTGACCGGTCGCCGCCAGGACAAAGCGCGACGTGTAATAGGGGCGCGTGATCGTGAGCCAATCGGGAAATCCCGCCGGGCTCGCAACGAAACCAACCAGCGCATCGCAGTTGTTGGTCATCTCTACATAGAGCTCGGGCCGGCTCAGATGCAGGCGAAAATCATAAGGGACCGTGCGGCCTGGGGACTGCAACTCGTAGAAATCGGCTTCGAGCAGTAGTGAGGCCGCCAGTTCGGCTGCGACCGCACGATCGAATGCCAGCAATGTACTCGCGCTGTTCAAACAGAATCGGATCTTGTCGCCCCCTACTCTCAGGCGTCCCTCGAGCACTTCGAGCGGTATGCCCGGTTCGTTGCGATCCTGCGCCAATACAGGCGTCACCGCCCCGAGGAACAGGACGAGCAATGCGATGACAAAGCGTAGAGTCGACAGGCGGGACATGTATCCCAATCCAGGATGATGGCTGGGCCGGGCGACCGGAAAGGCGCCGTCCGCCACGGCGATTACTGCCCCGGCTTTTCGCGGGTAATTAGTATCTGGTCGAGAGCCTCGCTCTCGGGCTGCAGTGCCGCCTCGCCCGCGGGAAACCCGTTCTCCTGCAGGATTGCGGCAGTCACATCGATGTACTGCTGGTCGGTCAAGCTGCCGGCAGCACCGGCCGGCATGTTCTCTTTGATGAAGGCGAACAGTTCTCCGACCGTCTTTTCATCCCAGCCGAACTGAAAGCCTGGTCCGACGAGACCCGGAGCGCCGGGACCACCGCGCATGGTTTCGGCATGGCATTGCTGGCACTGCGTCGCATAAACCGAAAGGCCTGCCTCGGCTTGCTCGGCCGCATAGACGCCCTCCCAGACCGTCCTGGACGCAGCATCCTCTGCAACGGCGATACCGCCAATAGAGGCAACGCCCAAAGCTGCAAGGCTGGCAGCGTACATCGTGATTTTCTTGGTAATCATTGGCTCCTCGACAATCAGACTGAATTACTTTGCCGCGGCACGGACAGGGAATTGTTTTCGATCCGGCAACTCGCGACCGCCACGAGCGTAAGGGCGTTGTGCTGCGTGGATGGCCTCAGCCACCCACGCAGCTTAGCCATGTCTACTGCGCTGCATCATCCAATGCGAAAACGTAAAGGACATTGGCAGTGCTCGGATGGACTTCCGGCGTAAGGGCGTTCAGTCCCCCGCTCGTAAGCGAGCTACCTGTGCTGACGGCGATGTACTGTTTCCCATCGACCGCATAGCTGACCGGATAGCCGGTAACCGAGGAACCCAGGATCGTCTCCCAGAGCACATCGCCAGAATCCTGGTCGAAGGCGTGGAAGCGACCGGCGACATCGCCCCCGAACAAGAGTCCGCCGCCAGTTGCCACCAGTGACATATGGCCCGAGCGCTGCTCGTGCTTCCAGACGATCTCGCCTGTTTCAACCGAGATCGCCTGCACGGTGCCGACATTGTCCGTGCCGGGCGTGATCTGGGCCCTCGAATTCAGCCCATAGAGAGAGTCAAGCGTGGGCTCCTCAATGACAGCCTGCGACGTCATGCAGGTGTTGTGCAGCGGGTAATACATCAATCCGCTGTCGGGGCTATAGGCACCTGCCGCCCAGATCTTGCCGCCACTGGTCGAAGGGCAGATCAGGTGTTCCTGGCCCGCAGCGGTATAAAGCACGTCCGGGTTGATCGTCGCGGCGCCCGTTTCGGGATCAATGTCGCTGATGACGTTCTGCTCCACGGTCGGCGTTGCCCAGAGGAACTCACCCGTCTCGCGGTCGAGCGTATAGACAAGCCCGGTCTTGCCAGGAATGCCCGTCACCACCTTATGCTCCTCGCCCGGTGTCAGATTGGGATTGATCCATTCGACCTCGTCCGGATCGGGCGTCACGGCAGTGTCGATAAGGAGACGCTCGAAGGTATGATCGAGGTCCCAGTTGTCGATGACATGCTGGAAGTACCACACGATTTCGCCGGTATCGGCATCAATAGCGAGCGTCGAATTGTGGTAGAGGTGCTGCTGGTCATTGCCGCCGAGAAGGAATTTCGGCGCCGGCGAGGTCACCGATGTTCCAACATAGAGCATGTTCAGTTCGGGATCGAAGCTCGGAACGAGCCACGTTCCCACGTGCCAGCGACTTTCATAGGGCACATCCCCCCAGGTCTCATCACCCGGCTCGCCAGGGGCCGGAATAGTCCCGGTGCGCCACAGCTCCTCGCCCGTTTCGGCGTCGTGGGCCGTGATGACGCACGCCTCGGGACCACCAACCGGTTCACAGCCACGTCCCGAAATCACCTTGCCGTTGGCAATGATCGGCCCGGAGGTTTGCTGGGATGGGTTGGTCTTGTAATCGAGGATTTGCGTTTCCCAGACGAGCTGCCCCGTTTTTGCATCGAGCGCAAAGACGTAATCGTCTGCGCTCGTGTCGATGATGAGATCATCATAGATCGCGATGTTACGGTTGATCGCCGGGAATGGGACAACGAGATCATCCGGCAGTTGGCGTCTATACTCCCATAGCAGATCGCCATTGGTGGCATCGAACGCCTGGATCACGTCCAGCGGCTGGACCATGTACATGACGCCGTCATAGACGAGCGGCGTACCTTCCTGAAACCCCGGTGCCAGGCCCCGCGACCAAACCAGGTCGAGCTGGCCGACATTATCGCGATTGATCTCGTCGAGAGGGCTATACCCCCAGCTGTCGAGCGTCCTGCGCCACATCAACCAGTCTTGCGGACTGGGATCCTGAAGCATTTCATCGGTTACGGGCACAAAATCGGACTGCGCGTCGTCAGCAAGCACCGGGCTGCAAAGCAGCAAAGGCAGGCAGGCTGCCATGACAGCCCTTGAAAGACTTTTCATGTTCTCCTCCGAAAAATCGTCGATCAGGAGGCCTCGGCGACTCTATAGCCGCGACGGACGACCCCTCCTCCCCCCTCTAGGGGCTTAGAGACCGTACAAGAGCGGGACGGCGTTTCCTGCACAGAACCGCCCCCGCACTTGCAAGAAACGCCACGAAGCTTCCTCCCGACCGAACAGCCTGCCGATGAAGCTAGGGGCTTTGCCACCCTGGCTGAGTTTGCTAAGCAGCAGATGTGGTCCCGTAGCTCAGCAGGATAGAGCACAGGATTCCTAATCCTGGGGTCACGCGTTCGAATCGCGTCGGGATCACCACTTTTCACCTGCAGCGCAACGGGCTGCCAGGTCTGGCGCTATATCCGCTTACGCCTTGACTCGGCCCCATTCGCCACCGATATAGTGACTTATACGTTTTCAGCCTCGTGGCTAACTAATCTCTCCGGCATAGCCGGTTGCTTGGCTACCCTCTGATTTTGCGAACGTCTGTCCTGGCGGCATGTTGCCGTTGGGTAATCGCTCGCCTGCACCCCGTATGGGCGGGCACAAATAGGGAATGCCAAAGTGACAAACGGCACCGTTAAATTCTTCAATTCCACCAAAGGCTTCGGCTTCATTTCGCCTGACGATGGCGGTAACGACACGTTCGTTCACATCACCGCAGTCGAGCGCGCCGGCCTGACGGGCCTGGCCGAAGGCCAGAAGGTCAGCTTCGATATCGAGCACGGCCGCGATGGCCGCGCCAATGCGACCAACCTTCAGGTTCGCTAGCACCTTGAAGAGCCGCCGCAAGGCGGCTCTTTTTGTATTGAGGGCTTTGTAAAATGCATAAGTACAAGATCGGCCAGCAGCTCGACCTGCTGCCCTCGGCAGGGCGCACGACCCAGCCGGCGGGCTCGTGCAAGATCCTGGCGCTACTGCCTTACGAGGGCCAGACCGTGCAGTACCGCGTGCGCCTCGCCGTAGAACGCCACGAGCGCATCGTGAGCGAAGCAGACCTGAGGACGCCGGGCTAGTCCCGCACCGCGCGTGGCAAGCGCTCGACGGGCCTCATGCCCGCCGCGTCGAGCGCCACTGCGTCAGCATTGCGAATCCCAGCAGCACCGCGATCCCTGCCGAGATCAGCGCGTTATACCCGGCAAGCGATACCCCCAGAAACCGGAACTGGACCTCGTCGCAAGGCACGATCCGTGTCTCGTTGAGGTTGTTGAGGGCATCGAAGGATATGCCATCGCCCACGCCCGTGCAGGACGTCGGCCCCGGCCAGAAACCCCATTCGACCCCCGCATGATAGGCGCCCATATAGGCGCCCCAGATGAATATCGCCGTGGCGATCGCAACGGCGACATACCAGACGGTGAGCGGCAAGCGGTTCCACAGGACCAGTATGACCGCCAGCAGCGGCAGGCCCCAGTAATAGGCAAGGCGCTGCTCGAGACACAATTCGCACGGCACGAGCCCGCCGATATATTGCGAGCCCAGGGCTCCAAGGATGGTTACAAGGCCGAGCAGGAATGCAGCACCGGTGGCAAACTTGTCGGCTGGAATGCTAGGCGAAGTGGTCATGACAGACTCGAATAAGTGACGCTTTGGTTTTCGCTTAACCGCACACCGGCGCAATTGCCAGCGCTCCACCACCTTGTGATCGTTGAACCCCGACAGCGTCCCGATTGACGCCGTGCGGCTTTCGGGCTAGTCCGGCGCAACCTACCGGTGGGAGCCGTCCGGCTCCTTAATGCTGCGGGCGTGGCGGAACTGGTAGACGCGCCGGACTCAAAATCCGGTTCCGAAAGGAGTGTCGGTTCGATTCCGACCGCCCGCACCATCCGGCCCGGCACACCGCAACAGCGCCTATACCCGCTCCATCAGCGCCATTGCCGCTGCCGGATTGCGCTCCTTGTAGCCGGCGATGACATAGAGATAGACATCGCGGCTCTTGCCGTCCGCCTTCTGATCGCTCGCCGTTTCCAGCCCCTGCGGCACCTCGCCCCTGTGCCAGAGCCTGGCGCGCTCGGCCCAGAGATCGAGTTCGGCTTCGCCATAACCCTTCTCCTCCTCCTCACGCGTGCCCATGATGCGGGCATAGACGAAATCTGCCGTCACATCGGCGATCTGCGGATAGCGCGAATCGGCGGCAACGACGATCGCCGCCCCATATTCGCGCGCCATGGCGATGAATTCGGGATCGCGGAAGCTTTCGTGGCGCACTTCCAGCACGTGGCGTAAAGCCAAGCCGTCATGGCTCTTTGGCAGGAGCTTGAGGAACGCCTCGAAATCAGCGGGATCGAACTTCTTGGTGCCCATGAACTGCCAGTTGATCGGCCCGAGCTTGTGCTTGAGCTGCGTCACGCCGCCGGTGATGAAGCGCTCGATGGTCTCTGCCCCTTCGCCCAGAACCTTGCGCACCGTCGCAAAGCGCGGGGCTTTGAGCGAAAACACGAAGTCGTCCGGCGTCTCGTCATGCCATTTGGCGAAGCTCTCCGGCTTCTGCGAGCCATAATAGGTGCCGTTGATCTCGATCGAGTTCAGCTTGCGGCTGGCATATTCTAGCTCGCGCCTTTGCGCCAAACCGTCCGGATAGAACGTGCCGCGCCACGGCTCATAGGTCCAGCCACCGATGCCGATGCGAATTCTCGTCTCGCCCATTTTCCGAATCCTCCGTGCTGGCTGACTTTAACGGCAGGCGGGAAGTGGCACTAGCCGGATCGCACACGAGAAAACGGGCGCCGAAGCGCCCGTTGAAAGCTATCGATATCAGATCGCCTCAATAGACGTAGACGACCAGTTGCGAGCGCGAGCGCGCGATCGCGAACACGTCGCTTGCATCATAACCGGCGCTGCTCAAGGCCGAGACGACCTGCGGCGTCGTCATCACCGATGTCTGGAGAATGCCGAGCTTCGGGCTGGTGGCGAGCGTTGCGGTCAACTGATTGCGCTGCGGGCGGCAGAGCTTGACCGGATAGATCCGGACATTGCTCATGATGCGCCAGGCGGAAATGGCACTCTGGGTGACTGCCGTACGTTCGAACAGGCCAAGCGCCCGATAGGGGTCGACACCGGCGCA
>Ga0180216_1000246_pt1 | contig 60839 bp, 46 predicted proteins | sample eDN3rd37CBELigMG_FD_128879 | JGI IMG/M metagenome (GOLD analysis project Ga0180216, IMG submission 128879) | Enriched Miracle-Growth compost microbial communities from Emeryville, California, USA - eDNA 3rd pass 37_C BE-Lig MG (version 2)... ...
CACTCCATCAACTCCGCTCGACTTGCATGTATTAGGCACGCCGCCAGCGTTCGTCCTGAGCCAGGATCAAACTCTCCATTAAAGTGTTTGATTGCTCATTTATTTCGCTTTTTATTCATCATTTTCACGGGGTGAAAATGATGAATGGCAGTTCTTACTCGTTGTTCAGTTTTCAAAGATCAATTGGTGAATTACTCTCGAAACCCCTTGATTTCATTCAGTTTGTCTCTCGCAATCTGTTGCGGCGACAAGGAATAATATATCACATTTCATCATCTCTTTGCAAGCTTTTTTTCGAAATTCTTTTTTTTGTATTTCGAAAATTTTAACTACCGCTCGGAGCGACAAGTAATAATTTATCATATATTATCTAATTGAGTCAACCACTTTTTCAAAAAAATTATCTTACCTCATAACTGTCCGCTAGAGCTATGTTATTACGCAATTAAACAGCCTCTAGCGAACCTTAGGAATGTATTGATCTGACGTTCATTATGCAATCACATAACGTAGCTCAATCATTTCGTCTAACTCGTCATTATTAAACGATGCCACTTCTTTAAGAATATGTCCTTGCACTAGCTTCTGTACAACGAGCGACATATCGTCAACAAGATGCTTCAGCTTCACATGAGACTGCAGCTCGCTAATGCTCCATGCTTCTTTTTTCTCTTTCATTGTATTTAGCAAATGAATACAGCAGCTTTTCATTTTATCTACTGTTGAAAATTCGCATGCCAGCATTACTAGCTCTATACGCTGCTCAATCGTTTCAGGGCTTGCAATGATTTCTTCATATAGTTTGTAAATACCAGGATGAACCTTTCGCATTTGCTTCCATACAGTTAGCTCTGGATGCAAGCCTTCTTCAATTAATACGATTCGCGCCCAATGGTGAATCGCAAGTAGCACTTGAGAATACGCATCTAAAGAATTGCCAAATGCTAAATTACGTTTGGCTTGATATAGTGTTTCGAGAAAACCACAATACTCTTTAAGCTTTCGCTGATTTCTCAGCTCATCAGGAAATTTCAATATATGCTGTTTAAGTTCAATCAGTAATCCATTACGGTCAGAAATAATCTCGCCAGATAGTAGCCAATCCATTAAATGATGTCGACTTACACTAATCGCTTCATCCTCTATATCACTTTGGTGGACAGCTCGAATAAAGACACGCACGTTCTCGATCTCTACGTGCTCTACCTTGCGCATAATTAGTTCTGAAGAGTAAATGACCAACACATAGCAATCATACTCATTTTTATGGAACGGAAATCTCTCTGTATTTTGCATAAATACAATTCCCTCGATATCCGCTCTTCCATTATATCTTTCCAGTAATCGTTTTTTTATCTCTTCCACTACTGCCTCCGTATAGCTTATCGTATCAAGTTACGATATAATATGAAATTGCAGACATTAAAAATGTTCGACAGAATTATGTTGATTCCTGCTCATTATTGAAATATTTTGTCAGCAACGTTATCAATTCAACTTAAAAAATGTACTCAGAAAGGAGTACCGCTATGAAAAACTTGTTCTTTAAAACCGCTAAAATTAATGAGTTTCGCCTATGGGGAATGATTTTCACGCTTGTCGGAATGGGCGTCATGATTCTTGGGACGGGTGGCATTCTGCTTTTTGGGGATGTTGGTAAAATTATCGCTGCGATTTTCCTCGTTATCGGAATGATAGCACTTTTCATTAGTGTGGCGATTTACTTCTGGGCTGGTATGATGTCAACAAGTGCAACGATGCTGCAATGCCCTGAATGCAATCGACCTACTAAAATGCTAGGCAAAACAGATCGCTGCATGTATTGCAAAACGATTTTAACACTTGACCCAGAGCAAGCATCAGCTGGAGTAGAGGAAGCAAAAGCTTAAAGCACTCAACTACTCATAGTCAAGGTACATAAAAAAGCAAGTGATTCCGTAGCTTATTCACAGCTACAGTTCACTTGCTTTTTTACTGTTTATTTTCTAATTTAAGAAAAATAAGATTATGGCTGAAGTCCTTTATGAATAACTGGCCAGATGTCTGGCTTAGCAAATGATCTTTGCCAAGATGCTACTCCCGCAAGACCATATTGGTGTACTAAAGCTGTGCGCGCTGTAAGAGAGGTTGCATCCTCTAACCAAATTCGCTGCTTAATCTCGCCTTCCATATATTCCACATAGTTTTGGCCTGCCGCATCATCAAATACCGGAGTAAGCTTATACTCCGCAATAATTTCATCCACCTTGGCCATACCGAGCGCTTTCGAGCTAACCTTCACACTGCCATCCTGTTGCTTCTCCTCCGACCAGACACGCGTATATAGCGGCATGCCAAGCACCAATTTATCTGATGGCACTAGATCTTCCTCTATTATGCGTGCGATAGACTTCTCTACCCAAGGCAGAGACGCAACTGAGCCTGCTTTCGGACTTGCCGCCCAATGCTCATCATACGTCATTACCATCATATAATCTACGAGCTTGCCTAACGCGGCACGATCAATAAACGCCGACCACATTTCACTATTTGATTTCGGTGTAACATCAATCGATACAACTAACCCTTGCTCATGCATAATCGGCATCATTTCTTTCACAAATTGCACGAGATTTTCTTTATCAGCTGTATATACATTTTCAAAATCGATATTAATTCCATCCAAATGATATAGCTCTGCAAATGCAACGAGCTGCTGAATCATATAGAAGCGTTTTTCAGTGCTTGCAAGAGCCTTCGTAGTTTGATCAGGCTCAAATCCGTTGCTGAATAGTGCCCACACCTGATAGCCACGTTTATGCGCCCATTCTACATACTCATGGGTAGCCTTGCCTTGAATTTTCCCATCCTCATTTACCAACTCAAAGAAGGTTGGACTTACAACATTAACACCCTCAAATGCTGGCATGCTCGCTAAATCAGGCTGTTTATTGTAGATCGCTTCCCAAATTAGATTGATCTTCTTCCCAGCTAAATCATGCTTCAAGCCTTCATATGGCTCGATTGATGGAGTAAATACAATATCATCCTGAGACTGCAAATGAGCATTTTTCACATAGCCCATGACGCCAGACATTGTTTGTACCTTACTCCATTCTTCACCAGCCTCCCAAACCATTACCTTTTGCTGGGATTCTAGCTCCATGTAATATGGACTCTTAATTGTTGGCTCAGAGCGAAGATCAGTTCCCTTTTTCCGGTTAACAATTGCTGTTTTTACCGTATATTCCGCATCGTAAACCGCTATAGCTGTTTCCTCTTCTAATTGCAGAACGTGTAGGCCATATAGCTGCTCAATAAGCTCTGCAGGTATATATACCATATCATTTTCCACTTGTGCTGTGATCGATAGATTATAGCTTTTTTCATTAAGCAACGCATCAAGCGACTCTGTCTTAAAGCGCAATACTTTATCAAGCGTTGTTAGTACTAAGGTGTTACTCTCTGCCTCATAGTGTATAGGTGAATCTTCAAGCAATTCATCTAATAAAGGCAAAGGGAGCTTGACATGACCATCTTGAATAAGTGCACCGTGGGGCTGAAGCTCTCCATTATAATAAATGGGATGCTCCACATCATATACGACTTGCTGCTGCTCAAAAGAAGGAACGAGCTTAATATAACCAATAATACAAGTTGCCGCTAACGCTAAAACGAAAATAATCCAATTTAGTGTCCCACGCCTCTTCTTTGTTCTAGTTCGTGGTGGAAATTGCTGATTCATATATTGTTCCTTTCTAAATAAAAACGTGCAAACTAGCGAAAATTCGCCGCTCTGCACGTTTATGAGATGTTTTCAAATTAATGTTGGGTCTAATGCTGAGTGTGTGTACTGCTACAATTTTGACATAGTCCGTAAATCTCCATACGATGACCTTCAACAACGAAGCCGGTTGTTTCTGCTGCTGTACGTTCTACCTCGTGAAGTGGTGGATGCATAAAATCAACAATAGCTCCACAGCCTTTACATATCGCATGATAATGATCAGATAAATCCGCATCGAAGCGACTAGAATCGTCTCCATAAGTCAACTCGCGAACGAGCCCAGCTTCGACAAACAACCGTAAGTTATTATAAATTGTTGCTACGCTCATGCTAGGATATGTTGGAGATAACGCCTTATAAATATCATCAGCAGTTGGATGAGACTTAGTATCCATCAGAAAGCTTAATATAGCGTGTCGTTGCGGGGTCATACGCACGCCGTTCGTCTTCAATTGTTCCAAAGCCAATTGCACGTTGGCAATCATTCCCCTCACGCCTTTCTTATATAATAATAATTCTATTGTACGTTTTCTTCTAAACTTTTGTCAATGAAACTAAGGGCAATTAACGTTTCTTACCAGCTCCTAGCTCACGATTTCTTTTTTCTCCTCCATCACCTTTATGGGCAAAGTTGTCGAGAAAAAAGAAACAGTGAGCGCCCTAATCAAAGCCCAGATTTTTAACATCCCATTCAAATCAAGTTAAAAATCCGGGCTTTCAGTACCAAGAAGTTTGGACGCTAGTAGAAAGCGATGAGCGCAGCGTACGCTTTTAGTACGCGAGCACAGGAGCTTTCGCTAGCGTTCAAAATTCGACGTCGAATAAGCTACTTCGAGCTACTTCGTAATCAAAGCCCGGTATTTTTAACATCCCATTCAAATCAAGTTAAAAATCCGGGCTTTCAGTACCGAGAAGATGGGGAAAAGCTAGAAATTGAGGAGCACAGCGTATGCTTTTAATACGTGAGCACCGCAAATTTCGGCTGAACCCCATCTTCGACGTCGAATAAGCTACTCCGAGCTACTTCGTGATCAAAGCCCAGATTCTTAACATCCCTTTCAAATCAAGTTAAAAATCCGGGCTTTCAGTACCAAGAAGTTTGGACGCTAGTAGAAAGCGAGGAGCGCAGCGTACGCTTTTAGTACGTGAGCACAGGAGCTTTCGCTAGCGTTCAAAATTCGACGTCGAATAAGCTACTCCGAGCTACTTCGTAATCAAAGTCCAGATTTTTAACCACCTATCGAAGGAGGATGTAGTTTGATGCGTAGAGATTGATTACCCGCCCCCCCACGCCTTGCGTGTAGCTCAGCTCCTTCAGTCGTTGCTGCAGCAGGTCACTTCCAATAATTTGCCCAAACGACACCTTCGCATTGAGCTCATAGTCCGCAGCCTGGGGCAGCTTCAATTGAATATTGCCTACCGTCGCTGTTAATTTCCAATCTCCCTTTAGCAACTTAGTTTGAACTGAAATATCTCCGTTTAACGTAGTTGCCGTAATGTCTCGAGAAGGATCTGTCAGCGATATATCGCCTTTTTTAGTTTGTACTGTAATATCCCCGACGATTTTGCTCATGTATATACTGCCCGACCGACTGCCTGCCTCTATTGCACCAATCACATTGCGAACATTAATCGATCCCGTATTACTTTCCACCTTTAACTTATCGAAAAACACTAGCTGCCTAATGCTTAACGTGCCATGTTCAACACGGATATCAGCACTCTCCAAGAAACGTTTTTGCTTAGGCAATACGATATTAAGATTCATTCGTGGGTAATGGTTTAGACTATAGCTTGGCAAGCTTGTTACAATAGAAAGCTTCTCATCAAACAGCACTTCAACCTTGCTTTGCTCCTTCACGCTTAACGCCACTTGTTCATCCTCAGAAGCTACGAACAGCTTAGGATAAATGGTTAATTCATCTACATCACCAATGCTAATGCTCACATACCCATTGAGGTGCCGAAGCTGTAATGCTGCATAATTGTCCACTGTAGATATTTTAATTGGTGCGAGCTCATATACAAAGCCGACTTCACCATCTAGCTGCTCTTCCGCAATAACTGGTGCATGGAAGCTCTCCAACAATTTAGCAGGATAATCGCTATATTGCAGAACAAAATATGCACCAACAATAACTACAGCGGAAATGAGTACGCTGCCACCGTCAACTCGATAGCCTAAACTCAACTGACGATAATAGCGATAGAACAGCAGACATAGCAGCTCAATGACCAAAATAATCGGTAGTGCTAGCAGCCAGTTACTCCACTGAATTGGAATGTATCGTTGCAGCAACAGCAGTACAATAAACAAAAGCATGCTTAAGGAAGCACTTATACGGAAAAGATACAGCTTGCCATTACTGCGCTTGCGTAAATGCAATAAAAAATAAACTGCCGTACTAAACAGCAGCACAACAGGATATAATCTGCATATCAATTGCTTAAATGGGTAAAGCCAATCAATTGGAAGACATAGTAGCAGCGCTGTAAGGAAAACAAGCCCTGCCAAAGCTACAATCTGTCGTGAAATGTAATGAAATCGCGCATGCATCGATTGCAAGCTATTAAAGATGCCATAGAAGTAGTGATAAGGAATGGCCAGCATGATATAAGCTACAGTGACCGGTTGTTCAATAACAACCATATGTAACAATGTATATGCAAGAGACAGATGGAATAGAAAGCTACTTATAATAAAGATCGCTTTATCCCATCTGCCTACAAGCCAATGTCCAAGCCCTGGTAGCAGCATGGAAAGCACAACTACCCAACCATTTTTAACTACTCGTACTGAATCCAACGAATGCCCTCCACTTGCTTTAATTCATGCACAAAAGATAATAAAGCCATTGCAGACTTACGCTCAATATCGACATGCAATGTAAGCTCTAACTCCTGTAACTCTTGTCGATCCTTATTAAGATCATTACTTTCTAGCCCTTCCTTTTCAAGCTCACCGATCGATAATTTATGAAGGACAACTTTATGCGCCTTAAGCTTTTCCTGCACATCATGGAGCAGAGATGGCTTATCCTGACATTTAATCTGAATGACATAACGTTTTTTATTGCGAATAAAACGTTGCTCAAGCTTATTAAATAGCCATAATGTTAATACAACCATGATCGTTACTGAAACTGAAGCAAAATAAAAGCCAGCACCAACACCAAGCCCGATCGCCGCAACTACCCACAGTGATGCCGCAGTTGTTAGGCCTGAAATCTTCTTGCCCGTATATAATATCGTACCCGCTCCAAGAAATCCTACACCTGTAATGACAGCAGCAGCAAGACGAGCAGGATCGACGCGTACATTCCATTCATTCACAAAATCCGAAAAGCCGTAAATCGACAGTAGCATCATTAAACAAGCACCGACACATACGAGGATGTTTGTACGAAATCCAGCAGCATGCTGATGCTGTTCACGCTCAAAACCAATGACACCGCCTAATAGCAGCGCCGTACCAAGACGTATTAAAATTTCAAGCTCACTTATAAACCAAGGGCTTTCAGCAGCAAGTAGCATGAATGATTGCACTCCCTCAAAATATGGACATTATCTTTCTATACTATGAAATTAGCTTTCTATATAGACATGCTGCGCGATCTCACCAAGAAATCGCGCAGCATGCTTTTTTATATCGTATGCAATTAAGTTTGGTCTATGATCGGACAACCGCTCATTTTGCCTTTGTTACTAAGCTTTTAAACGGTCAATCAACAATTTGTTAACTAGCGCAGGATTCGCTTTACCCTTTGTTTCCTTCATCAATTGCCCTACAAGGAAGCCAATCGCTTTCTCTTTACCAGCACGATAATCTTCAACGGATTGTGGGTTGCGTTCAATAACAGCATCAACGATTGCAAGCAATGCGCTCTCGTCGCTAATTTGCACAAGACCTTGCTCCTCAACGATTTGCTGAGGCAGCTTGCCTGTTTCCAGCATTGTTTTAAATACCGTCTTAGCGATTTTACCGTTAATTGTTCCTTTAGCAAGCAGCTCAAGCATTTCGCCAAGTCCTTGTCCAGTAAGTGCTACATCAGATAGCTCTTTATTATTGGCATTCAAGTAACCAAGCAGATCACCCATGATCCAGTTAGCAGCGCCTTTAGCATCCTTCGTATAACGCAAGCTTTCCTCGAATAGGTCAGCAAGCTTCATGGAAGCAGTAATCACTTCCGCATCATATGCAGATAGCTCATATTCAGAAGTATAACGCGCCTTTCTAGCGTCTGGAAGCTCAGGAATCGTTGCTCGAACTGCATCCTTCCACTCTTGGCTAATATGAAGCTTAACAAGGTCAGGATCTGGGAAATAACGATAATCGTGCGCTTCTTCTTTTCCACGCATAGAGAACGTTTTTCCGCTATTATCATCGTAACGACGTGTTTCCTGAACAACAACTCCACCAGCATCAAGAATTTCTGCTTGGCGAAGCTGCTCATATTCCATACCGCGCACCACATTACGCAGTGAGTTCATGTTTTTCAGCTCAGCACGAATACCGAATTCCTTTTGACCGTATGGACGCATACTGATGTTCACGTCACAACGCATGCTGCCCTCTTCCATCTTCACGTCTGATACATCACAATACAGCATAATGGAACGAAGCTTCTCAAGATAAGCTCTTGCTTCTTCCGGAGAACGAATGTCCGGCTCAGATACGATCTCAATTAGAGGTGTACCAACACGGTTAAAGTCAACAAGCGAAGCAGTACCGCCATCGATATGTGTTAGCTTACCTGCATCCTCTTCCAGATGGACACGAGTAATGCCGATGCGTTTCGTTTCACCATTTACTTCAATATCAATATAACCATGCTCACCAATTGGTTGATCATATTGCGAAATTTGATACGCTTTAGGCGAGTCTGGGTAGAAATAGTTTTTACGGTCAAATTTGCTAATGTCGGCAATTTGGCAATTTAACGCCATCGCTGCTTTCATTCCATATTCAACAGCTTGATGATTTAGTACTGGCAATACACCTGGATGACCTAAGCATACAGGGCAAGTATGTGTGTTCGCAGGAGCACCGAATTCAGTTGAGCAGCCGCAAAATATTTTACTTTTGGTGTGCAACTCAACGTGAACTTCTAGGCCTACGACCGTTTCATATTTGTTCGTAGTCATTTTCATCTATCCTTTCGTTATCACGCTAAGCTTATAGCGTTGGGCGTTGCTTATGGAATTCAGTATTTGCTTCAAACGCATGAGCTGCACGCAATACGGTTGATTCATCAAATGCTTTACCAATAATTTGCATACCAATTGGCAGGCCATCAGCTTGTCCGCAAGGAATGCTAATCGCAGGGATACCCGCAAGTGATACCGGAATCGTACAAATATCATTCAAATACATCGTTAGTGGATCGCCTACTTGCTCACCAATGCGGAATGCAGTTGTCGGCGCAGTTGGTCCAATAACAAGATCATAGTTCTCAAATACTTGATCGAAGTCGCGTTTAATTAGCGTACGAACCTTTTGTGCTTTTAAGTAGTAAGCATCGTAATAACCGGAGCTTAGCGCATAGGTTCCTAACATAATACGGCGCTTTACCTCAGCACCAAAGCCTTGCGAACGAGACTTGCGATATAGATCAATCAAATTATCTGGGTTTTCTGCACGAACACCATAACGGACGCCATCAAAGCGTGCCAAGTTGGATGATGCCTCAGAAGAAGCAAGCAGATAATAGGTTGCAATTGCGTATTCGGTATGCGGCAAGGAAACCTCTTCCCATACAGCGCCTAGCGATTCGTATGTTTTAAGAGCATTCATAACCGCTTCCTTCACGCGAGGGTCGATGCCTTCGCCTAAGTATTCCTTAGGTACAGCAATACGCAAGCCCTTCACATCACCAGTTAGAGCAGCACTATAATCTGGAATATCTACTTTTGCAGAGGTTGAATCGTTAGCATCGTAGCCAGCAATTGCTTGCAGTACATAGGCAGCGTCCTCAACATTTTTCGTAAGTGGACCGATTTGGTCTAGTGACGAAGCGAAGGCTACTAAGCCAAAGCGCGAAACAAGTCCGTATGTAGGTTTTAAACCGACGATTCCACAATATGCGGCAGGCTGACGAATGGAGCCACCAGTATCAGAACCAAGTGAAAAGTAAACTTGTCCAGCTGCAACTGAAGCTGCCGAACCACCGCTTGATCCTCCAGGAACATGATCGGTATTCCAAGGGTTACGTGTTACGAAGTAGCTTGAGTTTTCGTTCGAACCGCCCATTGCGAACTCATCCATATTAAGCTTACCGATCGTTACAGTAGAAGCCTCGCGAAGCTTACGTGTAACCGTCGCATCATAAATTGGATTGTAATTACTTAAAAATTGGCTCGCACAAGTAGTTAGCAAGCCTTCCGTTACAATGTTGTCCTTAATTCCGGCTGGCAATCCAAATAACGGACCTTGCGCCTCGCCACTTGCAAGTGCTTCGTCAAGCTTTGCTGCTTGTTTGCGAGCCTCCTGCTCATTTAGGGTAATAAAAGCTTTTAGCGTATCGTCCGTTTGGGCAATGCGCGCATAAGAAGCTTCCACCAATTCGCTTACGGAAAGCTCTTTATTTTTTAGCTTTGCCCCAACTTCTTGTATACTTAATTCAAAAGGTGACAATATTAGCTCCTCCTTTCACTTTCTCCTCTTATTCAATAACTGCTGGAACTTTGATTTGATCGTCCTCATCATCAGGTGCATTAAGAAGCACTTTTTCGATTGGCAACGATTCTTTCTTCACATCTTCACGCATGACGTTAACTAGCTCGAATACATGGCTAGTTGGCTCAATCTGCTCCGTGTCTAGCTCATTAAGCTTTTCAGCGTATTTTAAAATCCCATTGAGCTGCTCCGTAAACTGAGCCTTTTCTTCCTCTGAGAGCTCTAGACGGGCAAGATTAGCTACGTGCTCAACATCTTTAATCGTTATGCTCATTTCACTACTCTCCTTAATTGTTCTTCGGTTTTCGTAATCATGCCTTATATTATAGCCTGTCAGGGCTTAATATAGCAATGTTCTTAGACTATTAGAAAGCAAAAAGGAGCAGCTTAGCCGTTTCGCTTAGCTCTGCTCCTATAACTGCATTCTATTGCTATAAAACTATATCCAAGCTTTCAAATTAATTTGACGGATAAATTCCTCGCCTGATAGTGGATGATCTTCCTCTTCCTCTTCGCTATCTTCGACTTCGCCATTCATAATGTATCGGAATAATTTCTCGTTATGTGTTGCTAATGCGTAGTCAATTAGCGCTTCCTTACCGATCTTTTCGGCTTCCTGTTGAATTAACCGTGATTCCAGCTCGACATCTGACTTAGGTACAGCAAAATTTCGATTCAGCGCGGGCACACGTACTACATAATCAAACACATTATCTCCATTTCGATCATATGCGATGATGTACCCATAATCACCAATCGGCAGCTTTTGCTCAAATTGATCCTCGATAAACACGACCTTCGATCCAAGTGGCAACATAATCTATCATCCCCTATGTTTCGCACATGCTAATACTTGTGATATTCCTATTATCCTACTAAAAATTCGACCGTCTGTCTATTATTCAATTATTCCTTCTTTTCCTCAGCTAGCATTTCGCTGAACTCCTGCTCAATGATCGGAGGCAGCTTTAATGAAGTTTGACGGCTGACCTGCGAAAGAAACAGCTTCGTAAACTCATCTCCATCTTCCTGCTGATTTTCTTTAATAATGGTAATCTCTTTATGAAGACGCTCCATCTGCTGATCCAGCACATTCGCGGCATCTGCTGCTTGCTTCAACTCTATTGTTAAATGAGAAGGGACCGCCGCATCGTATTTATAGAAAATTTTATGCTCAAGACTTGCCCAGAAGTCCATAGCAATCGTGCGAATTTGAATTTCTACAGGGACGATTTCACGACCAGTCGTCATCACAACAGGTACTCCTGCAATTAGATGGAGACTGCGATAACCGTTCGGCTTAGGATCTTGGATATAGTCCTTCACCTCATAAATTTCCACATCAAAATGCTTCTCCAGCATCTCTTTAATTCGATAAATATCAGATATAAATGAACAAGTAATACGGATACCAGCGATGTCTTTGATCTCATGACGAATCGTATCCAGATTAAAGGTTAAACCTTTGCGTTGAATTTTCCCAATAATGCTTTCAAACGACTTTACACGTGATTTCGTATGTTCAATCGGATTATAATCATGCAATAATTGAAATTCTTCTCTTAATATTTCTATTTTCGTCTCCAGCTCATTTAGGGCAAACTGGTACATCATCATTATGCGAGTTACTTGTTCGCGCAATCGTTTAAATTGCTCGACTTGATTGGAAATCAATTCGTAATTTTCCATCTGTTTCTCCTCACTTGTCCTGCGTCTACAATAGCCTTCTGACTAATGCTTACTATAGTTATTGTATACGATGGTCACCTATCGGTGCAAACTTAATAACATCCGATAAAAAATAACAAAAACTCTTGTCGAATATTATTGTCTAATGTAGAATCTAGCAAGAACAATTAAATATTAAATGAAAAAGGAGCAACAATTATGCGTAAATCAATTGGCGTAAACGAAAGACCACCAGTGCCAATGTCATTAATGCTCGGCTTGCAGCATCTGTTTGCAATGTTCGGTTCCACTGTACTTGTTCCTAACATCCTTGGAGTAGATCCTGCGATCTGCCTATTGATGAACGGTATTGGTACACTGCTTTACATCTTTATTTGTAATGGAAAAATCCCAGCTTACTTGGGCTCGAGCTTTGCATTTATTGCACCCGCAACTGCGGTTATTACAAAGGAAGCAGGCGGTGGCTATGCTGAAGCGCTTGGCGGCTTTGTAGTGGTTGGGGTAATTTTCACAGTAGTTGCTCTTATCATTGCTAAGGCAGGTACGAAGTGGATTGATGTTGTATTCCCTCCTGCAGCAATGGGCGCGATTATTGCCATCATTGGTTTAGAGCTTGTTCCAGTAGCTGCTGGTATGGCTGGCTGGATTAATACCGATGCAACTAATACAGAATGGGTAATGGATTCAAAAACAGTTATCCTTTCTACTGCAACATTAGCAGTTACAGTACTTGGTTCTGTACTTTTCCGTGGCTTCTTGCGAATCATTCCGATTCTAATCGGCATTATTTTCGGCTATGTGCTTGCAATCCTTATGGGAATGACTAGCTTTGATGGCATTAGTGAGGTAGCATTTGTTACTGCACCTACGTTCACAACACCTTCCTTTAACTGGGTAGCTATTGCAACGATTGCACCAGCTGCTCTAGTTGTTATTGCAGAGCATATTGGACATTTAGTTGTAACTAGCAACATCGTTGATAAAGATCTTTCTAAAGATCCAGGACTACATCGTTCCCTACTAGGTAACGGTATCTCAACAATCATTTCAGGTTTTGTTGGTTCAACGCCAAATACTACATATGGTGAAAATATCGGTGTCCTTGCGATTACACGTGTATTCTCTACCTTTGTTATCGGTATTGCTGCAGCATTTGCGATTGTGCTTTCTTTCCTAGGCAAATTCTCATGGCTAATTGCTAATATTCCTGGCGCAGTTATGGGGGGCGTATCCTTACTATTGTTCGGGGTTATCGCAGCATCAGGCTTCCGTATGCTAATCGAGTCGAAGGTTGACTACTCTAAGCCATCCAACATGTTCCTAACAACCGTTGTTCTAGTTGTAGGACTAAGTGGCGTAACATTAACAATCGGCGACTTCTCTATGAGCGGAATGTCACTAGCAACTGTGGTTGGTATTCTTCTAAGCTTATTGTTCAAGCTGTTTGATGTATTGAAAGTATCAAACGACTACGAAGACGCTGGACATTAAGCTACGTAGATATATCATTCTTTCATCCGAGGTTTAAAACCATCTGCTATGAATTGATGATTAGGTAGTAGCTGATTTGAAAGTCGGACCACTTCGTTTTTCAGAATGATATATTTCTCCGCTGGAGTTCTGTTTAATAAATAAAAAATCGTCCTTTCTTGGAGATTAGCTTTCGCTGCTCTCCGTTCGAAAGGACGATTTTTTTATTCGTTGAACAATTTTGAACAGGTTGTTCCGAAGCTTATGCTCCGAAGCTCTTTACCGCGCCTGCAAACTGCTCCAACGCTTTCTCCAAAATAGAACGTGGACAAGCAAGGTTGACACGCAACCAGCCCGCTCCTTCGACGCCAAACATCGAGCCTTCGTTGAAAGCGACCTTAGCTTTCTTATGCATAAGCTCCTTCAATGCAGCAGGATCCTCACTAATTGCACGACAGTCAAGCCATAGCAAATACGTGCCCTCTGATACGAGCGGTTTAATGCTTGGTGCATGCTCCGCTAAATAAGCAACTGTATAATCCATATTATCCTTAACATAAAGCAGCATATCATCTAACCATTGCTCGCTTTCATTGTATGCAGCCTGTACAGCATCCTGCGCAAAGTGACTTGCCATATGAATGCTTAACACCTTCACACGCTGATCGAATTTGGCACGAAGACGTGGATTAGAGATCACAGCAAACGATGTATGTAGCCCTGGCAAATTGAAGGTTTTAGTCGCAGCTAGTGCCGTAATTGTGATATCAGCAACCTCTTCCGACAAGGTTGCAAATGGCGTATGCGGATGTCCTGGGAAGGTCAAGTCGCAATGAATCTCATCGGACACTACGATTACATTATATTTCAGGGCAAGCTTTGCTAAGCGCTCCAGCATTTCCCGCTCCCATACTCTACCACCTGGATTATGCGGATTACATAGTAGAATCATTTTCGCCCCAGCAGCAAATAGCTCCTCAAGCTGTTCAAAATCCATTTCATAACGACCATTAACGACCTTTAACGGATTGCGTTCAACTTTGCGTCCATTACCTTTAATGACATCATAGAACGGATAATAAACTGGCGATTGCAACACAACACCATCACCAGGCTCTGTAAACAGATCAACCGCTAAGCTTAGCGTCGAAACGACACTTGGCACATCAATGATCCATTCTGACTTAATGCTCCAGCCATGACGACGCTGAAACCAACCTGTAATGGAATCCAAATAGCTCTGTGTACGAATGCTATATCCGTAAACGCCGATTGCTGCACGTTGTTCAATGACTTTTCTAACAGCAGGCGGACTATAAAAATCCATATCTGCTACCCATAGTGGTAGAATTGTTTCGTCGCCGAGTAACGGTCCCATCTGATCCCATTTATAAGAACGCGTATTACGTCGGTCAATGAGTTCGTCAAAATTATAGCTCACGTCTTACACCTCACCTCTCTGTATATAGTATAACTGTAGCATGTTTGTCTCCATTCGCCAACATTTTAGCCACGTGATACATTAGGGTGAGCTTGTACAAAAAAGCGCCAAGGGTAATCCTTTGCTTCTCCAGTATTGGGGATACCGATTCGAGGTCCAGTCGTTACGTCTTGATAGCTTTTCCCTTCGGCAATCCATAGCGGACGCTCCGTTATTTTGTGTCCGTAATCTGCCATCGTAATGCCTAGCGCCTTGCATAGCTTGCCTGGACCATTACTCAAGTCTCGCTCATGCTTTAACGTTCCTCTCCGTCTTTGCATCAGTTCAATCCCGACGTAAGGCTCAATACCACGAATAAGGACTGCTTGCGGCTCTTCTGGCCTCGCTGCAACAATATTGACTAAGCAATGCGTATGCATCTGATATGTGTAGACATAGCCTGCAGGACCGAACATCACCTCCGTTCGTGCTGTACGCCGGTTATTATAGCTATGTGCTGCCCGGTCCATCGGACCGGCGTAAGCTTCTGTTTCCACAATATATCCGCCTGCTAGCCCCTCTTCAGTTTGTTTTAATAGCAGCTTACCGATTAATTGCTCCGCTAAGCTAAGTGAGCTTTGTTCATAAAACGATAGCGACAGCGGCTCATATTCCACTGTTAATTCCTCCCCCTTATATCTATGACGACTTCTTTTAATAGAATAGAGTGTGAAGCAAGCTGCTTCTGTAAATATTGTATATCACGATCATGTATATATCCCTCAATACTTTTACCTCTTGCTTTAAATTGCACGTAGCTCATTCGTCTTGCCGGAGCTTGCTTACCGATATTAACGAGATAGATATTATCCCATCTTGTTACATCCTCTCTGTGCTGCAATCCCTTATCATTGATAAAATAAGAGATTGTTCTTGATGGATACAAGATATAAAGTAATAGAGCAATGCCCATATCAATAACTGAGAGCTCATGTATTGTTGTAGCGTTTGATAGCTTGTCGTACATATAAATGATATACAGCACTATTGTCGAGCCAATAAACGTAGTAAGCACTATATCAAGCGTACGAATAACGGGAGGAATCTGATTGAAATAATGGTCGTTAGATGGCGTTTCAAGTAGCATCCCATGATGCTTAGACCTTGCGATATAAAGCAGCACACATTCTCTGCCTACATACAATAAAACAGATAGACCGATGCACCACGTCACAATCCATTGCAAGCTTCATCCCCCCGAATCTCTTTCAACATTAATATCTATTATTTACCGATGCTGTTTAACTCATACTTCGGCAAAAAGTCTATTAATAATAATATATTAAGTCATTTACTCAAATATGTGCCGCTTGTACACTTTCCCATCAGCTCGATTAGCAATAAAATAAGCGCAAGCTTAGCATGTGCTGACGCACTTCATTGCTAGCTTGCGCTTATTGGGACTAACTATAAATAATTGCTGATTTCCACTAACACAATAGAGGATTAAGGCTCTCTAGTAATTTCGATAAAGCCTGGATTATACCAAGTAACATCAGCTTGCAAAGCTTCTGCTAAAGAACGAGCTGGTACATATACAGCACCATTATGAACTTCTACATCAGAAGACCATTGTACCTCTTCACCATTTACAATTGCTGTGCTGCTACCTACAACGATTTCAATTGTTGTACCTGTCGCGCGATCGTTCAACACAACACTCTTGTCTTGATGATTGTAGCTTACTTTACCACCAAATTCTTCAATGATATCTCTAGCAGGAATCATCGCTTGTTTTTTCTCATTCAAATACAAGCCATTACCTTCATCATCATATGGATAAGTAAAATAGTATTGCTCTGTAATATGCAATTGCTCACGCAAAATATTAACTATAAAGCTATCATCTTCAAATAATTGTGCAATTTCAAAACCCTCCATATATGGTAGAGCCTCTAAGCTTACAGTAAACAACGTTGTTCTTGGCTCATCAGCCTTCACGTCACCGTTCACATTCCATAGCTGAGAAGTTGACGTTAACGAGAAGCCATCAATGCCATAAAGCTCTAGCTCTTCCTTCAGCTCTTGATCGATGCTGTATTGAATAGAAAGACCCTGCTTACGAACATTCAGATCTTTATCTACACCATAATCAAATGTAACGAGCAAGGAATCATTAAGTACTTGCTTAAGCGTTGCTTCTTCCTCTTGCTCAAGCTCTAGCATGGATTGTTGTAGCTCCTGAAGTGCCGTCACTAGCTCATCAACAGCTAATTGCTTAATATCTTGCTCAGTGCCTTCTTCCTCACTATCTTCTTCAATGAAGAAGAATTCTTCAAGAGAACCTGCACCTAAAGAAGCAAATAATTCTTCTTTCTCTTCATAAATTGTAATGATATCTCCGACTAGCTTTTCTAAGCCCTCGCGGTCACTAGCAATGGAATCAATTAGCTTTTTAGCCCAGCTCCAAAGCTCCATACCTTTGATTTCACCTTTTACAGCTAGTAGATCGGTATTAATTCCGTTAATTTCCTCATTTACAGATGTTACAGATAAACTATCGATATTTGGTAGACGCTCAATCGTATAATTGCTAATTAGCTCGCTAATTTGCTGAACAGTTTCTACAATTGCCTCTTCATCCAAGGCAAGCTCATCAGCTTCATAAGTACCATACATATCGTCATAGTCCCAGCCAAGCTCATCTTCATAGTATTTACGCTCTAAATTCTGAGCATGCTTACCAGTTAGATCAATCGAGAACGGCTCCTTCGCTCCATCAAGCTTAATTACAGCTAATGTCTCGTTCATTTTCACATCGAAGCCAAGCTTATCTTGCTCGCCGAAGGAGATAGAACCCTCCATTGATAGTTTCGTTTCATCTTCAACCTTATACTTATCAAGAACTAGTTTAATATGAGAATACTGACGAAGTAATTGCAGCATTTCCTCTGCTTCTTCATCACTTAATCCATCTTCTGCTGCTTGCTGTGTTAGTTCATCTTCATTGAGATTAAGTTTAAACTCATACTCAACCTTACCTTCTGCTGAAGTGACCTTCATCATGTTCTTTAACATTTGATTCAAGTCGAGTCCCGCAACTGCTTGACAGCCTGCAGCAAGAACCATTGTAAAAATCAGGATGACTGCTAAAATTTTTCTACTTTTCAATTGCATTCAGTATGTTACCTCCTCACAATTTTGGATAGCCAACCATAATAATACCATTATTTAGGTAATAAGTATAGATATTTTTTAACATACCAAATCTAGTTGTAGTACAATAGACTTATATAAAACGAAGAGGTGAAACAGCATGTTCAGGATTTTCAGCAAGCTCACAGTAAGGCTGTCGCTAATTATACTATTGATCATGACAGTATTATTTTCTACTTTTATTTACATGCAAACAGAAAGCACGAAAATAGCAAGCGAGCAAACCATCGGAAGCCTAAATATGAAAGTTGCGGAAGCATACGCAACTCAGTTTGATGTAGAAGGCTATGAGCAGTTTTTACAACAGCCTGAAGAAACTGAACTGTACTGGAAGCTTCGTGAAGAGCTGAATCAATTCCGTTTAGAAATCGGTGCCCTGTACGTCTATACTGTACAAATCGATCAAAATAATATACCTCTGTTACTAATCGATGGACAGCCACAACAATCAGAGGTAGCTTCACCTATAGGCGAAGTGACGGATATTCCAGCTGCAGCGATCGAGCAGCTATGGAACGGAAGCTCTGCCAAAAGTGATGTTATTGTAAATCCTGAATACGGTAGCTATATCTCATCTTATGCTCCGATACATAATGCTAGTGGAACGCTGATTGGCGTGCTAGGTATTGATACCGACGTTTCGGTATCAACAACCATTTATGAACAATTAATAAGTAATCTCACCTCCACATTCATCATATTGGGAGCGATAACATTTATCGTATTTCTTATTATCGCCTTATTTTTATTTCGCTCACTACGTCGACTTGGTTTTCTCGTCAACGGAGCACAAAGCATCGCTGATGGAGATATCGCCAAGGCTAATCAGGTGCTAGGCACAATCAGAAAGCACTCCAAGGACGAAATCGGACAAGTGTACGAAGCCATGGTTAAAATGAGTGCAAAGCTTGGCGTTATGCTAGGAGATGTTGCAAGAGACATGAAGGCGACGACAGAGCAGCTCGTGCATTCTACGAACCAATTTACTGTAGAAGCTGACAATCTACTGCATATGAACAGCAGTCTAGCGGAATCCGCCTCGGAATTAGCACTCGAAGCTGAGCAGCAGCATACTGGTGCAGAGGAATGTGCTTCATCTATGCAGGAAATTACGTCTGCCATTACCCGTGTATCCGATTCATCAGCTACCGTGTCAGGCGCCTCTCATGAAGCGTTACAATCTGCTGAGCAAGGGGTCAGCTCGATCGCTTCGATGCAGGAGCAAGTGAAACAGATGTCACAGCTCGTCCAGCATACATCATCATCGGTACATTTGCTGAATGATTATATGAGCCAAATTGAACCTGTACTGCATGCGATCACCTCAATCGCTGATCAAACAAAGCTGCTCGCCCTTAATGCCTCCATTGAAGCAGCTAGAGCTGGAGAGCATGGCAAAGGCTTTGCAGTTGTCGCTAATGAAGTTCATAAGCTGGCCATATCGGCTTCATCCTCGACATCACATGCGGTAGAGCTGCTAAGTAAAATTGGTGAAGAGTCTGCTCGTATCGGGGAACGAATGGCAGAGGAAAGCAAAGAAATCGAAAGAAGCCAGACGTTATCCTCGCATGTAAAAGCATTATTCGAGCAAACCGCGTCGCGCTTTCATGTCGTTAATCTTCATATTGAGGAAATATCGGCAGCGACCGAGGAGCTACTTGCTAGCTCTCAGGAGGTCGCTGCGTCTGTCGAGCAAATTTCGCAAATATCAAAAACAACAGCGACTCATGCAACCTCGTTCCAGCAGATGTCGCTGCAGCAGCTTGAAGCCGTAAAAACAATCGCTTCAACTACAGAGCTGCTGAAGAAGAGCAGTAATCGTCTGGATGCAACAGTTAAGCAGTTTAAGCTGTAATCATCTGTTAGCGTAGTGGTGTCATTACGAAAAGAAAGACCTGTGCCTCTCCCTTTACTACGAGAGTGCTACAGGTCTATTCTATATTCTAGTATTACATTTCCTCAGGCGCAGTAATCCCAACTAAATATAGAGCGTTGCGTAACGTGATTTTCGTTGCTTCGGTTAAAGCTAGGCGGGCTGCACGTACAGTCGGCTCAGCATTTAAGATCGGATTATGATGATAGAACTGATTAAACGCTTGTGCCACATCAATGGCATAACGACTAATCATTGATGGCTCTAGCTTGTTCATTGCAGCTTCAATACGCTCCGCAAACAGTGCTAGCTCCTTAATAAGATTGACGGAGTAATCATCAGTCAGATTTGAATAATCAATGGCTGTACTAGCCTCCGTTCCTTGTTCAGCAGCTTGCGCTTTTCTTAAAATACTGCTAGCGCGCGCATGGGTATATTGCACATACGGCCCTGTCTCACCCTCGAAGTTCAGTGCATCCTCCCAATTAAATGCAATATCTTTAATACGGTTCGCACTCAAATCATTAAACACAATAGCACCAACACCTACTGCACGAGCCACTTCGTCCATATCTGCTAAATTCGGGTTGCGCTCCTCCATAATGCCCTTGGTTTTGGCGATCGCCTGCATAAGCACATCCTCTAATTTAAGTACGTTTCCTTTACGAGTAGACAGGCTCATCCCTTCAATACTGACACGACCAAATGCAACATGGTGCAGGCGATCGTACCAGTCATAGCCCATCAGCTCGATAATTTTAAACCATTGCTGAAAGTGAAGATTTTGCGCGTAATCCGTTACGTAGATCGCCTTCTCAAAATTGTACGTCTCCTGACGATAGATTGCCGCTGTAATATCACGTGTATGATAAAGCGAGCTGCCATCCTTTTTCAAAATGAGAGCTGGCGACATATTGTAGTCATCTAGTCTGACTAGCGCAGCTCCATCATCCTCCTCAAGCAGCTGCTTCTCCTTCAATTCGTTTACGATGCGATCCATCTTATCATTGTAGAAGCTCTCACCTGCATAGGAGTCGAATTCTACACCAAGCAGCTCATAAATCCGCTTAAACTCTGCTAGTGAAATATCGACAAATCGCTGCCATAGCGCTAGCGCTTCTTCATCGCCAGCTTCCATCTTCACAAACCATTGACGCGCTTCATCCTCAAGCTCCGGCTGATTTTCTGCTTGCTCATGGAACTTAACATAGAGCTGCAGCAGCTCGTCAATTCCTTGGCTAGCTAGTCGATCATCATCGCCCCACAGCTTATATGCGACAACCAGCTTACCGAATTGCGTGCCCCAATCGCCTAGATGGTTAATCCGAACACATTTATAGCCTTCAAAATCAAAAATGCGATATAGGGAATGACCGATTACAGTTGAGCGCAAATGTGCAATATGAAACGGCTTTGCGATGTTTGGAGAAGAAAAATCAAGCACAATATTTTTCCCTTGTCCAATATTACGCGAGCCGTAGCGTGAGCCTTCTGCAAGCACCTGCCCTACAATTTGCTCTGCAAGCTTCGCTTTATTCAGGAATAGATTAACATAGCCTGAAACCGCCTCTGCTCGCTCAATTATTTCAAGATTAAGCTGACCTACCAGCTGCTCGGCAATTTGCTGCGGTGCTTTACGAAATAGCTTGCTCAGTTTAAAGCAAGGCAAGCTTAAATCGCCCATGCTAGCATATTGCGGATAAGCTATCATGTCCTGCAGCTCCTCCTGCGTAATCCCCTCTACGAGCGTTGAAACATGCTCTGCAATGATTGATTTGTACATTTCCATCGTAACTTGCTCCTTTATCGTTAATGTCATTTCTAACAAAAAAAACTCTCGTCTCTAAAACTTGAGACGAGAGTTAACCCGCGGTACCACTCAATATGCGAATGAAGCCATTCGCCACCTTATTTTGATAACGGTCATTGACCGAGCCTGCTTACTTCCACCTTCAGCAAACTATTTCCTGGGTGCGCTTCCTAACAACTTATTGTGCTGGCTCTCACCATCCCAGCTCGCTTAAACAATATTGCTGCCGTACTCTCCCATTCATCAATATTACGATATTCACTTTATTTACATTGTACTAATATTTTGCAAAAGTGCAAATAGACTATTACAGATCATTCTTCATTCTACCCTGCACTGGCATGAAAACGCTGCTGCAGGCTGCTATTACGTTCCGTATGATTAAAATTGGTTATCGCATGTCTTATTGCGAAATCTTGACCAATGACGCAAACGAATTGCTGCGCTCGCGTATAGCCTGTATAAAAAATGCTATTGTTCAGCATATGGCGATGCTCGTCCAGTACAATCATGATGACTGCCTTCCACTGCGAGCCTTGTGATTTGTGAACGGTCATCGCATAGCAATGATCCAGCTCATCAAGCCCTTCTGAATATTTTACATAGCCATCCTCATACCGCACAACAACTACGGGCTCTTCCCCCTGTTCAGTAGCCTCTAAATAAATCTCTTCGATTACACCACATTCACCGTTCGTAATACCTAGCAGCTCTTTATTTTCAATATACTCGCCGTTATCGTCCTTCGCATACCACACTTTACTATAATTGTTAACGGTATGGATAACCTTATCACCACGTGTAAAATACAACGTCAGCTGCTGGCTTTCTGCTGCTTGGTCAGCCGATTCCCCATCTATCCCTATCTTTGTAAATTTGCAGTTTTCAATCCGTAAGCCATCCTGCTTGCCGTTGAAATGCTGCTGGATTAACCAGTTAAGCACATAGGTGCCGCCTTCTCCTTTGCGCTGAGGGCAAAGCACCTGTATCTCCTCAATCGATAGCCCTCTTGCATTCATTAAACGCTGAATGGAACGAAGCAGCATAATATGGGTGCGTGCCGCATCAGGCTGTCTAATGATAAAAGCATCGCTAGTATCAGCTTCTGCGGGAGGAATTTCCCCAGCAATTATTTTCGTGGCATTCGCGACGATGCCCGAATCCTTCCCTTGACGCTTAACAACATCAAGTGTAACGACAGGAATAACCTCACTGGCAATAAGATCACCTAGCACATTACCAGCACCGATACTCGGCAGCTGCTTTGTATCTCCTAACAGAATGACCTTACAATGCTTAGGCAGCGCACTAAATAATTGACTAGCCAGCATAATGTCTAGCATGGAGCTTTCATCGATAACGACACAATCTACAGGCAGTGGATTTTTCTCGTTAAATTGAAATCCCTCCTGCGGATTGTAGCTCAAGCCTCGATGAATCGTTGTACATTCTCTACCCGTAGCCTTAGCTGCTACTTTCGCTGCCTTCCCTGTCGGGGCAAACAAACGCACCTCGAATGGCAAACCTAGTGAGGTGTACTGCTGCTCTAGTATGTCTAATATGATGTTCAGCGTAAAGGTTTTACCGCAGCCCGCACTACCGTTTAGAATATACATGCCGCCGCTTTGTCCTGAAAAGCTAGTTACTGCCTGAAGCTGCTTTTTCTCAAGCTTCAAGCGCTTCCTCTCTAAATATGACCTTATCTCCGACTGTGCAGAAGGGAAAGTCATGGCAGGATGGAGTAACAGTCGCAAAATTTGTGCGGCAACCTTAAGCTCTGCGCGATAAAGCTTAGGTAGATAAATGCGATCCTCCTCCTCCATGAGCTTGCCCTGCTGGATGCATTGCGTTAGCAGCTTATCTAGTTCAGCGCGAGAAAAGCTAATTCCTCCTGTAGTAGAAGTGGCCGTCTCTGGCAGATCTAATGTGCTTTTCAATCGATCGAGTAATAGGTTGCGCTGCAAATAGCAGTGACCGTCATAGGACGCTTCTCGCAGCACATAGGCAATCGCTGCAAGCTGTCGACTAAGCGAGCTCATATCTAAGCCTAGCTCCATCGCGATTACATCACAGCGGCGAAAGCCGTAGCCCCTTACTACTTTACTGAGCAAATAAGGGTTTAGCATGATTAGTCCGTCAACTTCATTGCCTAGCTCAGCAATAAGCTTCTTAGCTGCATTTAAGCTGATTCCCCAGCTTTGCAGTCGGGCTAAAAGCTCTGCATTGCCTCCTAGCGCATCCAGCTGTCTGCTCCATTGCTCTGCTTGCTTTAAGCTAATCCCCGATATCTGCTCTGCTACAAGGTGCGGACTTTGTTTTAATAGTTCAATCGTATCGCTTTTGTAACGTTCGACAATTGCATGAGCACGCTTATCCAAGCCATCCAAGCTTTGCAGCAGCAGAACAATTCCTTCAAGGCTCAGTGCTCGAGTTAGAGAGATAGTAGAAACTTTAATCTGCTTACCTTCTTTATATAGGGCTACCTTCCCCTCTATTGTGTAGGTGATATCCTTTTTTAAGCGAAAGGGAAAGGTGCCGTTAATGACATAATAGTACCGCTCGTCCTCTTGACATACATAAGCTCCATAGCGTGTCTCGTCGTCATAGTATAGCTCTTCATAGACAACGGCTTCACGCTTGATGTGCTCATTCGCGTCTAGCTCTTTGAGCCAGCTAGGTATTCTTTTTTTGAGGCGATGCATGGAGCAAGTCACCACCTTTCTTTATTGTTGCAGCGCACTATAGCAAGTCAGCCTTTTGTCAGCGCTCCGGAGCAAAGTGCTCCTTAAGCTGCTTTTTAAATGACGCTGCTTACTATTGTATTCTTAAGGTAGCAGCGTCATTTAAAGGCAGCACATTTCATTTTTCGGAGCACTTTGCTCCTCCGCTGGAGCTCACTTGCTTGGTGAGCTTCGAAGCTTTTTTGGTTCGCTTCGCTGTTTTATGCATAGACAATGCTTCGTCGTCATCAGTGCTCCGGAACAATGTGCTCCTTAAGCTGCTTTTTAAAAGACGCTGCTTACAACTAAAATCTTCAGGTAGCAGCGTCACTTAAAGGCAGCACATTTCATTTTTCGGAGCACTTTGCTCCTCCGCTGGAGCTCACTTGCTTGTTGTGCTTCGAAGCTTTTTTCGTTTCACTTCGCTGTAATTTTCATAGACTTTGCTTCGTCGTTAACAGCGCTCCGCAGCAATGTGCTCCTTAAGCTGCTTTTTAAATGACGCTGCTTACTATTGTATTCTTAAGGCAGCTGCGTCACTTAAAGGCAGCACATTTCATTTTTCGGAGCACTTTGCTCCTCCGCTGGTGCTCACTTGCTTGTTGTGCTTCGAAGCTTTTTTCGTTTCGCTTCGCTGTGTTTTGCATAGACTTTGCTTCGTCCTTATCAGCGCTCCGCAGCAATGTGCTCCTTAAGCTGTAGTAAAATTCAAAAAGTCCTTTCAAGAATGAGGTTTTTGAGCACCCATTTAGAAAGGACAGCCTCTCATATGATTATACTATTGTCACGCTGCATTGACTAATGGATTGATAGCCTCAACACAAGCTCGTCTTGATGAATGTACATTGCCATAAAACTTCCTTCTATTCTTCTTTGTACATTTTGTTAGTTAGCGAGCCTAGCTTTTCTATTTCTATCGTTACGATATCGCCATCACGCAGCCAGTCAAGATGATCTTTTTTATGGACGGTTTGACCGTCGAAGCCATTGAATACGACTCCTTCAGGTGTTCCTGTTAGGATCAAATCACCAGGCTCTAATGTCATGTGCTGTGAAATATAGCTTATAATTTCGCTGCAGCTAAATATCATGTCTGATGTATTGGAGCTTTGACGTACTTCTCCATTGACTATGCAAGAAATAGTTAGCTCGTTCGGATTGCCCACTTCATCTGCCGTGACGAGATATGGACCAACTGGACTAAACTTGTCGCAGCATTTGCCAAGTAGCCATTGCTGAGTACGGAACTGCAGCTCGCGCGCAGATAGATCATTGACATTGCAATAGCCCATGACATAATCCAGTGCTTCTTCTGGTGTTACTCGCTTTGCTGCTTTACCGATGACGATCCCCAGTTCAGCCTCATAGTCAACCTGCTCGGAGTTAAATGGCAGCGGAATATCCTCTCCGTGTGCAGCAATCGTATTAGCAAACTTATTGAAAAGAATGGGAACGGATGGAATCGGCATATTCGATTCCTCCGCATGCTTACGGTAATTAGCGCCAACACAAATGATTTTACTAGAGGAGCTTACACATGGACCGAACTGAATATCCCCCTCCTGCAGCCATAGCTCCCCATCACCTGCAAGCTGCTTACTATTTTGCTCTACATAACGTTGTAGCTGATGTACTGCATCGTTACCGCCCCTCATCAATTGTTCAATGGTAACGGGAATATCAGCCTCTAGCATATATTTTTCACTTGATTTACGTACATCCAATACTCCTTGCTCAGTTAACACACCAAGACGTAAACCGTCCTGTTGAAAGGTTAGTATTTTCATCTAGTGATCAGTCCTTTTCATAATCTTATGTCGATATAGTTCTATCCCAATGGACAATATCCTTTATTGTTTCTTCACTAGTGTAATAAATCCATAAGATCAATGTTAAATTTTGAGGTTTTTTTGTAATTTTGTTATATTTATCTGAATTTTAAACAAAAACCTCTTTTCTTTAACTGTTGCTTTTACAGGCCAAGCAATAAACTAAGGCTGTATTGTAAAAAGACAAAGAAAGAGAGGTATGCATCATATGTCTAGCAAAGTAAAGAAGTATATCGCATTGCCATTGGCATTGCTGCTCGTGCTAGGGCTTATTTCTCCAAGTTTTCTTACATCACAGAAAGCATCAGCTGCACCTGCAACTCCACTGGAATGGAAGTTTAATATGGCGCATCCCGGTGCATCAACGGAAGGAATGGAGGGTTGGACACATATTTATCCCACCTCTCCAGCATATTCATCGGATATTGGCTACGGTATTCTTGATACAACTGGCCTTAATTCACGTGACAGAAATCAAGCCGGACAGACTCCGCTAGTCAATCAGTTTATTCTAAATGCGGCTGCATTCCGAGTGGATGTTCCTGATGGCAAATATCAGGTCACCGTCTACTCAGGTGATATTACTGGAACAGGTACAGTAAACCTTAATGTAGCTGTTGACGGTGAGAGCAAAGGACGAGTAAGCTCTAAGGCTGCTGTAAACTCTTTATCCTTTGAATATCAAGCGACAAAGGGCTATATTCAATTAGATTTTTCCAATCATTTATATCTAAATGGTATTGTTGTTACTGAAATTGTTCCCGAAGTGCCTGAAAGCCCGACTACGTTACAGGCTTCCGCGACATCTAAAGTAATCTCATTAAACTGGGAAGCGAGCACCACTGAAAACGTAACGTATACAGTGTATCGTTCATTAAGTGGAGATGAGGACTATGAAGCGATTGCTTCTAGTTTAGCTGATCCCAATTATCAGGATACGACTGCAATATTCGGCAGCAGCTATGATTATTATGTTGTTGCGGTCAAGGATGCTATCGAATCAGAGCCTAGCAATATCATCACGACAGAATTGCAAGCGATTACAGTAGTTCCTGCTCCTCCTGCTTCACTATCCATTATCACTGTAAGCAGCACAGGTATTGCCTTACAATGGACTGCGAGCGAGCTGAGTGACAGCTATAATTTATATCGTTCGGAATCTGCAACAGGAGAGTTCGAATTAATCGCTAGTGAGCTAACTGGTCTTACATACAATGATACTAGCGCAAACACTTCCATCGTTAACTATTACAAAGTAACTGCGGTTAACGGAATCGGTGAATCAGAAGCTTCACTAGTAGCCGAGAGCATTATCTATATTCCGCCTGCTCCACTTCCTGAAAGCTTTCCATATCGCTTCGATATCGGTCTAGGGGAAGCAGCAGCAAATGCTATTAAAGTAGATTCTAATGCCGTTTATAGCGAAGATATCGGTTATGGCTTTGTGGATGAGGCTAGCGTGACATGGGGAAGCAACAATGATACTGACCTTCTCCGTAATGACTTTGCAATTCCTTCAGCTGATGCCGTGTTTAGCATTGATCTACCTAATGGTGATTATCGTGTAACGATTATCGCTGGTGATTCTGCAACGGCTACGCAAACAGGCGTTATAGCTGAGCGTATTCAGAAGGTACAAATTCCTGAAGCTGCCGCTACAGGCTATATGGAGCGTACATTCGATATTGCTCTAGTTGACGGACAATTGAATTTGAGCTTTAACGGTAGCACACCGATTATTAATGCAATCACAATTGATAAGTTACCTGCACGTCAAGCTGGTTCTCAACCAACAGTATATATGGCTGGTGACTCAACGGTTCAAACCTATGATGAATATTGGAAGCCAGAAGCTGGTTGGGGGCAAATGCTAAATCGCTACTTTACCGATCAAGTTTCCTTTGACAACCATGCAATCGGTGGTCGAAGCAGTAAAACATTTATTACTGAAGGAAGATTAGATACTGTTCTTCGGATGATTCGTCCAGGTGACTTATTCCTTATTCAGTTCGGTCACAACGATGCTACGATTAGCGTTCCTGAACGCTATGCTTCTGTTCCAGACTATAAAGAGTATTTGAAAACCTATGTACTTGGCGCTCGTCAACGTGGAGCGGAACCAATTCTAGTTACACCTGTAGGACGCCGTTCCTTCAATACTGACACAGGAAAGTTTAATGTTAGCTTCCCTGAATATGTTCAAGGAATGAAGGAAGTTGCTGAAGAGTTAGACGTAAAGGTAGTCGATCTAAGCGCACTTAGTATCGCTTTCTATGATGAAATTGGATTTGAAGCGACACGTTCTGTCTTCCTGCATACTGATCCAGGTGTTTACTCTGCTTGGCCGAACGGCAGTACAGACGATACACATTTCCAAGAGTATGGAGCTATTCAGCTTGCAAGACTAATCGCTGGTGCAATTAGCGAGCTGGACCTATCTATCTCAGAATACGTCATCTCCACTCAAGCGCCAGAAAACGTACCTGATGCTCCAGCTAATGTTATTGTAAGCAGCATTAGTAACGCAGGAGCTACCGTGATCTGGGATGCTGTAGACGGTGCAGATATTTATAAACTGTATCGTAAAGCAGCAAGTGAAGAGGAGTACACGCTTGTTACAACTTCTACTTCACCACTTGCTAGCATTCTTGGAATGACGGATGGAACAAACTATAACGTTTATGTAACTGCAGTAAATGCAAAAGGTGACTCAGAGCCTTCACAAGTAGTTAGCTTCCGCACGAAGTCGGCTGATTATAAGTACGATTTCCAAGGTCATCCTGACTATAGTAATGGCGGTATCGATGCTGAGGGCTATACCATCATTAATTTAGGTAATTCTGAGGCAACCTCCACGAGCTATACAGAGGAACGTGGATACGGACTAATTTATGATCCAGGAATGATTGTGCGTAACCGTGCCCCTTCAGATGCTCATAAGGAACAATTACCAGAGAATGTGTTAGATGCCGTTCGTGATTGGATTGGCTACTTTAACACTGGCTGGCAATTTAGAGTTGATGTACCAAACGGAATTTATGCAATCAAGCTTTATGTAGGTGATTTTAGCGGAAGTGCACGTACAAATCTTGCCGTCAACGGTGTGAACTACGGTGCAGTCAATGCGGCTAACTCTAGCTACACAGAGCGTGTTATTAACAACATACAAGTTAAAGATGGACATTTATTATTCCACTTTACAGGCTCAACTGCAATTGCGAACGCACTAGAAATTACAACCATTCTAGTTGCACCAAGCAATCTCCATCTAGAAGATTCATCATTAGATGCCAATGAGCCCTATGTTTCATTAGCTTGGAATGAAATTGAGGATATCTCCAAGTACAACATCTATCGTCAAATTCAAGGCTCATCACAACGCGAGCTTGTTGCTCAAACATCAGAGCCAGCTTGGACAGATGAGAATGTTATCGTTGGTGCGTCCTACCTCTACTCTGTTTCAGCAGTAGATCCTGGTGGTATTGAATCGGTACGCTCGAATGAATTAACTGTTCATTTGTACGATGAAAGTAATGGCGCAATTGATGCTCCACAAAATCTAACAGTTACGGATATTCATAAAAACGATGTTACCATTGCTTGGGATGCTGTTGAAGGATCAACTGCCTATGCAATCTATCGTTCTGAAAGCTTAGATGGCGACTATGAGCTAGTTGGCTTCTCAAGTGAGGCATCATTTACCGATGCAACGGTTTTAACTACGATTCCTTACTACTTCAAGGTGAGAACATTGCATGACGGGTTACCTTCTGATCTATCAGATGCTATTCAATCAGAAGCTGTAACAACATTACTTCGTCAGATGGAAGCACTTGATCGTGGTATTGTGGCGATTGATACCGAAGATGGCGTGTTCGTAAGCTGGAGACTATTAGGTACTGATCCAAGCTCAATCTCCTTCCATCTATATCGTGACGGAGAGCGAATTACGTCTGAACCGATTACAGGAAGCACCAACCTCCTAGATGAAGCTGGTACTGTTGATGCAGTATATGCTGTCGCTGCTGTGATCGATGGCATTGAACAGCCTGCTTATGACACAACTACCGTTTGGTCAGAGCAATATATTGACATCCCGCTGAATAAACCAGAGGATGGGGTTACTCCACTAGGCGATCCTTATACGTATAGTGCGAACGACTCAAGCGTAGCGGATTTGGATGGCGATGGCGAGTATGAAATTATTGTTAAATGGAGCCCATCCAACTCGAAAGACAACTCGCATTCTGGTTATACTGGCAACGTATACTTGGATGCTTACGAATTTACTGGAGAGCAGCTATGGCGTATCGATCTAGGTCGCAATATTCGTGCTGGTGCTCACTATACACAGTATATGGTTTATGATCTTGATGGAGATGGAAAAGCTGAAGTTGCATTGAAAACATCCGACGGTACAATTGACGGACAAAATAATGTTATCGGAGATCGTACAAAGGATTATCGCAACTCCACAGGCTATGTCATTATTGGAAATGAGTATTTAACTGTGTTTGACGGACAAACAGGAGCGGCAATTGATACGGTCGACTATGATCCTCCACGCGGTGTCGTAGCAGATTGGGGCGATGGTTACGGTAACCGTGTTGATCGTTTTGCAGCCGCAATCGCTTATCTTGATGGTGAGCAACCAAGCCTAGTTATGGCACGTGGAGTATACACTCGTATCGCACTTGCTGCGTATACCTTCAAGGATGGTAAGCTTACTCAGCAGTGGAAATTCGATACGCTTGATGAAGGTAATGGCGCGTACGAAGGTCAAGGCTATCATAGCTTAAGCGTTGCTGATGTTGACTTTGATGGTAAGGATGAAATTGTTTATGGGCAAATGATTGTCGATGACAACGGTAAAGGTCTGTACAGTACTGGCTTAGGCCATGGTGATGCATTACATGTCAGCGATTTTGTACCAGATCGTGAAGGTCTTGAAATTTTCGCAGTCCAAGAACATACTGATGCACCGTACGGATATGATTTGCGTGATGCACGTACAGGAGAAATTCTGTGGGGCGTAAACACAGGTATCGATACTGGACGCGGTCTAATTGCCGATGTTGATCCTCGTTATCCTGGTGCAGAGGCTTGGGCTATTGATGGCGAATGGAATAGTCGCACGGGTGGAATTCATAACGCAACGACTGGTGAAAAGATCGGTGACAATATTCCTACAAGTAACTTTGCAATTTGGTGGGACGGCGATGTACTGCGCGAGCTGCTCGATCATGACTATGATGATTCAATCGGTGCAGGTACTGGTGTGATCGATAAATGGGATTATGAGAATGGAGAGTTAACAAGAATTTTAACTGCTGACGGAACGCTGTCAAACAATAGTACGAAGGGTACTCCTGCGCTACAGGCTGACCTACTAGGTGACTGGCGTGAAGAGGTACTTTGGAGAACTGAAGACAGCTCAGCTTTAAGACTTTATACAACAACAGATGTTACGGAAGAGCGCATTTTCACATTAATGCATGATCCGCAATATCGTCTGGCTATTGCGTGGCAAAACGTCGCTTACAACCAACCACCGCATCCTAGCTTCTACATCGGTGAAGGAATGACGACTCCGCCGCAGCCAAACATTTATGTGAATGAGGTTGCTGTTACTAGCATTGCTATTCAAAGTGCAAGCTCTGAGCTTTCGGTAGGTGGTACATTACAACTCAAAGCATTGATCGCCCCGGCAGCAGCAACTAACAAAGCGGTTAACTGGAGCGTGACTAGCCCTTCCGGCAGAAACACAAGCTTAGCTACAATTGATCAAAACGGTCTATTGAAAGCAAGTCGCTCTGGTCAAGTGAAGGTCATCGCTACTGCAGCAGACGGTTCTAATGTAACAGCGGAACTAACGATTACTATTAAATCAAATGGCAACGGTTCTAATGACAATCCGCCTGCGAGCACACCACAGCCAACAACACCGCCAACTACAGGGCAACCAGTTGTAGTTGAAAGTAAGAAAAATGAAAATGGCGTAGCAGAAGCAGTCATTACTGTAGAGCTTCTACAGCAGCTTGCAGCAGGTAACAGCTCTGTAGAGATTAGCTTGCCGAGCGATAGCGAGGATCAGCTAGTGCTTACATTGTCACCTGAAGCACTTGAGCAATGGAACCGATCGAATGTGTCTAACATTGAAATCACTACACCTCTAGGTACAATTAAGCTGAATGGTGCAATCGGGCAAACCTCTGGAGATTCTGGCAACCTAGAAATATCGCTTGCAAGCAAGCCAGCACCTGCGGCTATTGCTGCAGAAACGGGCAGCTCTACTGTTCTAGATGTTAAAGTGTCTCGTAATGGAGAAGATGTAGATAACATCCGCGGTAATGTTACAGTTACGTTGCCTCAAGCGGTTGAGCAACAGGAGGATAAGGGCTTATGGGTGGTTTATTCCATCAATGAGGATGGCAGCTTAACTCCAGTTAAGAATAGTCGCCTAAGCTCAGATGATAAGCTGACCTTCAAAGCAAGTCACAGTGGTCAATATGTTGTAGGCTACGCTAATGTACCGCTAGGTGATGTTGCGACGAAAGCACCTTGGGCTAAGGATGCTGTTAATACTTTAGCTGCAAGAGGCATTGTAACAGGCTATAGCGATGGCAATTTCCAGCCTGAACGTAAAATTACTAGAGCAGAGTTTATTAAGCTTCTGCTGGAATCGGCTGATCTTATTCAAAGTGATCCAGAAAGCACATTTACTGATGTGGATCCAGAAAACTGGTTCTACAACGCTGCTGCTTCTGCACAACAGCTTGGTTTAGTTTCTGGTAAAGCAGATGGCCAATTCGCAGGCAATGATGAAATTACAAGAGAAGAAATGGCGATTATTGCATACCGTTTAATCAATAAGTTAAATCTTCAACCGGCTAGACAAGAAAATGCTCCATTCGTTGATGCCGAGCAAATTGCTCCTTATGCGAAGGACGCTGTAAGAACGATGCAGCAAAGTGGTATATTGCAAGGCAATGGTGCAAACCGCTTTAATCCTAAGCAAAATGCATCACGTGGTGAAGCAGCCGTCATTATCTATCGTTTATGGCAACTATTTGAGTAATCCTCAACTAATAATCCCCCTATTATATAGTTGAGACTACAAAACGCCGCCAGCTTCGTGGGTTCACGAACTGGCGGCGATTATAATTTCTGGCCCTCTATTCATTAAGCTAGTAAATCCACCGTACTGCCTGCTTTGATTTCAACTGGCTCATCATCAACACTTACCCATAAATCAAGTGCTGTAGGGTTGTAAATGACGCTGCAATCCATCGTAAAGCGTAAAGACTGCAAAGCCTTCATGTAAGCAACGATTTCTGCATTCGTTGCATACCAGATATCGTCTCGGCCTGCGATCTTCTCAGCGAATTGCTCGACAAGCTCCCAGTTATTATCATGAGCAAATTCATAGCTATGTCCCCATACATATAATAAAGTCATACGGGTACGGCGATATTGAAGCTCAAGGAATCTTTCAGCGCATTCCACCATCTGCTTATGATGACATGTTGGATGCCACTCTAAAAAGTTCTGTGGCATATGAAATTCACCATGACTTTGTACGGTGCGTGCATACTCAATACCAATGGATTGTAGCTGCTCAATCACGCTTGTATTGTACGTACCAAATGGATAGCTCATTCCTCTAATCGGATAGCGAACGAGCGATTCCAACGCATGTCGATCCTGTACAACTTGGAACACGACTTGCTCCTGTGGCGATTGCTCTAAAAACGGATGATGTGTGGTATGAATAGATACTTCATGACCTCTATATAGCTCCGCAACTTCCTCTACATTAATATAGCCTAGTGTATTGCCATCGGTCTGAGAGCCAAATAATCCACTATTCAGATGAAAGGTTCCCTTGAGACCGTATGTATTAAACATTTCCACTAATTTACGATCATACTCTCTTCCATCATCAAAGCTTAAGGTAACCGCCTTCGATAAGCCTTGTGGAAAACGATTGAACAATATATTCATGTTAATTCCTCCAGTTCAACTATTGATTAGGGCTAGTTCTCTCTGAAAGTGCTATTTAGCTCGAGATCTAGGAAGCCAACTATATATGCTGCCTGTAATCTTCGAATCTCTTCATTATAATGCACATGATCGCAATAAGCCTCTTCTCCAAATGTTCGCGTGAACGTATACAAATCAATGGTCGGTACCCCATGTTTCTCCATGATCTCATCGGCACAAGCATTGTAGGTAACGACATCCTCATGGAAGCGATGAAAGCTCGAGTCTGGCTTATTATGAACCTCCTCTACCGCATCCGTTGTTTTCACCCAGATGAATTGTCGTGACATAGTCTGTGCGATCTCTACGATCCTCTCAAGATTATTAGCGTACTCATTAAGTGAAATTTGCTTTTCCTTGGTCACTATATCTGTTTTAATATCATGAAGTCCGCAATTTACGAGCAGTACATCATATTGAACACCTTTGCTTTGTTCTTCTAACAAATATGCTAGTACCATGCTGCTGTCGCCGCCATTAGCCCCTACAGGCTTATCTAGATCAACAAGCGCCTCAGCCTCGCCACGTTTTCGATCATAATGTAAGTAATCTGCGGTCAATGCCTTCACGTAAGGACCATACTGAATCGAGATACTGTCTCCTACAATAAACAACTTTCTCATGCAACTAGCTCCTTAATCTCAGATTATTATTACTTTAACCTAAGATCAAGCGATAGTCTTCTGATTATATGCTTAGTTTCAGCTTAAGCATTGCAAATTTTGCTGCTCCGGAATGTTGTGCCTTCCATCTGCTTTTTAAACCACTCTGCTGAAATTATAATAGATTAAGGTCGCAGAATGGTTTAAAGGCAGAACACTCCGTTTTACAGCCACAACATTACTTCGCTGTAGAAAAAACGAGCACCATTCGTTTACGAATCGCGCCCGATTGTTGAAATTCAGTATAATGGTCATCTCTTCAGCTGTTAAATTAATTCACCCTTTTACGGAACATTACGACAAGCTTTAAAATAGCGTAACAGCTATAACTATTGAAGACAGAGATCCTGCAGACAGTAATGTCAACATTTTCCGCCATTTTATCTCTTTTGAAGGTTTCATAGCCTCTCGAGACACTGTAATCCATATAGCCATAGATACTATAACCAGGATTAAAAGAACTTCTTTAGACACATTTGACACCTCCAAAATTTTAATTAATACCTTGTATACGAATTCACAAAAATTTAAGTTTCACAATTAAAGGGATCTGCCATTTATTTCAAGTGTAACATTTCATAACCAGACTTCAAATGGGATATTTTTACTCATACGCTTGTTCCAAAACTTATTCTTCTTCTATATTTTCATCTTGTCGCTTTGAACGTAACTTATAGATATAAACTATTGGAATAAGACCGCAAATAAAAAGCACAACACCAATAATGACCCCATTGATTATAGTAGAGCCTTCAGTGAGTGATACTAAATATCCGACAACAGCTGAAATTAATACAAGTACAATCAATGAAATACGTAGATTCTTTTGCGGAATAATTTTATTACTCTCATGATCTGAACTAATGCTCATTGATAAATATGCGAAAATAACAGTGGTGATCATAAATACAATCCATAGGGGATTTTCTCTCATGCCATCTAACCCTTTTAAAACTAAGTCATATCCTAAAATCCCAAGAATACCAATGGTTTGAAAGATGTATACCGTTCGGATATTTCTTAAATTTTGTATAACTAAACGTTCATCTTTAATTTTTTTCATTTATTATCATTCTCCTTTTCTACCCAAAATACTTCATCTAATGTTTTATTCACTACATAACAAATATCCAGACACAACTTTATTGTTGGATTATATTTTCCCTTCTCTATCAAACTAATAGTTTGGCGAGTAACACCTATTTTTTCTGCCAGCTGCTGTTGTGTCAAACCTACTTGAACACGAGCGATCTTTACTTTATTCTCCAATTGTTTTATCACCTCTTAAATAAATTGTAACATATATATTACATAATTCAATATATATATTACATTTAAATTAGAACTATTTTACTTAACTGCCCTTTAATAAGAAGAGCGCAATTCAATTATTGAATCGCGCCCGATTGTTGCTCATAAGGGTTACCAAAAATAATAGCCCGAGTGTTTTTTGTTATTTCGAAAAAGCAAAGCTACTGGAACAGCGGCCAATAAAACATAGACCACAATAAAAACTGGAGTAGAAAGGACATCCTTGCTCTCGATAATCCCCATAGCAATAATTAAGATGCCTAATAGGGTATATGGTAAAACAAATCCCCTTTGGTATGAGGCTAGCTCTTCCTCACTAAAGATAGATATTTCCGATTTTTTAAGAAAAATTTTAACTTGAAAAAAGTGTAAGATAGCATTAATAAACATACAAACACCTATAAATATTTGTGCGTTCAACATTATATCCCTCCTCCATGTTTGATGGATCAATTCAATTTTTGAATCGCGCCCGATTGCTGAAGTTTGTTACTTATATTAATAGTCTTAAGCATGTGTTTAATGACTACCCTTTGCAGATCTGTCCTTTTCAATTGTTAAACTAACGTTCTTCGTTAGCTCAAGGCTACTTGTTCGATATACTGTAACAAAAACTCTTTATCTTCGGGAAAGGAAAGTTGCAGTGCTTTTAGCTGTTCAGAGGTTTTCCAGGCAATTTCATATATTAGACCATCGGGGTCATGAATTGTTCGTTGCCCATCTAAAATCTCGACCTCGAAATATGTTACATAGTATTCAACTGGACCAAACATTCCTGACTTCCCTTTTATTTTTTTGATGATTTTACATCGGTAACCTGTTTCTTCATAAAGCTCCCTAATACAGCAATCTTCCAAGGTTTCATTTTGTTCTTTCCCACCAGATGGTACCGACCATCGTTTCTCTTCTTCTGGTTTACCTTGTAGAACCATTAGTAACTGCCTATCAGAATTAACACATACACCTGCAGCACCGACCCACTTGTTCAAGGATTTCCCTCCTTCATTAGATTGTGCTTCACCACAACAAAATGTAATATATATTAAAATTAATTTGTCCCATAAAACTCACACTTCGATTAAGAATCGCATCCGATTGTTGAATATCATTATTTAAGTATAGTTCTCCGCAGTTTAACTTATTGAACCTTACTTAATTCCTCAGAAATCATCTCTATATTCGCATTCTTTATTTGGAAGCTTACTCTATTGGCTATCAATCGTAAAGAAATATTACAAATTCTCTCTAACTCAAATAAGTGTTTCAAATTCTGCTTATCATATACATCAATAATACAATCAGCTACACCAGTAATTAAAGCAACTTCAAGTCCTCCACTTAGCTTCATTATCTCTGCCTGTATTCCTTTTTCTATGTAATGCCTCCGGGCTACATTTGGATAGCTAGTCGCTACTCTTAGGTTTACTTTTTTCGTAGTAGAAATACCTATCACTGAAATGTGTCCGATTGATATACCTAAATCGAGCAATTCATAAACATCTCGATGATCTTCCATCAAAAATTCTTTACCCACTATACCAATGTCGGCAACTCCATATTCAACATATGTAGGGATATCTAAAGGTTTGGCAAGAATAAACTCCAGATTTCTTTCTGCAACTGGAAAGATGTACTTTCTTGAATCATCAAAATCATCAGGTAACGAGTAGCCCAGTTTTCGGAATAACGTTGAAACTGCTCTATTCCCCTTTGGTATTGCCATACGAATAGGTTCGATATTAACCACACCCTTTATCACGTTACTTCACTAACATATTATCGCATTAAAGTAAAAATGTAAACTTATGTTAGATAGTGTAAGTTGTCTGTTAGTTCAAGTTCTCTTTTTATAATTAACTTTCGCTTTAGTTTTGAAATAATTTTATTCCACAATCTGGCCCGATTGTTGAATTAGAAAACTAGCCTTCTGCTACAGGTAGGGCTGCGCTTCGAAGTAGATTGCTTCCTCTCTAGCAGCCCAGCTCCTCCACTGTAGCTCTTGCTTCGCTTTCTAATCTCGACAGCTTATTTCTTAATAATATTATTCACTACTAGCAATGTCCCTTGCTTTAACTGAACGATTTCGTCCATTAGTGAGGTTAGGCGTTTGCGGTATTGCTCTGCTAATTCTTGGTCTTTCAAGGATGATACGTTGATTTCAACGGTTAGCTGTGCTGATTGGGCTGCGGCTTCGAATAGAATTAAAGCTATTCCTAAGTCAGAAATCACATTTTTATTTCCTACAGCTACGATTTTTTCAGATTGCAGCAGACCATTCCTACATGTCTTAATTAAAGCCAATGGTACTTCGATTGCTCGGAGGGTTGCTTCGTGAATGCGTTGCTGACGTATTGCGATTGCTGCTTCGTCGGATTTCGGTAGTTTGAACGCCGCCATATATTGCTGAAACACAGTAATATCCTCCTGCAGCAATTGCTCGCAAATGTCATCGAACTGCTGTATCTCAGCCAGTACGCTTTGTATGAGTGGCTGGTGCTGCTCGTATTTCTCACCTGCAGATAAATTGCCTACCATTGCAATCATTGAGGCAGCTAGTGCCGCTACTAATGCGGCTACACTGCCACCTCCAGGAGTTGGGTTTGAGCTGGCAGCCTGCTCTAAAAACTGTCCGATCGGTTGGTTCCAAGCTTTTTCCATTATCGCACACTCTCCTCACGTTGCAGCTCTAATGCTAGCATTAGGTTTTGAAATAGGATGGATGTCGTTACGGTACCTACTCCACCAGGTACTGGTGAAATCGCTGATACCAGTTCGCCCACATCGGCAGCAACATCGCCAGCTATTCTTCCATCCTCTAGCTCATTGATTCCTGCATCAACGATCACATGATGAGGCTTAACCATTGATTTTGTAATCATATTCGCCTTACCTACCGCAACAAATACGACGTCTGCGTGCGCTAGATGAAAGGCTATATCTTCGGTACGTGAATGACATAGCGTAACAGTAGCATTTTCTCTTTGCAGCATATGAAATAGCGGTAAACCAACGGTTTGCCCTCGACCAACTAATGTCACATTTTTCCCTTGTAGTGCGTATCCATAGTGCTGCACTAGCTTAATACAGGCTTGCGGTGTAGCAGGATATAATCCTTGTGCTCCCGTAACGACTGCTAGCTTATTTTGAGGAGTTACACCGTCAATATCTTTAAGTGAATCAATCGCTTGCACAATGGTCGCTGTTTCAATTGAATCAGGCAACGGCAGCTCCAGCATAATGCCGTGAACTGCATCATCTTCATTTAATTGCTGAATAACCTGCAACAGCTCAGACTGCTTCACATCTGACGGAAAGGAATGTAGCTCGTAGTGAATCCCTAATTTACCGGCTATCTTTTGCTTTGCCTGCGCATAGTAGCTTGAAGCAGCATCGCCTTCGACTAAAATAATATCGAGTCTTGGCAAGATCCCTCTACTCTTCCAGCCCGCTACTTTCTCTAGAATTCCCTCATAAATGCTATCCGCCGGTTGTTTCGCTTTCATTAATAGTGTCATGCCACATTCCTCCTATTTATGGTTAATAAAACGAAAAAAAGTATTCGGCATAGCTGCTGTTAAGCAAGCTATTACCAAATACTTTTCCCAGGCGAACGGTCCGTTTTAATTGTATGCTCCCTCGTGGTTTATTCCACTGATCTCGCCAGTCACATACAACGATATTAACTCTATATTATCAGAAAATTCTTATTTTTCAACTACAAATTGACTGTTGAAGTTTCTCGATATGCTGTGCAATCCCTTCCGTATCGTCAAGCTCGAATACATTTAGAGGTGCTATACTCTCTATTCTCGCTCTCAACTCTTGACTCTCCCAAATTTCTGGCCATAACACAACGGCAGTAATGCCCTGCAATTGCTCAAGCAAGGAGAGATCCTCTTCCCAGCGTACAAGCACGAGCTTCGGATACGACTCTAGCTTAAAGCCCTCTACTAGAATGATACTATCGCTAGGAGCCTGCTGAATGAGCTGCTCCAGCTGCAAAGCCTCGTTATGGACAATAGCCGTGCCATTGCTCGCAGTAATTGCCGTCCAGCATGCACCAGAATGACGATGCAGCCAAGTATCGCTGCCTTTCCGATCAAATTCGAATTCATGCCCATCATGTTTAATGGTTGCAACCTTATTCCCTTGTGCCACTAGAACATCAACAAGGCGACATACGAGATTGGTCTTGCCTCTATTTTTATAGCCAACGATTTGATAGACGCTAGACATATTCATCCTCATCAATGCACCTCTCTCATTATGGGGATTGCCGAAGCTGCCTCATAATTATCGTGTAATAAGCGGTTATATTCATCAACTGTATTAATATTGCAGACAAACTCCAGATTAAATCCAGCCTCTATAAATTCCTCTTCATCAATAGTGAGAAGCTCAAGCTGCTGCAGCATCCCCAGCATGCTTCGCTGCCCAGCAGCAATAAGGGAAGAAGTAACCGCTAAACAATGCTGCTTACGGTACATAGCCTGCAAGGGATGAAGCTTACCACCGATTTGGGGGATAACTGCGCTTGCTCCACTCGCCATTAGCCGACCAATCATCCACTTCGCCACATGAGCATCTACTAGCGGCATATCACAGGCAGATAGCCAAATGAGCTCTTCCTCAACATGCTGCAACGCTGTATGAAACGCAGCCAGCGGCCCATTGTCAGGAGCTTCATCCATAATGACTGTCAGACCTTGCTCCTGCAGCTTTTCTGCCTGAAATTCATATGCAGCTACAGCAGCAACACGCTGACACAGCGTTCGCATTTGCATGGCGATTATTTCAATCATCGGCAAACCAGCTACTGGAAGAAGCGACTTCATCTCACCATTCATTCGGCTACTGCGCCCTCCAGCTAATATAACTCCACAAGTACTGAAGCTCTTCACCTCGTACTCAAGATTTGCGATGTGCAAATGAGCTGTATCATCCACCATAGCTATGCTCCTTTCATGCACAGTATCAATCCGCATAAGCCTTGATTGAAACAGCACAAGCTTTAAAATCAGGCATTTTACAGTTGGGATCGAGCAGTGGGTTCGTCGATTGATTGACATTTTGCACACCGCCCCAATGCATTGGCGCAAAAACGGTATCCTCACGAATATTCGTTGAAAATTTGCTGCGTATAACAAAGCTTCCTCGTTTCGATGTCACCTCGACCAAAGCTCCCTCTAAAATCCGATACTTCTGTGCGGTTCTCGGATGAATTTCCAGCATCGCACTAACCTCGCGCGCGATAAGCGAAGGACTTCGTCTCGTCTGCACACCAGTCAAATAATGTGGCAATAAACGACCATTCGTAAGAATTAACGGGAATTCCGTATCAATCTCCTCTGTGACTGTACCGGTGACAATTGGAGCAAATTGAGCACGGTGGTCACTATGGGCAAAGCCATCCTGAAACAATCTCGGTGTCCCTGGATGATCAAGGGACGGACAAGGCCAATATATCCCTTCCTCTTGTCTTAAGCGCTCATACGTAATCCCGTAATAATCAGCAATTCCGCCCTTGCTCGCAAGTCTCAATTCATTAAATATCGCTTCAGCACTATGGAAGTTGAACTTATCTCCCTTTCCTAGCAAATGTGCTAGCTCACATAAAATGTGCCAATCATCTCTTGTTCCCTCAGGCGCAGGAAATGCTTGCTCACGCAGCAGTACTCGGCCTTCTAAGTTCGTTAACGTACCTTCGTTTTCTAAGTATGAAGTGACAGGCAGGACAACATCTGCAAGCTTTGCTGTTTCTGACAGGAACATATCGGCAACGACTAAGTAGTCAAGCCCGCGAATTCCCTCTTCAACGTATGATGCATTGGGATTGGAGACGATCGGATTAGACCCCATAATAAACAGCGATCTTATCTTCTTATCATAAATGAGCTCCATCATCTCATACGCTGATACGCCTTTGCGTGGCAGCTCATCTGCTGAAACTCCCCAAACATTAGCAATATACTGACGATCACTCTCGTTTTCGATCGAACGATAGCCTGGCAATTGATCCGCCTTTTGCCCATGCTCACGGCCACCTTGCCCATTGCCTTGGCCAGTGACTGCCCCGTAACCACAGCCTTCCTTGCCGATTTTGCCAGTCGCTAATGCAATATTAAGAAAATTACGCACAGCGATATGACCATCAGCGTGCTGCTCTACGCCCCTAGCAGTAAAAATCATCCCACTTTTAGCCTTACTATACTGAGTCGCTGCGAGCTTAATATCCTTCTCAGAAATCCCTGTTGTTTCAGCAACCTCTTTAAGCTGTACTGCTTTCAGCTGCTCGATAATATCCTCAAAGCCGTTTGTATATTGATTAATGAACGAATGATCAACATCCCCATTTTCTACAATGACCTTTAATATACCGCTTGCGAGTATCGCGTCCGTGCCCGGCTTCACTTTCAAATGCAAATGTGCCATTTCAGCCGTTGCTGTGCGACGCGGATCAATGACGATAATATATGCACCATTTTCCTTCGCTTTATTGAAGTACGGCATCAGAGTAGGCTGACATTCAGCGATATTGGTGCCCGCCAAAATAATACAATCCGTCGAAGGAATTTCGGCCAATGTATTCGTCAACCCTCGATCTACACCAAATGTTTTTACCCCAGCGGATGCCGCTGCCGACATACAAAAACGTCCATTGTAGTCGATAAAAGGGGTTTGCAGCGCAACTCTCGCGAATTTACCTAACAGATATGCTGTTTCATTGGTAAGAGAGCCTCCACCATAAAGGCCAATGGCATCCCTTCCATACGTTTGCTGAGTATGCAGCCAGTTCGTGGCTATCGCGTTCAGCGCTTCCTCCCACGACACAGGAACAAATTCACCGTTCACTTTCATCAATGGTGTCGTTATTCGCTCACCGCTCATCACATGCTGGTAGGCATTCATCCCTTTCACGCACAAGCGTCCTTGCGAGGCTTGATTCATATAACCTGTAACCTGAATAGATTCAACATCTGCTGCTCCATGTTCATAATCTAGCTGAATTTGCATTTTGCATTGCACGCTGCAAAATGGACATTGTGAACGTACAATCTTCGTTTCTAAACTCACCATTTCTATCCACCTGCCTCTATCTAATTCTGCTTAAAGCTTAACAGCATCAGTAGAAATCGTTGCTGTTAGTGCGGATCTTGTCTGATGCTTCTGCCAACGCTTATATAGCTGTTTGCGCTGCTGAGGATTAAGTAGCTTTTCACGAATATTTGTAATTCCAAGTCGTTCAACCCACTCCCACACCGGCTCACCAAAGTAGGCAGTTTCTCGATACCATTGAACGCTGCATATCGCGATATCTAATGCACTTGCTACTGTCTCTTCGATTGAGAGCAGCTTTCCTTGCTGCAGCGGCAGTTCTGCATGACCGCCAACATAAATTTCCCAGCCAGCTGGTGTACTTGTCAGTCCAATGCTGCTTACAAATACTCCCGCAGGAAAAGCAGTCCCTCCAGATACTGCAATACTTATAGCAGAAGGCATCGGAAGCGAGGCAAAGCTTACTTCAAACTGCTGCTTGAGCCATATCGCTTGTGCTGAAATAGAATTGCGCTCGACGCTCGGCTCACATGCTAGCTGAATAGAAGCGCCTAGTGCTCTTTTCTTAATTTTCATTCCTTTAAATGCTTGGTGGTCGCTATAAGATTTATTATGAACCTCCCAGTAGTACCCAATAGCGCCTTGGCATATCGCACAGCCATTCGGCTGCTTCCAAGCTAATCTACTCATCATAGCACTAGGCTCTTGCGTCAATTCACTAGCTATTTCCTCTATTAATGACTGATGATCAAGCTCGCTGCAGCCGCATATCGGCTCAGGTGTCTCTGGTTCCAGCTGCGGCGGTGACTCTAGTGTTAATTTAATAATGGCCTCTACTAAAGGACGACATCCACCGCATGAACCTGAAGCCTTTGTTTTATCGCGAACCTCCTCAACCGTTTCAAGTCCATCTCTGCATACAACGGTTACGATGTCCAGCTTACATACCCCATTACATGCACAAACCGTATCTTTCGGGGCAAGTGCAGCAGCAGCTTCATCCCTAGCACCGGTAGAAGGTTCTTGATACAGCTCCTCGACTGGAGCTTCTTTATGAATTAAGTTTAATAAATGCGTTGAATCACCAATATCTCCGTACAATATTGCTCCAGAAACTTTACCTTTAGTCATTAACACTCGCTTGTAGCTTCCTTTGACGGCATCGTACATTTGCTGTGCAGTAGCTTCCTGCGAGGCTTCGTACACATTGCCAGCAGAGAACACATCTACTCCAGAAATTTTCAATTGAGCAGAGGAGACTGTTCCTGTGTAGGGTTCAGTTTCTACACCACATAATGTACGGGCAAGCACTTTACCTTGCTCATATAAAGGTGCGACAAGACCATATACAATGCCCTGATGCTCAGCACACTCTCCTACCGCATAAACATCTGGGATATTCGTTTGCATATAGTCGTCGACTACAAATGCTCGATTCGTATCAATTCCACTGTTTGCTGCAAATTCAATACGTGGCTTTATACCAACAGCAAAAACAATGTAATCGGCGACAAGCTTCGTCCCATCGTCAAACATTAAGCCTTTCGCACGCCCATGTCCAAAAACCTTCTCCGTTCTCTTATTTAATAAAAACCTCATACCTTGAGCCTCAAGCTCTTTCCGTAAAAGCTCAGCTGATACGGAATCTAGCTGCCGGTTCATAATATAAGAGGCATTGTGGACAACATGAACGTCCATCCCTAAATTGAGTAAGCCTTTTGCCGCTTCTAGCCCAAGTAATCCCCCGCCAATGACCGCTGCTCGTTTATATCTTTTCGATGCTTCGATCATTGCCAAGCAATCCTGTATGCTGCGAAAGCCTGTTACTCCACTTTTGTCTACGCCAGGCAGCTTAGGAATGAAGGCTGAGGATCCAGTTGCTAATATAAGTCGATCATATGATTGCTTGAATCCTTTGCTGCTTACTACAAATTTATCTTTTATATTGATGCTAGTAATGGTTGTATCGGTATAAAGCTTAATCCCCATTTCGTCGTACCATGAAAACGGATGAATCGTAATTTCATCCATTGAAAAATTCCCTTGCAGCACCTTGGACAGCATGATGCGGTTGTAATTGGGATAAGGCTCACTCCCAAATACAGTTATGTCATATAAGCTATCATCGATTTTCAGTAGTTCCTCTATACATCTCATTCCTGCCATACCATTTCCAATAACAACAAGCTTTTTTCGTGTCATATTCTCTCTGTACCCTCCATCCTCCATCCATGATCAGACGCTATCTATATTTATAGGCAGTCTAGCTGAAGCACGCTAACCACTTCACCTCTAACAGCCCCTTTAGCTCCTGACGGAATGACAGCTAGCGCATTGGCATGGGAAAACGCTGCAATATTACCTGATTTATCATTACCTAATGGATCTACACACAGCTTATCTCCTTGCCAATATGCGTTAGAACGTATATATCTCGTAAAAGGACATCCCTTCACATCCCCAGTAAGCGTTGCTTGTATATAACGGTTTTCATAGTGCTGACTGCCTGCTGCTTTCAAAATTGTTGGTTTGACGAATAATTCCAAGCCTACATAGCATGCTGATGGATTGCCAGATAGTGAAATCATTAGCTTATTGCCGACCTTGAAGCTTGAGGTTGGTTTTCCAGGTCTCATTAGCACTTTCCGAAACAATGGAACGCCTCCTGCCTTCTCTGCAGCCTGTGCGACAAAGTCATAGTCTCCAACCGATACACCACCAATCGTAATAATGACATCAGATTGCTCCAGTGACCTCGTCAATGCTGATGCGATTGTTTCTAGTTGATCAGGTAGTGGATCGACTAGCTGAACGTTAGCTCCGAGCTCCTGTAGACGCGCAGCAATCATATGACTATTCGCATCATAGATATGATAAGGAATCAGCGACTGACCTGGAGTTAATAGCTCATCACCGATCGGAATCACGGTAACTCTTGGTTTTTCATATACGGCTACTTCCCCTTGACCATAAGCTGCTAGTATTGCAATCTCCTTAGCACGAAGCGTCTTCCCTCGAGCAAGCACCTTCGTTCCAGCTACGATATCCTCCCCTGCCTCAGCGATGTGATCTCCTTGCCGATAAGCTTTATTCACACTGATTCGGTTCAAATGATGTTGCTGCTGGTCTTGCGAAATCGCCTCCTGCACAATAAGCGTGTCACATTCATCCGGCACAGGTGCTCCAGTATATATTCTTGCACTTCCTCTTCTTGGAACAGGCATTGGTTGATACGTGCGTTGCATATATGATGGTTTTGCTTGATCTTGTTGATCTTGCTGTTGAGTTAAACCATCTAAGCTCAATGGGTGTCCTGCCTTTATTTCTCCTAAAACAGAGAGGGTTACAGGATTGTTAGGGGCAGCCTCGACAATATCCTCCGATCGAACAGCATAACCATCCATTGCTGCTCTACGAAATGGAGGCATCGGAAACGGCGTTATATAATCAACGGCTAGAACTCTCCCTAACGCTTCATGAAGCTTGATGTTTTGAGCGAATTGCCGTGGCTCGATTAAACTGCATAGCGTATTAGCTGCCTCCGTTACAGTTAATGCTTGAAGTGCTTCCGCTTGTTTCATAGCAATTCCCCCCATTTAGACAGAAAAAGTCCATCCTCTATCGAAGAGAACGGACATCATTGTCACAGTTTCAGGCACGCCATTGTACCTAACATATACATTTGAACAACATAGTTTGATTATAGTTCCTTTACGTTTTAGTGTCAATTAACCTTACACAAAATTAGAAGAAATAGCATTATATAAAGAGTGATATTGAGAATTGGATTTTTAAGAAAAATTTACGTAAAGTTTATTGACATGATTATAACAAGCAATTTATAATGATTTTGAAATTATGAAAACCAAATGAAAACAGACACAATGGAGTGTCTATTGGCAATGGGGCCGTGGTGTGCGTTGACAAATGCATACTATGGCCCCTTTCTGCTTGTTTGGACTTTGATGACGATGTATCGCGTTGTAGCTTAGTCGACGGCGAATATGAAATGCTAGCGAAAATTCCGGTGCTCACGTAGGTCTTATCTACGCTGCGCTCCTCATTTTCTAGCTAGCCTTCCATCTTCTTGGTCCTGAAAGCCCAAAATGGGCTTTGATGACGATGTATCGCGTTGTAGCTTAGTCGACGGCGAATATGGCATTCATCGGGATATGCTTCCGAGGCATGTTTCCTTTGGAAACATTGTAGCTCACGTACCTAAACCGTACGCTGCGCTCCTCGTTCCCTAGCTTCTTGCCATCTTCTTGGTCCTGAAAGTCCAAACTGGGCTTGGATGTCGATGTATTGCTCTGTAGCTTAGTCGACAGCGAATATGGCATTCGTCGGGGGATGCTTCCGAGGCTTATCTCCTGTAGGAACATTGTAGCTCGCGTACTAAAAACGTACGCTGCGCTCCTCGTTCCTTGGCTTCTTGTCATCTATGAGACTAACAGAGTCCAACCTTTAGTAACAGCTTCTAGTGGAGACTAACTAAAAAAAGAAAAAATGATTTTTGGAGGGATTTATGATGGAGAGCACAAACACTGTAAACAAAAGCTTTTGGAAAAGCGGTCACAAGCCGTCGCTGTTTTCAGCATTTCTGTACTTCGATTTCAGCTTTATGGTATGGGTGCTGATCGGTCCTCTAAGTGTACTGATTGCCAGCGATTATGATTTGTCAGCTGCGCAAAAAGCGAATCTAGTTGCGCTTCCAATTCTAGGCGGTTCTATTCTGCGGATTGTATTCGGATTTCTTACGGACTACATTGGTCCGAAGAAGACCGGACAGCTCGGAATGGTATTAACCCTCCTGCCACTATTGTGGGGTTGGAAATTTATTAGCTCGCTTGGCGACTTATATGTTGTTGCGCTTCTACTCGGGGTTGCTGGTGCATCGTTCGCCGCTGCTCTTCCACTAGCAAGTCGTTGGTATCCGAAGGAATATCAAGGTTTAGCGATGGGGATTGCTGGAGCAGGAAATAGCGGTACTGTATTTGCTACAATCTTTGCTAATCGCTTGGCTGTTCATTTTGGTAGCTGGGAGGCTGTGTTTGGTTTAGCGATGATTCCTATCGCCATTGCACTTATTGTCTTTACGATCTTTGCCAAGGAAGCTCCTAATCGTCCCGCTCCTAAGAAGCTATCGCAATATGCTAATATATTAAAGCAAAGGGATGCTTGGCTGTTCTGTATTATGTATAGTATTACATTCGGTGGATTCGTAGGCTTATCCAATTATTTAACAATCTTCTTCAATGACCAATATGGACTATCTGCCGTACGAGCAGCAGATTTCACAACATTCTGTGTTATTGCCGGCAGTATGTTCCGTCCGATAGGTGGTTTTCTCTCTGACCGCTTGGGCGGTGTAAAAATGCTCATTGTTTTATTTGCTGGTGCAGGCATCATGCTTGCCTTTGTTTCGATGATTCCAACCTTGTATGTAGCTTTAGCTCTATTATTTGTTGGCATGATGTGCCTCGGCATGGGCAATGGCTCCGTATTCCAGCTCGTACCGCAACGCTTTGGCGATGAGATTGGTCTTATGACAGGTATCGTTGGTGCTGCAGGTGGTATTGGCGGATATCTGCTTCCTAACATCTTAGGTAACCTGTATCAGCTTACTAGTTCATATACAACTGGCTTCTTAACGCTCAGTGCAATCGCCTTAATTAGCGTCTTCATGATGTTCGTCATTCAAGGTCATTGGAAAAAAGAATGGATGACTAAAGGAGGTAAAGCTTCCCTGCAATCTGAAATGTAATTGTTCAATAGTTTGTTCATTATCATCATTCCCCGCTGATATCCAAGTATTTTGAGTTATCAACGGGGGATGTTTTTTGCTATCGGCCCACACAGATGGTCATAGTCGTTGTTCCTTTTGAAGCAATACCATTTAGATCAGCGATGGATCACATTTGGCTCGAGCGTTCTCATACAGCGCTATCATACCAGCTACCTCTTGTTCACTAATTCTCTCCAAATCAAGAAAGCGATAGAGCTGTCCGAATTGCCCTACGTAATCCTTAGAGTCATATACCGCATTAGAGGCATCATCTGAACATTGCATACGATGGGCGCAATACTTATAAACATACATAATGCTTTTATCGACACCCCATTCTAGGTTACCGTCTACCGCTGTTTGAAGAAATCTAGGCGTCTCACTTCCCCACTCATTTGCTAGCGTATAAAACTCATTCTTCGCATTTAGGAAATTGGCTTTCATTACTCCATGAGGTTGATCCAGCTTATAGATAGCTATAAATGCGTTATACAAATCCTTCTGCCCGAAGGTGGAAATATTCCGCTTAAGCAAATACTCCGTCCGACTTTGGCTTCTTGGAAGCATGCGGTGAAACCAGTAGGTAGCAAGTATTAATTGATTTGTCCCAATTCGAAGCTGAGCAAGTGCAGTACGAGGGCAACCTTGCTCTAACAAATCCTTTGCTATCTCTAAGCGTGCGTCAGCGAGCTGACAGGCTTGATTAACCTTTAATGTAATGATGTCGTCATGAAATAGGCTGGCATCAAACGTTTCTTTGAAGCGTCCAAATAAACCTGTAGGGTCATCTACAATTCGACAGCGATAAATTTGAATAGGAATCTTGAGTATTGATTCATTAGGCTCTGTGAAATGTGCAAGAAAGCTCTCTACGGTTGAGATTGTGAATTGGAAAATCTCTACGCCCATCCCATCGATTACATTAAAATGCTGAAGCTCAGGAATCGTTTCCTCGACTAGCAAACAAAGCTCAAGATCAGAATGTTTCCAAACCATCCCTCGACCAACACTGCCACCTAAGGCAACACCAAGAATACGCTGATCATCAACAAAACGGGCAGCAATGTGCTCGACTTTCTCAAAAAGCCTTCTTTTCCAATGCATACAGTGACCCTCGATTCATCATCTTATTTTCAATAGTACCAATATATAGAAATTGTAAGTTGTAATTAGAGATTGTACAATATGAAAATATTGACCGAGCCTTCCCTGTTTGGAACGCATGATTGTTGGCTAGGTTGGCATTGTCTCCCACAAAAAATTATTAATGTTTATGAATTTTATGATATAATTATACAGTTGGAAAACCAAAATCAATGTTCATGATTTTTAACATATAAATTGGACTAAAACATCATGAGTACTCTTATTTAACAAAAAAGGAGATTGGATGTATGAAGAAAGTTTTGAGCTATTTTGCGGTCATTCTCGGAGGAGTTATAACCGCCTACGGACTAGAAGCTGTATTAATCCCAAATAATGTGTCCGATGGCGGTGTAACTGGATTAGGAATTGTAGGTTCACAGTTATTAAATCTTCCCCTCTCTTTATTTTTAGTGCTGTTTAATATTCCCTTCTTATTTTTAGGTTATAAACAAATCGGTAAAACCTTTTCCATAAAATCTTTTATTGGTATTGCTTCTCTTGCTATTGGAGCATCGGTAATGCATCACATTCCTACCTTGATTTCTGGAGATTCCTTACTAGTCACTGTGTTTGGCGGTATGATCATTGGTTTCGGTATGGGGTTGGCATTGCGTAATGGTGGCGCATTAGATGGTATTGATATGTTAGCCGTGCTGCTATCTAAACGCCTTCCATTCAGTACAGGTGACGTTATTCTTGGTCTCAATGTGTTCGTATTTGCTGTCGTTGCAACGGTATTTGGCCTTAAGGGGGCATTATTATCCGGTATCGCATATTTTGTCGCTAAGACTGTAATTGAATTGGTTGAAGTAGGTCTAAGCTCAAGTGTTACTGTCACAATTATAACTAAAAATTCTGACGAGCTTGTCGCTGCTATTCAAGATCGACTTGGCCGCTCAGTAACTCTAGCCGACGTAACTGGAGGCTTCTCTGGCGACAGCTTAAAATCAATTACATGTGTTATTACACGTTTAGAGGAAAGTAAAATTAAAGATATTATCGATGATTTTGATAGATCAGCTTTCTATACCTTTACAGATGTAGCAGAGGTAAAGGGTGGTTCATTCAAAAAGCATGATATTCATTAATATATGTTCCTTAGAGCAGAAAGCACCAACAGTTAGTTTGTTCCTAACTGTTGGTGCTTTTATTATCTAAAGCTTCACGATATGAGATTACTATTCTCGTTCTCTTACATCACAATACTCATTTCCTGCGTAAAAATATGCTCTGTACCATCTGGTAAAACAAGTACAGCCGATACACCGTCAGGCACCTTAGCAGTAATATGAAACTCATCTGCTTGCACCGACCAATCGACCTCCACTATTCCTTTTATCGTAGCTACCTTCCCTTTAGCCCATGACAATTCACCGAGAACAGGTGCAATTCGAACTTTCGTATAGCCAGGTTCTAAAGGTGTAACTCCCAGAATCGTGGACGCAAATTCAGCTAATGGCAATGAACTCCAAGCATGACAGTCACTTCGAGGATTGCTTTCTGTCTCTGGCAAAGTCGTTAATCCTTGATGAATGAACTTGCGCCAGCGATCCCATAGTCCAAATAATCTATCTTGCATTCCTACCTTTTTTAATGCTTGCATCAGCAAAAATGAGAACGGTATAGTAACCTTGTACATTGGAGCTTCTAATGCTCTTGCTAACAGCTCTCTTGCTTGATCTCCTGTTATCGCTCCAGCAAGAACAGCCATGATTTGTGAATGCTGCGTATAGATTTCCGTACCAGGCAGTTCACGATATAACCCTTGCTCCTCTGACCAAGATAATGTATTGACTGCTTGGCATACTCGATCTGCTCGCACTATCATTTCACTTGCTAGATCATTCCAGCCTAACAACTGAAAAAGATAGCTGCTCTTACGTAAAGCTGCTGCGTACATCAAGCTAAGTAACATCATCGGTCGCTCCGCGCTTTCAGGAGGAGAGCCAAGTGGCCATTCATCTACCCAATCAAAATAGGTCCAATATTGGTTGGATGTTACGCCAACAACACCTTCTGCAGTCAGTCGATCATGGAACCAATTTAATAACTCTAACACTGTAGGAGCATATTGCTTCACAAGCTTCAGATCAGCCATATGCTCATAATGCTCAACAAGCATATCAATCCAGTACAATGAGAAGGATGGAATTACCTGTGGATCGACACTTGGATAACGCGACTGCAGCAATCCTGAAGGCATTCTTGATTGATAGAAATCATTAATCGTACGTCTAGGCAAACGATCATCAGCACTCAAGTAATACGTAAAGAGCATCATTAGTCTGCTGTCCATAGCATACTGCAATTGCTCATAATACGGACAATCCTCATACGTTTCATGCATACAACGCTTCAATGTGCGCAGGCTAAGCTCCCACAATTGGTTCAATTCATCGTCTGACGAGCTAAAGCTAGCTTTAACATCAAGCGGATATCCCGTCTCTCGATAATTCATCCATAGCAATTGCAAAGGTTCATTAGCAACCTCGATTTCTAAGCGTACGTAGCGGAACGTTCTAAATAAAAACGGCTCATAACTTTCAGGAGCATCTGCTGATTTTCCATATCCCGCCACATGATAAATATCGTAATCTCCGAGTAATTTCCCGCTCGTATCATTGCGTATGCCCTTAACTCGATGATTCTCTTCACTTTCCTGCGCTTCGTAGCATTCAGCACAAAGCAACCTAATGGTACTACGTTTACCGCCCTGTATTCCGAGGTTTAAATAACCTGTTGTAAGCTCACCTGCATCTAGCTCGATAACCATTTTCTGCCCAGGCTCTAATGTAATTGACGCCTTCGCTTCAGGCTGTAAGATGACTTCTGCAGCAGATCGTTCAACATTTTCTATACGTGTAATGGCATGAAAGTATCTTTCTTCTTCAAACATATCAGGAATCGGTCTTGGAGCAAGCTGCCAAGGACTTAATAGTCCATATCCCTTCAGTTTTCCAAACACTACTGCTTCTGTCCAAGCGGAATCATCATAATCTACCGCTTGCCATTCATGCGGAGCGCCACTGCCATCTACTTCCTCTACTCCACCCATCCACATAATTAACGAACTTGATACAGGCCTATATCCAGCATGACGGAATGCCCGCCAGCTCTCATCCGAATGCAGCTTTTCTAAAATTTTGCCCTCATGATCTTGCAAACTGCCTTCCACAAATAATCCAGCTGATTGAGAGCGCCATACAGATGTCGGACCTCCGATCCCATATTCATATGGCTCAATTGAAGGAAATCGCAGCACCTGCACAGCAAGTACATTGGTTCCTTCCTTCAAATATTCACTAACATCAATCGTGTCATAATACTGAACCTGCGGAGTTACTTTACATGGGCCAACTGAAACGCTCTGTCCATTGATAAATAATCGATAGCGACTGTCTGCAGTGATATCCAGTTTGAGTTTTGGCTGCTTTATTCCCTCTGTTATCTGAAACGTTTTACGGAAATACACTAGAATCTGTTGACTAGCTGCATTAGCTTCAGGCTGTGGCACATCCCAGATCCATTTCGCCTTCCAATATCGATTTTCCTGAGCGAGGATTGGGTTATAATAGCTACCGTTCATGGGTAATCTCCTTCCATTTTCATCTCCAATATTTTAAATTAGCCCTTTACAGCTCCGCCAGCAATCCCTTTAATAAAATGCTTCTGAAGAAGTAAAAATACAATAATGAGAGGCAATGAAGAAATCGCTATGGATGAGAAAATTAATGACCAATCATTGTTATATTGTCCGGTAAAGGTGAAAATGGCGACCAGTATCGTTCGAAATGCTTTTTCCTGCAGAAATAATAATGGTGTAAGGAAATCGTTCCAAACCGTCAAGCTATTCGTAATAATAACGGTTGCCGTAACTGGTTTAAGCAAAGGAAAAATAATCGAGACAAATGTCCGGATCGGCCCGCAGCCATCAATCGTTGCTGCTTCTTCCAATTCCCTAGGAATTCCTTTAAGAAATCCAGTATACAAAAAGATAACAAACGGTAGTGTTGAAGCCATATAAATTAGAATAACACCGATATGTGTATTCGTTAGATTAAGCCCATTCATTAGCTGGTATAGCGGAATCATCGCTAATTGAAATGGAAGCATAATCCCAGAAATGAAAAAGATAAATAATAGATTTGACAGAGGAGATACTCGTCTAGACAGCGGATATGCCCCTGCTGAACCAAATACAACTAGTCCTAATATCGTGATTCCAGTCACAATAAGACTGTTAATAAATGCTAATCCAAGCGTCGCTTCCTTCCACGCATTAGCGAAGTTCTTAAACGTAACTTGATCAGGCCAACCGATTGGATTCATTAAAAACTCACTCGATGGTTTTAATGCGCCAAATACAACGATAATCAACGGTGTGATAACAATTGCACTCCAAATTACAAGAAAAATCCATCGAAACACTTTATTCACGATTGAGCTATTCATTATGACTGTACCTCCCGACGACGTAAATAAGTGATTAGAACGAGAGATAATATGAGAATTATTGCAAAGAGAACAACTGCGATTGCTGTACCGTAGCCCATCTGGTTAAAGTTAAACGCCTGTTTATACAATAAGATTGCAATCGAGGTCGTAGCATCGCCTGGACCACCTTTGGTCATAACATAGATAATATCAAATACTTTCAAGCTACCAATCATCGTCATAATAATATTTATTGTGAACGCTGGTGCGATAAGTGGGAACGTAATATGGACGAATTTCTTCCATGCTCCTGCACCATCAATATCTGCCGCTTCCTTTAATTCAGATGAAACACCTTGTAGCCCCGCTAAATAAATGATTAAGCTGAAGCCTACCCATTGCCATATATTCGTGAAGATAATACTGGTCATTGACCACTTCGTATCTCCCAACCAATCTTGTGTCCAAGATTGTAAACCTACTAATTCTAACAGCGTATTGATTACCCCTGATATTGGGCCATACATATAACTCCAAATAAATCCGATTGCTAACGCACTAATAAGTGTTGGAATTAAGAATAATACTCGTAATACGCGATAAGCTCTACCTACATGATCAAGCAATACAGCTAGCATTAACGAAATCACATTTTGAAAGATCGTTACGAAGAAAGCAAAGGTTAACGTATTCCATAATGCATTCCATACTTGTGAATCTTGAGACAGCTTTTTATAGTTATCTACACCTACCATTGAGATCGTTGGATTTAATCCATTCCAATCTGTAAAACTATAATAAAAGCTGCTTATTACGGGATAAACAAGAAAAACCACAAATATAATTAATGCAGGCGCAACGAAAGCAAAGTCTATTTTTCTCCATCCAGTCAATTTCTCTCACCCTGCCTTATTCAATAGTTATTAGAAAGCCGGGGCAAGCCCCGGCATTTTTTTATTTATTCGCTTCTGTATATGCTGCATCCATTTTAGCTAGCATGTTATCAATTGACTCTTCAGTTCCTGTTGCGAATACTTGCTGAATTTCAGACATCATAACGTCCTGAACACCAATTGGCCATTTCTGATCCAAGAAGTTATATGAGCCCTTAGCAATGTATGGCTCCATTTCTTTCGCAGAAGGATCAAGATCCACATCTACACCATCTAGAGGAGAGAATACTTTTCTTTCCTGTGCATACAATCCAAGAATTTCTGGACTAGCCCAGAAGTCTAGATATAGTTTTGCCTCTTCCGGATGGGAAGTTGTTGCAGAAATCGCCGTCATCGCACCTACTGATGATGCAACCCACGCATCTTGACCTTCCATATTGTAAGGCAATGGGAACATACCTAGATCCATATCAGGGTTTGCTTGCTTAATTAGAGACAGTACCCAGTTACCATTAAGCGTCATTGCAGCTTTTTCTGAAGCAATTAGTTGCACGGTTTGATCATAGGTTGTACCTAGAACACCTTTGTTAAAGTAACCTTTTTGGTCTAGCGCCAAATAATCTGTCATCATTTGCTTCCAAGGAGAGCCTGTGAATGTAGCTTGACCTTTGCTCATTTGCTCATCAAAGCTAATATTTTCTTGATAGATTGCAGTTGGTGCCATCGCATATGGAATTAATTGTGTGATCCATAGATCCTTATTACCAATTGCGATCGGTGTAATGTTAGCTGCTTTAATTTTTTCACTAACAGCTAAAAACTCATCCCAATTTGTTGGTACCTCTAATCCAAGCTCTGCAAAGATTTGCTTGTTATAAACTACACCAAGCACATTAGAGTCGATCGGTAATGCGTACACCTTACCGTCATAGCTCGCTACGCTTTGCGAGCTATCATAAAGTCTTGATACCCATTCTTGATCTGATAGATCCATCAAATAGTTAGCTTCAACAAATGGATCTTTTTTCGTTCCTGGAAATACACCGAATAAATCCGGAGCGTCGCCACTTGCTAGTCTTGTTTTAATTACCGTTTCAAATTGGTCTGTAGGAGCGCTTTCAAACTCAATCGTAATGTGCGGATACTTCTCAGTGAACTTATCATTAATTTCCTTAACAACTGGACCAGCCTCTTGACCAATCCAATGGTAGAATTTCAAAGTTACCTTCTCAGCACTGTTTGAAGATCCTTCTGAACTCTGATTGTTACTGTTACTACCAGTGTTTCCACCACAAGCCGTTACAAAAAGTGCAACAACTAGTATTGACAATACCCAAGAAAACTTTTTCGTTTTTTTCATTGTTTTATTCCCCCTTTGTTTGTCTCTCTCATTATAGCTGGGTTATAAAGTGTTGATAGCGTAGTCATTTTCTATTTAAGGGGGAGTTATTTGCGTTTTTGCTTCTGATACTCCATCGGTGTCATTCCAGTTATCCGCTTAAATGTTTTCGTGAAAAATTTAGGGTCCTCATAACCTACCATTCGACTTATATCGGATATACGTTCAACACCATCATCCATAAATTGCTGTGCTTTTTTCATCCGATAATGAATTATATACTCAGAAAAATTCATGCCCATTTCTGCTTTAAATAGTTTAGACAAATGTCCTAGACTAACATGAAAGTTATTCGCAAAGTCTTGCAGCGTAATTTCCTGATGATATTGTTCTTTTACTAGATTAAGCACAAGCGGGATCAGCTCCTTAGGCTTTGCCAATTGAACATTTGCAGGTTCAGCCCATGATGTTAGTTTTTGTTCAAGCCAAGCTGCAAGCTCTGCGGAAGTGCTGTACTCAAGACTAGCGTCCAAAGCATCTGAAGTTTTCCATCGATCATCATTTAATTCCCCGACAGGCAGCTTAAACTTTATCGCATATAAAATATCGACTAACAGCACGGCCATCTGCTTAGAGGTAAGCCCCTGCTCAGCTAGCTTCTTAATCATTGAGTGACTACTTGTACGAATCATAGACATATTGACTTGCTGTACCGCTTTCTCTAACACTCTCACTTGATTCCATATTTCAGTGAAATCAGTAACGGCATACTCCTCTTCAAAGGGCGTAAAGGTACTTCGATCATACATTAACCTTTTCTCTAATCTTAAAATGGTATTTCGATATGTCTGATCAAGCGATTCATTATCATTGCGAATACCGATCGTAGAGTGTACGTGATCAATGCCTTGCATTAAATAATTTTGAAATTCATAAAAGGTTGAGATTAGCTCGCTGTTTATGACACTACTCGTTAGCGGAATAAGAAACACGCGTATATGAGGCTCCGTTTCAATACTTGAAATATTGGCTTGTCCGATTTTGTTCGTTAGCCATGCACACGCCTCCTTGGAGGATGGGCCATACTCATTCCAGCTTAGCTTAGATTTCCAATTTCCGAGTACAGACGTAAACAGACATAGACTTCCTGTCAATGAGTGAGAAGCTGGTATAATTCCTTTTACATGCTTAAAAAGTGACCATTCATTGCGATTGCGTCGCTCCTCAGCTTCACTTTCTGCTACAGCGATCAATCTCCGCACCATCTCCGTAAGCTTCTCCTCTGAGACTGGCTTCAGCAGATAATCCTTTATTCCAATCTTCATACCTTCACGAGCGTATTCAAACTCACTATAACCACTTATGACAACAGCAACTAGATGAGGGTTCACATTCTTTAATTGCTTAACGGTTTCAAGACCATTCATACCAGGCATACGAATATCCGTAATTACGAGATCAGGAGCCATCTGCTGATTGCTTGACTCGATTGCATCTTCACCAGTTTCAAATGCAATGACCTGATGCTCTGTCATAAATGGCTCCATCATTCTTTGCAGCTCTTCTAATGCGTATGGCTCGTCCTCAATAATATAAATAATCATATTGTTTTCGCTTCCTTTATCATATGCTGTGATTCAACAGGTATCATTAACGTAAAGCTTGTTTCCTCATATGGAATGCTGTAAATGTCTAGGCTTGCATGATCCCCATAATATAGATTAAGTCTGCGTACAAGATTAGAAAGTCCTATCCCCTTCGATGTTCCTTCCGGATCATACAGCTTATCCTGATCCAATTGTTGTCTAAGCTCCGCAAGCTCTTGCTCAGACATTCCTTTACCGTTATCTGTGACAGATAACTTCAGCATCTCTCCCTCTTTCGTACCAACTAAAGAAATCATTCCGCCTGAACGCAAATGCTCTACACCATGCACAATCGCATTTTCAACAAGTGGTTGAACGAGCAGCTTTAATATCGGAATGCTTTTCAATTCGTCGTCTACTTCAATCTGAAATGAGAAGCGATTGCCAAAGCGAGTTTGTTGGATTTGAAGCAGATGTCGGACATTCAAAAGCTCCTTTTCAAGTAAAACCGGCTGTGACCAGTCTGTAAGACTATAACGAAACATATCAGCTAAAGCTTCTGCTGTTTTGCCCACCTCAGGAACGCCATGCTTATTGGCCATCGATTTCATCATATTTAAGGTGTTGTATAGAAAATGAGGGTTAATTTGTGTTTGCAGCGCAAGTAGCTGGGCGTCCTTCGTCCTAATCTGTGCTTCATATACTTGCTTAATTAAAAAGTCAAGACTATCCATCATTTTGTTGAACACTCTACTTAGCTTGCCTGTTTCACTAGAAATATCTTCTACCGGAATTCGTTCAGAAAAATTTCCTCGTTCAACACGCTGCATCATTCGAATTAGCCTTCTAAGGGGACGAGTAACCCCTAAGGAAATAAATAACGAAATAACAATGACTAATGCCACACTGCTGGATAAAAGGACAAACAGCCCATATTTACTGTCCTGGGATAATTATTCAATAGAATCACTAGGAATCATTACGATCGTTGTCCAGCCTGTTTCTGAAGACTTCTGCGAGGCGAACAAATACATTGAATCCGGCTTAGCCCATTCTCCAGAAGCTTCATCCTGATCTAAAATCGCTTGTGGTAGGTCAGTTATCTTTTCTCCTGTTTCTAGCTCACGACTATCGTAAATTATGTTTTTATCATCATCTACAATATAAAAATGAGGATTAATTCTAGAATCAAGTAATTTAATTTTTTCAAACACAAGCAGCTTTTTCATAACATCAATATCAATACTCATTTTTAAATAGCCTAATTGTTTGGACGTCGGAATATCATAGATCGGTCGCACCAGATCAAATACTTTTTCCTTGTTTGAGGTTAGCGAGGGCTCATCAGCTGTTGGCCATAAAATAAATCCTCGATTAGTAAAGGAGTTAATGTGTTCGTACCAAGGCTCATCCTCAAGTGATAATTCAAACCCCGAGCTTGCTCGTGCAATATCATATACCTTTCCATCTAACGAATAGATATAGATCCCTCTAACTACTGACCATGCAATAGAGAGGTTTAACAGTTGTGAGCGAATCCGATTTTGAGCTAACGGATCTGATTCATCGGGATCCATCCGAAGCACACTTTGTACAACGGGGTCCGTAAAGATAGAAATTGAGTATCTTTCAAGCTCCTCAATGTATAAGTTAACCGTTCGGGACATTTGGCTTACATTAGCATTCATCAATGTAAGGGTTTGCTTTTTTAACTGCTTTACATTTTGTTCGTAATAAAACCAACCGCTAATTACAATAATCACGATTAATAGCAATGAAAAGCTTACGCTCATTTTAGTATGTAATCGTAATTGACTAAATCTTTTAAGCATACCGTAATGCCTCCTCAAAGGGCCATTCTTAAGAACAATAAGCATAATCATTATAATATTCATAATTCACTATTCATTCAATATAAACTTTAAATAAAAGAAAAGCACATGGTAGCGATTGCTTCAATGCAAGCTGCTACCATGTGCTTTTTCATGGGAATGATTTATAAGCAGAATCGGGACAACCCTATATCAAATACCTTATTGCAAGAAATAGACAAACAAGCGCTAAACCGAAAAAGATGATTACTAGTCGTCTCGTTCTTCTGAACCTCACACCATA
>Ga0180216_1000248_pt1 | contig 60714 bp, 63 predicted proteins | sample eDN3rd37CBELigMG_FD_128879 | JGI IMG/M metagenome (GOLD analysis project Ga0180216, IMG submission 128879) | Enriched Miracle-Growth compost microbial communities from Emeryville, California, USA - eDNA 3rd pass 37_C BE-Lig MG (version 2)... ...
AACTCTACGTCAGCGTTCGGAAATTACTTTGGTTTACCCATTGTTATCGGAGGGAAGTAACGCCCTCCGAAGGGGCCACCCAAACCACCAGACCTCGATTGTCAAACATCTCTTTGGCCGTGCGACCAACCGGTCGCGACTCAGGCATTCAACCTAGCAAACATCTGTTTGTTTGTCAAGCCGGCCGCCTGAATCTTTCTGGCCGAGTGCGCCGCCTAGGAATCGAACCTAGAACCTTGAGATTAAGAGTCTCCTGCTCTGCCAATTGAGCTAGCGGCGCGTATTGTCAAAGTACCCCGCGACGAGCGCGGTGTTTCACTTCTTTTTTTTGGGATCCGGCCCGGCGGTCGAAACGACCTCGAGCCATCGTCTCCCACAGGGGTGAGCGACCGGGATCGAACCGGCGACCTCCAGGGCCACAACCTGGCGCTCTAACCAGCTGAGCTACGCCCACCGTGAGCTGTTGCCCGGCTCGATCTTGCCGGGAAGCGCGCCCGATAGGATTCGAACCTATGACCCGCGGCTTAGAAGGCCGCCGCTCTATCCAGCTGAGCTACGGGCGCACAGCGGACCCGGGCTTGACTCCTCCCGGGGCGATCGGGGCGCTCGGATTCGAACCGAGGACCTCCTGCTCCCAAAGCAGGCGCGCTAACCGGACTGCGCTACGCCCCGTCAAGGAGCCTCCTATAATAACCAGGAATCGTAATCGAGTCAATCCCCCTTTTGACGAAATTTGGCCGCCAGGTGACCCGTGATCGTGCCCCGTCGGCTCATGGTATTGTCACACCGGAAGATAGCATCGCGCGCAGGGCGTTGAAGGCGCGCGCGCGATGGCTGCGGCGGTTCTTCTCCTCGGCGGATACCTGGCCGAAGGTGAGCCCGAGGTCGGGGAGGAAGAAGATCGGGTCGTAGCCGAATCCGCCCTCGCCCTGGGGCTCGGTGGCGATCTTCCCCGAGACGGTCCCGATAGTGGTCAGGACAGGTCGGTTCGGGAGCGCCAGCGCGACGGCGCAGGCATAGTGCGCATCCCTTCGCTCCTCCGGGACGCCGCGCAGCCGTTCGAGGAGTAGTGCATTGTTCGCCTGGTCGAGCGCCTCGCCGGTGGGCTCGGCGGCCGAGTCACCACTGGCGCCGCCCTGCCCCGCTGCGTAGTCGAGCGCGAAGCGTCTGCTGCGCACCCCTGGAGCGCCACCGAGGGCGGTCACGGCGATCCCGGAGTCGTCGGCGATCGTCGGGAGCCCGGTCAGGCCGGCGAAGTAGAGGGCTTTGGCCATGGCGTTCTCGCGGAAGGTGGCGAAGCGCTCGATCTCTTCCTCGACTGGGGTCGGTTCGATCCCCAGCTCGGCGAGGGTGGTGAAACGCCGCGTGGGGTGGAAGCCGAGGAGGGCTTTGATCTCCCGGATCTTTCCGGGGCTGCGGGTCGCGATGAGGTACTGCATGGTCTCAGGCCGCGAGTGCACGGCGTTGGAGTTCGAAGAGCGTACGTATCCCCGAGATGCCGAGCTCGACGAGTTGGTCGAGCTGCTCCCGGGAGAAGCTCCTCCCTTCGGCGGTCCCCTGTATCTCGACGAGCCCGCCGGATTCGAGGGCGACGAGGTTCATGTCGGTCTCGGCGCTGGAGTCCTCGACGTACTCGAGGTCGAGACGGGGTTCGCCGGCTACGATCCCGACGCTGACGGCGGCCACGAGCTCTCGGAGCGGGTTACGGTCGACCAGCCCGTTCCTGACCAACCATGCCCCGGCGTCGTGGAGGGCGACGGCGGCGCCGGTGATCGCGGCGGTGCGGGTCCCGGCATCGGCTACGATGACGTCGCAGTCGATGATGATGGTTCGCTCGCCGAGGACGGTCAGGTCGGTGGCCGCCCGAAGGGCCCGGCCGATCAGCCGCTGGATCTCCTGGGTCCTGCCGCCGACCTGCCCCCGCTCGCGCCTGGTGCGCTGTTGGGTGGCGCGCGGGAGCATGGCGTATTCGGCGGTCACCCACCCGGCGCCGGCGCCGCGCCGCCAATCGGGGACGCCTTCTTGGACGGTCGCGGTGCAGAGTACCCTGGTCCGTCCGGCCTGAATGAGGCAAGAGCCTTCGGCGTAGGGGGCGACTCCACGTTCGAGACTGATCGGTCGGAGCTCGGTGTTCCCGCGCCCGACGCGTCGCAGGGATTCGTTCATGGTCACCGTAATTGCAGTTTGTGGATCAGGGCGGTGGTCGAACGGCCCGGGACGAGTGGCATGATCACGACTTCGCCACCAGCCTCTTCTACCTCCTCCCGGCCAACGACCTCCTCTGGTCGGTAGTCCCCTCCCTTGACGAGGACGTCGGGGAGGAGCGCCGCGATCAGCTCACGCGGCGTGTCTTCGTCGAAGATGGTGACGGCGTCGACACAGGCTAGCCCCGCGACGACGATGGCGCGATCGAGCTCGGGGACGACCGGCCGTGACTCGCCCTTGAGTCGCCGGACCGAGGCGTCGCTGTTCAAGGCGAGGACGAGGGCGTCGCCGAGGGCGCGCGCGGCGTAGAGGTATTCGACGTGGCCGCGGTGGAGGAGGTCGAAGCACCCGTTGGTGAAGACGAGCTTGTTGCTCCTCGGGCGGCCGTAGCGGGAGAGGATCTCCTCGCGTGTGAGGATCTTCTCCTGGGGGTCGACAGGGTGTCGCATCACGATCGCTCTATGATCGGGGTCGAGTAACCGGGCGGAGCTGCGTCGTTGGTAGACGACGTCGTCGCCTCGGCCCGCCGTGCTATGGTGCGCTCGCGCGCGGGAGCCGTTCCTCGTGGAGCGCGCGTATCCCGGCAAGGATCGAGGCAGCGCCCCGCGCGATGAGCTCGTCGGCGAGTCGCTTCCCTAGCTCCTCCGGGGCATCGCTCTTCCCTACTACCTCTCCGCGGAGCAAGGGATCGCCATCCAGGGCGGCCACGAGGCCGTGGAGCCGCAGCTCGTCGCCGTGGCGGGTGGCGAAGGCGCCGATCGGGATCTGGCACCCTCCTTCGAGGGCGCGGAGGAAGGCGCGTTCGGCGGCGGTGGCGGCGCGGGCGTCGTCGTCATGCAGGGGACGGAGCAGCTCGAGGGTACGGTGATCGTCCGAGGCGACGGCGACCCCGAGCGCCCCCTGCCCTGCCGCCGGGAGCCAAGCCGGCGGGTGCAGCGTCTCGCCGATGTGCTCCTCGAGGCCGAGTCTGACGACGCCGGCGCGCGCCAGGATCGCGGCGTCGAAGCGGCCTTCGCGAAGCCGGGCGAACCGCGTATCCAGGTTGCCGCGGAGGTCGTCGACGACGAGGTCGGGGCGGAGGTGCCGGAGCTGGGCGCGCCGTCTGAGGGAGCTGGTCCCGACCCGCGATCCAGGTGGCAGCTCGGCGAGTGTGCGGGGGCGCCCGGGGGCCGGGATCAGGACGTCGCTCGGGTCTTCCCGGTCGAGTACCGCGCCGAGGACAAGGCCGTCGACGAGGTTGGTCGGCATGTCCTTGAGGGAGTGGACGGCGGCGTCGACTTCGCCGTCGAGGATGGCGCGGTCGAGTTCTTTGGTGAAGAGCCCCTTGTCGCCGATCTTGGCGAGGGGGACGTCGGTGATCCGGTCACCGGTGGTCTGGAGGATCCGGATTTCGACGGTGAGGCCGGGGTGGCGCTCTTCCAGGCGCCTCTTGACGAGTTCGGCCTGGAAGAGCGCGAGGCGGCTACCGCGGGTACCGAGGCGGAGCGTCATTTACCGGCATGTACGCCCGGGTTGGACGACTCGGCCGGTACCGGGGCAACGCCGTTCTCACCCCGCCGGAAGATGACCTTGAGGAGCGGCGGCGCGATGAAGGTGGTAGCCATCACCATGATCAGGATCGCGCTGAAGACCTCGGAGGAGAGGATCCCGCGTGCCAGACCGATCTGGGCGAAGATGAGACCGACCTCGCCCCGGGGGACCATCCCGACGCCGATCGCCAGGTGGTTGAGCTTCTCCTTGCCCCAACCGACGGAATAACCGCTGACGACCTTACCGATGATCGCGAGGACGATCAGCACCCCCGCGACGGCGAGGACGCCGGGGTTGAAGGACTCGCTGCCGGGGACGAAGAGACTGACATCGACCGCGGTGCCGACGAAGACGAAGAAGATCGGGGCGAAGATGTCGGCCACGGGCTCGACCTTCTCGACGATCAGGTCGAACTGCTTGGTCGAGTTGAGCACGATACCGGCGGCGAAGGCGCCGATGATCAGCGCGGACTTGGCGAGCCCGGCGAGTGCGGCGACGAGGAGCGCGAAGGAGATGGCGCTCACCAGGAGGGCGCCCTTGACGCGCAGCTTCTCGATGAAGTTGAAAAGGGGCGGCGCGATGACGTTACCGATGATGACGGCAAAGACCAGGAAGCCGGCGGCAACGGCGAAGACCTTCGCGATCCCGAGAAGGGTGAGGGCTGCCCCGGCCGCGAGGGAGCTCACGATCGCGAGGATGACGAGCCCGAGGACGTCGTCTACGACGGCGGCGCCGATGACCACCCGTGCCTCAGGGGTATGGATCTTCTTCAGGTCCGTGAGTACGCGCGCGGTGATCCCGACCGAGGTCGCGGTCAGCGTAGCGCCGACGAAGATCGCGACCATCGTATCGGTGATCTCACCCGGATGGATGCCGATCGAGGGCTTGAAGATCGACCAGTAAGCGAAGCCGAGGAGGAACGGCGCCGTGACGCCGACGATGGCCACGAGCGAGGCCGAGGGACCTACCCGGAACATCTCCTTGATGTCGGTCTCCAACCCGATCTCGAAGAGTAGGAGCGCAACGCCTACCTCGGCGAGGAGTCTGATCACCTCGTAGAGCTGGGCATCGGCTCCCACGGAGCCGCCCGGGAAGATCTCGGAGGCGGGCGCCGCCGGCACGATCCCCAGTACGCTGGCGCCGAGTACCACACCGGCAATCAGCTCGCCTAATACCGCAGGTTGGCCGATTCGCTCCGCCAGCTCACCGAAGATCTTGCCCAGCATGAGCATGGCGATGAGGACGAGGAAGAATCGCTCGATGCCGACCCCGTCTCCGGCTGGAGCCGCGGCGAGGAAGAGCGCGACAGCGGCAAAGGGGATGAGTCGAAGACTCCAACGCTTCATGGTATCAACCTTTGGGTGGGGATAGGGTGACGAACGACCACGCCTGCCCCCTGTGGTACGGGGGCAGGGCGGCTGGCGACGGAGCCGATGAGGTAGCGACTACCATTGCGACTGGACTCCGTCGAGGATCTGCTGGACCAAGTTCTCGATGGCCTTGGTCCGGCCTTCCGCATCGCTCTGGGAGCTACTGACGTATTCGCCGTTGCCGGTCACGCCGGAGGATTCCCAGATGATGACGTTGCGCTTGGTATCTATGACTTCGACGACGAGGGTGATCTGCACCTGTCGCAGGAGGACTTCGGTCTGCGTCCCGCCCTCCCCGGGGCGGTAGTTGCGCGCGGTGTCGTCGTAGCGAGTGATACGTCCCCGCACCACGGCGTCGGCGTTCTCGAGGTTGGCGGGGCGCACGCCGAGTCGGCGTGGCAGCTCGTCGAATAGCTTGAGATAGACCTGATCTTCGAGACCGTACTGGACGGTCTGGTTCTCGAAGCGCTCTACGTAGACGGTGCGGATGGAGGATGGGAATCCGCCGCCACCGCGGAGTCCGTAGTTACACCCACCTAGGATGAGGAGTCCGATGAGGGCGAGTGTGCTAACGCGCATAGAGCTGCCAGGTTTCGGGTGGGAAGGGGTCAACCTCCTCCACCTCGCCGAGTTTCAACTTCAATTCGGTGAAGGTAGCCCAATCTCTGTAGATCGCCTCCCGGGGGAGGCGGGCGCCGTCCTCACCTTTCAGATCGATGGTCTTCCTCGCGCCGTCGCGCCCTTTCAGTTCGATCCGCCGGAGCCGTTCCTTTTCGAACTCGAAGGTCCAGGCCTCGTCGCCGGCGCGGTATTCGAGCCGGAGCCCGTTGTTGCTGCGGACCGATCTGGTGAGTTCGCCACCCGCGGGTGGCTGGAAGATCCCGAGCGCACCCCAGAGCAGCGCCGGGGGAGGCACGAGGTCGGCTGCCGCGCCGGGCGGGAGCTTGATCTCACCATCGATGATGGCGGCGCTGAGATAGCTCTCACCGCGCGGACCGAACAGGTCGAGCCGGGCACGGCTGGGCGCCTCGACACGAGCCGCGCCCTGCCCGGTGAACCGCCCTTCCCTCTCGCGCGCCTCCCAATCGAAGATGATCCAGAGAGGCGACGAGGGGAGGTTGGCCTCCATGACGACGCGCGCCGCCTCAGGGTTCACCGGAGCCGACGGTGTATCGGTCCTGGCCGCGCAGGCGATGAGCACCGCCGCGGCCAGAGGCGCCAGCTTGCCGAGATCCCTGAAGAAAACGCTGAAACCGGGAGTATAGCCCGGCCCGGATTCGTAGTCAACCCGAGATCGCATCGATTACCGATCCGTGACAGATGAATCCCGCCCGGTGAGCGACAGCGGATCCGATCTCCGTGGCGCAAACCGGCTGGGTGCGTCGCAGCGACGCTCTATTCGTAAAGTACGCCGCTACGGCCGTCATTGTTCACCGCTCCCCTTTGCTAGCCGCCGTCCTCGGGGCGGCCGGGCGGATGATCTCGATCCGGAAGATCGGGTCATCCTGGAAGATACGATCGGCGACATCGATCCCCTCAACGACCTGACCGAAGGAGGTATACCTCCCGTCGAGGTGCGGCTGGGGGGAGTGGGTGATGAAGAACTGGCTGCCGCCGGTATCGGCGCCGTCGAGCGCCATCCCCACGGTTCCGCGAAGATAACGGATCTGGTTGAACTCGTCGCGGATGGTGTACCCCGGGCCGCCGAGGCCGTCACCGCGCGGGTCGCCGTCCTGGAGGACGAAGTTAGGGACGACGCGGTGCCAGCGGAAGCCGTCGAAGTACCCTTGCTCCGCGAGCGAGATGAAGTTGGCGACGGTGAGCGGGGCATCGGGGGCGGCCAGCTCTATGGTGATCTTCCCACCGGCGGTGTGGATGACGGCGCGAGGCAAGGGGGCGCCGGCGAGGCAGGGGGCGATATAGGTGCGGACGATGTTCTCGTAGTAGTCGAGCTCGCGACCGGTTTCGATGGGGTAGAGCTCCCCCCAGTTACCCGGGCCGAGCGCTTCCCTCACCTCCCGATGGACGATCGGGTCCGGCGAGCGCTGGAAGCGGCGGAAGAACGAGTTCTGGACCGGCACCTTCTGCTTGGCGAGGGCGCCGAGGGCTGCGACGGCGGCGCGGGCGGCGTCGTTGTCGCGGTCATGCCGGGCGCGGTCGTACGCGTCGAGCAGGAGGGGGAGGTCGGCGGCGGTGGCGTGCTGCGCGAGGCCGCGCAGTGCCGCGGCCCGGATGCCGACATCGGCGGAGCCGAGCTGCTCGATGAGGAGCGGTTTCAGGTTCGCCGTCTGCTCGCTCGGCCAGTCTGCGATGACACCGAGAGCGATCGCGGCCACGCGAGTATCGCTGTCCCGCGCCAACTCGCGGATGACCTGCACCGCTTTCACGCCGTTAGGCCCGGAGAGGGCGCGGGCGGCGTAGACGCGGTCGAGCCAATCCTGTGACCTGGAGAGCGATTCGATCAGGGGGATGGCGAGGTCCGGGTCGATGCTCAGCAGACTGGCGAGCGCGGCGCCGACGATAGCCCGGCGGGCAGTGGCGTCACGGGCGATGCCGGCGAGCAGTTGGGCCGCGACGTCGCGGTCCGCGCCCGCGAGCGATTCGACGGCGGCCAGGACGACGTTCGGGTCGGCGTCGTCTAGCAGCCGCACGAGCGCGGCGGAGCTCTCGGCGCCACGGAAGGCCGCGAGGGCGCGAGCGGCGTTGATCCGGACGTGTGGGTGCGGGTCGCTGGTCGCCTCGGCGAGGGCGCGGATGGCCTCGTCACGCCGGCCGGCGGCGTCGGCGGCGGCGGGGTGGAGTCCACGCACAGCAAGGGATCGCACGAGGGGATCCGGGTCGTGCCGGCGCTCGAGGAGGGCGTCGACGGCGGCCGGGTCCCGCAGCCGCATGAGGGCGTAGGTGGCACGCCAGCGAATCTCGACGTCCGGGGAGCGCGAGAGGGTGACGATCCGGCTGGTGATGTCGGGGTCGCGCTGGAACCGCCAGCTGGCCAGGAGCGCCTCCTCGGTGACTCGGGCCGGCGGAACCGGGATACCGGCATCGGTCGCCGTGGCCTGATAGAGGAGCAGGCCAATCTTGCTGCGGCCGTACATCTCCAACGCCGAATCGCCCATCATGCTGGAGCGGAGCTTGCCGAGGGCGGCCACGGCTTCGGCCCGTACCTGGGCGTCGTTGGTCGAGTCGCTGGCCTGGAGCGTTAGTTCGTGGTAGGGGAGCCCGGTCGTGTCCTCGAATTGGCCGAGGGCGAAGGCCGCCGCCGCGCGGACGGAGGGCGCCGAGTCTTTCAGCGCCGCCACGAGGCGCAGGCCGCTACGAGGGTCCCGGATACGCCCGAGGGCGAGCACCGCGCGGCGTCGTACTTCGGGGTGGGGGTCGTCCAGGAAGCGCTGGAAGGCCAGGACGTCGTATTCGCGGCGGTCCTCGAGACGCAAGATCTCCGCGATCGTGCGGACCTCGGCGTCGCCGAGGATGATTCGCTGTTGCGTCGGTTCGGCGACCGGCGCCGGCGTATCGAGTGTTTTGTTAGGTGTACACGCTGAAGCTATTACACCTACGACAATTAACGGCCGTAGTTCAAGTTTGAAGTGAAGCATGACGGAATAGCTCCAGGAGGTTGGGGGGGAGTTTGCGAGGTGAGCCCGTGGCGTCGAGCGCGACGAGTGTAGTAGAGGCGCTGACCAGCCGGAGTCGCGGGCCTGGCTCGGTCCGGAAGATTTCGTAGCCGAAGGTCAGGGCGCGAGACTGGGCGCGCTCGATCCAGGTTTCGATCTGGATGATGTCGTCGTAGCGCGCGGGGGCGTGGTAGCGGAGGTGCGCGTCGGCGACGGCGAGTTTGAGGCCCTGGCTCTCGAGGACGGCGTAGCTAGTGCCCAGCTGCCGGAGGAAGTCGGTCCGGCCTATTTCGCACCAGATCAGGTAGTTGGAGTGGTAGACCACGCCCATCTGGTCGGTCTCGGCGTAGCGGACCCTGGTGGTGGCGATCGTACGGTAACCGGGGTAGAGCTCGGACCGTGCCCCGCCGTCTAGGGCGGGCAGGGGGCGTTGCGCTGTACTCTGCACTCTCAATCGTCCGTCACGGGGTACTACTGGCCTGCGAATGGAGAAAGATATGCGATCGCCGGGGGTGGTGCCATGGTCTAGGACCGATCCTTGTCGCGATCGGCGCGCAGTCCTAGCTTTGGAGGGATGAACATCCTGCCTGATTATATTGCATCGGACATACATCTGGGCGCGGTACCGCGGACGACGGAGCGCGCCTTCATAGAGTTCCTCGAGCACGTGGGGGCGCATGGCCGTTCGCTCCTGCTGGTCGGGGATCTCTTCGACTTCTGGTTCGAGTACGGCACCATCATCCAGGGGAAGCATTTCCGGGTCCTGGCGGCGCTAGCCGAGCTGGTCGATGCCGGTTTGCCGGTGACGTTGATGGGTGGGAACCACGATGCGTGGGGTGGCCGGTTCCTGCGGGAGGAGGTGGGGGTGGCGTTCTACCCTGACCAACTCAGGACCGAGATCGGGGGCAGGAAGGCGCTCGTGGCGCACGGAGACGGCGTGGGCCGCGGCGACCTGAAGTACCGGGCGTTGAAGGCGTTGTTGCGGAGCCGGGTGACGATCGGCGCTTTTCGTATGCTCCACCCGGAGCTCGGTTGGCGGATCGCGGACGCGGCCTCGACGACGGAAGCGAAGGCCGGGAACGATCTAGCGGCGCACGGCCGGGCGCGTTACATCGAGGAATGGGCGCGGCGCCGGCTGGAAGAGGAGCGGGAGCTCGACCTGGTGATCTGCGGCCACTCGCACGTCCCCGTGATCCTGGAGGTCGAGCCAGGGCGCTACTACTTGAATTCCGGGGATTGGATCCAGCGGGACACATATATCGTGGTGAGCCCGGGCGCCCCTCCGGAGCTTCGCAGCTGGGCGGAGACCCGGCGCGGGTAGCTCACCCCCGGTGGGAGAACCCGTCGACGTCGAAGCACTCGATCTCGTCCAGCTCCTCCCCCAAGAAGTGTCTGCTGGTTTCCCGGAAGTGGAGCGGCGAATCGCTGACCACGAAGCGGTGCTCGGGCGGCGCTGGGTCGGTGCGCAGGAGACCGTGCTGTTCGAGTAGCCGTTCCACTTCCACCGCCGTCTCCGCAGCCGAATCCACGAGCTGGATGCCGGGCCCCAGGATCTCGCCGAGTATGGGCCGGAGCACGGGATAATGAGTGCACCCCAGCACCAGCACATCGATGTCTACCTCTTGCAGCGGCCGCAAGTACTCCTCGGCGACGAGCCGGGTCGCCGGGCGGTCTGCCCACCCTTCCTCGACGATCGGGACGAAGAGCGGGCAGGGTTGGGCGAAGACGCGGGCGTTCGGCAGCAGCTTCCTGACCTCCCGATCGTAGGCGCCGGAGCGGATCGTGCCCACGGTCCCGATCACGCCGATCCTCCCCGAGGCCGTCGCGCGGATCGCGGCACGGGCGCCGGGCTCCACCACCCCGACGACCGGGACACTGAGCTCTTCCCGTAGGGTGGCCAAGGCGTGGGCGGTGGCGGTGTTGCAGGCGATGACCACCATCTTGACGCCGTGGGAGAGGAGGAAGGCGGCGGCCTCGCGGGCGTAACGACAGACGATAGCGGCGGACTTGGGTCCGTAGGGTACGCGTGCCGTATCGCCGAAGTAGACGAGTCTCTCACCGGGGAGCCGATTCCAGAGCTCCCGGACCACGGTGAGACCGCCGACACCGGAATCGAAGATCCCGATCGGCGCCTCGGCGCGGTTCACTTCCCGCCTCCGACTGGGAGACGAACGCCCAGCTCGAATCTACCGTCCGAGAGGGCGTCGGCCTCGATCCTGGCCGGGAAATCGGAGAGGTGCGCGTTGACGTAGGCATCGACCCCGCTCGCGAGCGCCCAGAAGAGAGTCAAGACGATCCAGTCCTCCCGCTGTTCCTTGCGGGCGTCGACGAGTTTGCGCGCGGAGCGCACGTTGGGGTGTTGATCGACCGTCCTGCCGAGGTATGCCTCGAGCGCGAGCGGATCGTTCTCGTACTTGGCCCACTCTTCCGGATCAGCGGTGATGACCGCCATGGCCGAGTCCCGGACCATACCGACGCGCCAGTTCTTGATGTCCTTGGCCTCACCCAGCTTGGCGATCGTCTTCAGCAGCATGAACCAGCTCCCGGCCTCGGCCGCGAAGTAGACGCCCCCCCGGAAGTAGGCGCCGTAGGCCGCCTGTCCCCACCCCGGTACCAGCACGGAGCGCAGGAAGGCACCCCCCGGGGATGGCAAGCGACGCAACGCGAGCGAGTCGACCGGCGACTTCCTGACCACCGAGCGGTTCACGGCCTCCGCGGAGGTGGTATCGGCCGACTGCGCCAGCGCCTGAGTAGAAGAGAGCATGCCGAGTGCCAGGGTGAGGGCAAGGGCGATGCGCAGCTGGGTGAGGTGAAGTCGACGTCGTCTATTCATACCAATGCCTGTGGGGCGGGTCGCCCGGCCCAGATCGGTTGCAATTCACTGATACTGGCGTGCAGCGGTCCGCCGGTGAGGACGGGGAGCACCGCACGGACTATCTCGATTTCGAGCCGGTCCGCCGACTCCGGCTCGCGCAGCTCGCCATCCACTTGGAAGGCCACAGGCCGATCGCTCTCTACGACGATCTCCACGGCCTCGGCGGGCCGCATCAGAACGCGGCGGTGGCCGGGGTGCCTGCCCACGAGTATGCGCGGGAGGAGTTCCATGATATCGATGAGGTTGACACGCTCGACAACGCAGACGTCGAGGTGTCCGTCGTCCGCGCGGGCGTGGGGGAAGAGACGGAACCCACCGCCGAGGCAGAAGCCGTTGCCGACGGCCACGATCATCACCCTCTCCTTCCAGTCCTCGCCGTCGATCCGTAGCCGGACCGGGATGGGGCGAAAACGCAGCAGCGCCTTGAAGAGCCCGAGAAGGTAGCTGACTACTCCAGGGAGACGGCGGTACTTGGTGATCTGGCGGAGCACTTCGACGTCGATTCCAGTGCCGACCCCGTTCATGAAGTATTCCGCCCCCCCGTTCCAGACCACTCGCCCCAGGTCGAAGTAGCGCACCACGCCGTGGGCGATGATCTGATAGGCGAGGTTGCGGTCGGTACCGCCGTTGACGGATTTGATGAAGTCGTTCCCCGTGCCGATCGGGATGATCCCTAGCGCGGGGATGTGGCGAGCCCCGGCGAGCCGGGCCTGGAGCAGCCCGTTGACGACCTCGTGGACGGTGCCATCCCCCCCGGCCGCTATCACCTTGCCAACCCCGTTGAGCGCCGCGGCGCGGGCGAGCTCGACGGCGTGGCCGCGGCTCTCGGTCTCTACCACCGTCATCGTCACACCACGCCTGGCCAACTCGCGTTCGATCTCGGACCGCAGCTTGCGCCCTTTGCCTGTACCGGACGCCGGATTGAGGATGATATGAACTGGAGGGTTCAAGCTCGGATCCTTTCTGGCAGAGCGGCCACAGTCGACTGTCGCGGCGACCGGGCCGATCGGCTCACGAGCAGCAGCGCCCGGCGGCTCCTACGACAGGAGTTACCGGGCGCATAATACCACGGATCCTCGAGAACGTGCCCTCGGCGCGTGCGCCGCGCCGGCGCTCACGCCGTCGTGGCGATCTCTCCCCTGTGCTCGGCGAGGAGTTGGAGGAACTCATCTCGCTCTATGACCTCGTCGGTCAACAGCTTCTGGGCCACGACCTCGAGCAGCTCGGCCTGCTCTTCTAGGATAGTGCGTGCGCGGTCGGCGGCCTCTCGGACCAACCCCTGGATCTCGCTGTCGATCTCGCGGGCGGTCGTCTCGCTGAAGGCGGTGTGTTCGCTCCCGGCCGAGGGGAGGAATCCCCCATCCCTGGTGACCAACGCCACCGGCCCGAGCTTTTCGGACATCCCGAACTCACAGACCATGCGGCGTGCGATCGCGGTTGCGCGTTCGAGATCGTTGCTGGCGCCTGTCGAGACCTGCCCGAAGGTGATCTGCTCCGCGGCGCGCCCGCCCAGGAGGACGGTCAGGCGGCCGAGGAGTTCGTCCTCCTGCAGTAGGAACCGCTCTTCGGGGATCTGCTGCATGTACCCGAGCGCGCCGGCGCCACGGGGGATGATCGAGATCTTCTTGACCGGTTCCGCGGTCGGGGTCGCCGCCGCGACGATGGCGTGACCGGCCTCGTGATAGGCGACGATGCGGCGTTCCTTCTCGTGGACGAGCTTGTTCTTCTTCTCCAGCCCCGTCATGATCCGGTCGAGGGCCGCATCTATCTCCGCGTTCCCGACCGCCGGCCGCTCGTGCCGAGCGGCGAGGAGCGCCGCTTCGTTGAGCAGGTTGGCCAGGTCGGCGCCGACGAACCCCGGGGTGCGCCGTGCGATATCGGCCAGGTCGACGTCGTCTGCGAGCTTGATACGCGCCGCGTGGACCCGCAGGATCGCCTCCCGCCCCAACCGGTCGGGGCGGTCGACCAGGACCTGCCGGTCGAAGCGGCCGGGCCTGAGGAGCGCCGCGTCCAGGATCTCCGGGCGGTTCGTCGCGCCTATCAGGACGATCCCGGCAGTCGCCTCGAAGCCGTCCATCTCGACCAGGAGCTGGTTCAGCGTGCTCTCCCGCTCGTCGTTGGTGGCGACCCTGGGGCCGCCGCGGCTGCGGCCGACGGCGTCCAGCTCGTCGATGAAGATGATGCACGGCGCCTTGGCCTTGGCCTTCTCGAAGAGCTTGCGGACCCGGGAGGCGCCGACGCCGACGTATAGCTCCACGAAATCCGATCCGCTCAGCGAGAAGAACGGCACCCCGGCCTCGCCGGCGACCGCCCTGGCAAGCAAGGTCTTGCCGGTGCCTGGAGGCCCCACCAGGAGTACCCCTTTGGGGATGCGTGCGCCTAGACGGGCGAAACGGCCGGGGTCTTTCAGGAAGTCGACGATCTCCGCGAGCTCTACCTTGGCCTCGTCCGCCCCCGCGACCTGCGTGAAGTCGACGTGTTGGGGGGTCCGCGCCGCGTCGCGCACCTGGAGGGTGCTCACCCCAGCGGCTTCGTGCCCGGCGAGGCGCTGGCGACGAAGGATCAGGACCGCGGCGGCGATACCCAGCAGGACGATCGGGATGACGATCAGGGGATTGGCGCTCTCCGTATCGGCGCCGGTGTAGGTGACGCCGCGCGCCTCGAGGAGTCGGGCGAGCCCGTCGTCGGGTACGGGGACGGCGACCCAGGTGGAGGGGGCGCCAGCGGCGCGAGCCTCGGGGGTCGATTCGGCCTCGATCCGCGTCTGTCCGATCCGCGCCGAGGCGACCTCACCCGCCTCGATCCGCGCCTTGAGCTCACTATACGGGATCTCGGCCCGGTCGCCAGAGCACGCCGTCAGCCCCGTAGTCAAGAGGATGCAGGAGAGCGCGAGGCCGACGAGCCAGTTCCGGTGCCGCCTCTTGCTCTCCCGTCCTTCGACTTTTCCCGTTTCGTTCTGCATCCGATCAGTTCCCCCAAACCATCCCACCGGTACGGTGGGGCGAGCGGTGATTACAACGGACTCGACCAGGTCGAGCCGATCGCCTGGCCGACGCGCGCCAGTCCCCGTCCCCAGGCGGGAACGCGCATCGTGCCGCAAGTCGTTCATTGTCAGCAGCTTGGCTCAGATTAGATACCCCCTACCCGTAATATGGTGCCGGGGCAGGACGGGGGTCCGATCGGCACGCAGCCGGCAGCGTCGAAAGGAGTGGAGATCCATGGTGGAGCGGTGCTATCTCGTTGTTGGAATAGTCCATGCATGATCGGCGGTAGGCGCGGCGAACCCGGGGAGCACGGAAGGAGTGGTCGGGTGCGCCCACTGCTGAGGGAGAAAGGGTATGGCGAGAGAACATATGCCGGAGGGCCATGGGCAGTCGCCGTCGTCGGAGCGTAAGAGGATCGAGGAGGTCGTCGCCGGGAGCTCCAGTATGGTGACGCTGGCGGGGTTGATCGCGATCGTGCTCGTGATCCTCGCCTTCTTCGGTGTGTTGCGAAACGCGATGGCCGCGGTCGCGACGATCGTGCTCGCGGTCGGTATGCTCGCGCAGGGGATGACGTTGTCGAAGCGGCGCGACGCCCTGCGCGCCAACCTACTCGCGGCCGGGGAGACGAAGGCCGCCGAGTCGGTAGGTACCGGGATGACCGTCGAGATAATCGCGGGGAGCATCGGGATCTTGCTGGGGGTGATCGCGCTCTTCGGTGGGGCCGTCCACTCTCTGGTCTCGCTCTGTGTCATCGCCTTCGGGGTCGCCTTGATCGCGGGCGGTCCATTGACGACTCGCCTGGACGATGTAAACGTCGCGAACGCACGTGTGGAGGGGGTACCGCTGGATAGCAGCCGGAAGGTGGTCAGGGCGGCGAGCGGGATAGAGGTGCTGCTGGGGATCGTTGCGGTGGTGATCGGGATACTGTCGCTGATCGCCTTCACGAGAAATCTCACCTGGCCGCTGATCGGGCTGCTGCTCGTAGGGGCGTCGCTCGCGTTCAGTCAGGGGATCGTGGCGAAGCGGTCGGCGTCGCTCACCTGACGGCGGGGATGTGACCGAGGCAGGGCGACGGGGCGCTCATAGACGGCGCACCCGTCGCCCCGGCGGTCGTACGCTTTGGGACCGGTCTGCGACGGTCGGCCGGCTGCCGCGGCGACAACCCTTGACAACCCTCCGCGCTGTATCCGAAATTATCGCCATGATTACGACACGCGCCTACTTTACCAGCTTTACCTTTACGGCCCGGCCCGCGAGCCGAGGTCGGAGGTATGCGCGTGTCTGAGTAAGGCATACTTTCGATCGATATGACGGCTCGTGGGATCTACCCGCGGGCCGTTTTTGTTTACCCGTAGTCTGTTCCCAGCCGGAGGAGACGATGATCTCGGCAGCAGCACCGATCCGAGCCGATAACGCGATAATCGACGATCAGCAGCGCCTTGGACCGACGGCAACCGCGGTCGTCCAGGGAGAGGGCGAGGCATCCTTGGACGATCTACAGCGGTTGCGCAGCGATCTCGAGCGCTTGGACAGGACCGTGATAGAGCTGCTCGGTGCTCGCCAGCGCATCGCGGTGGAGGTGGGCAAAGCGAAGCGGGCGGCGGGGCTCCCGGTGGTCGATCCGGCACAGGAAGCGCTGGTGCTGCGGCGCGCAGCCGAACAGGCGCGGGCCGAGGGGTTGGCCGAGGAGGAGATCAGGCGAATCTTCTGGTGCATCATCGATCTCGCCCGCGAAGCGCAACGGGCTGTATTGTCCTGATTACCAGGTCATGGCCGCGGGGGGATCGTCGTAATCGCTCCCCCTGCGGCATACAGCCGCTGCTTTTCCTCACCTACCGACAGTAGGCTCCTCTCAGGGCCGGCGCCGGGGAGCCGAGCAACTCGCAGCAGGGCCGCGATCGTCCGGCGCCGGATTACGGCGCCGATCCCAAGCCGTCGCCGACGGCGTAAACCACTGGACTACAAAGCGTTGAAAAGCGTAAAGCCAGTGCGCTGGTTGGCGCCTTCTTGGAATACTACATGCATATGGACTATAGGCGGAGGGCTGGCGCCTCCGCCCCGCGGGCCGCGGCAGTTCTATCCTGCTAGAAGGGGTTGAGCAGTATGGCGAACATAGATATGACGCCGCACAGGCCACATAGATCGGAGCACCACGAAAAGGCGGAAACGGCGAGTCGAGTCGCGGTCGGCGGCTCGACGGCCGAAGCCCTGGCGGGCTTGGGTGCTGTCGTCCTGGCGATCCTGGCGCTGATCGGCGTCCTCCCCGTGACCTTGACCGCCATCGCCACGATCGCGATCGGGGCGGGGCTCTTCCTCCGTGGCATGGCGATAGTGTCTCGCCTGAACGAAGTCCGGCACGAGAGCTACGCCTACAGGTCGTCGACCAGGCGGGTCGGGCGAGTGGGTAGCCTCACGATCGAGATGTTATGCGGGTTGGCCTGCATCGCGCTCGGGATCCTGGCGCTGATCGGGTTCGAGACCGGCACCTTGCTGCCGATCGCGGCCATAGTCTTCGGCGGTGGCCTGATGCTCAGCGCCGGCGCGACGGTCCGGCTGGCAGAGTTGATGACCTGGCGCGACGATGTCGATCCACGGGCACGTGAGGTCGAGCGGGAGGCCGCGCGCAGCACAGCGGGGATCGAGACGATCGTCGGGATCGGCGCGGTCGTCCTCGGGATCCTGGCGCTGGTAGGCATCTCCCCCACCTTCCTCATGGTGGTGATCGCCAACCTGGCCGTGGGCGGCGCATTGTTGTTGAGTGGGGCGATGCTCGGTTCTAGGTCGGCGCGCGGCGCACACTGACGGCGGTGATGTTACCGCGCCGATCGCAGGGTGCGGAGCGAGGCGAGGGCAATGTGGCGCAGCGGTGCCCGCCGCGACGTCGTCGCCCGCTGGGGAACCGCACCCGGGTGGCGCGGATCGGTATCGAAGCCAGATGAACGCCGGCCCGGCGGGTGCGAGCGGAGGTCCGCAGGAGAGCTCCTCCACCCTTCCGGGCGGCGCCATTTCACGGCTCCGAGCGCCGGACCAGCTCCGCCGTCCGTTGCACGAAGAGCTTGGCCTCCTCCGGATCGAGCCGAGCCAAGCGGTGATTGGTGAACGCCGGATCCAACGTCACCTCCCGGATGAGTCCGAGCCCCCGAGGTGGGGGTGGCGTCTCTTCCGTTTCGGAGGAGAGTTCGACCTCTGCCAGGGCCAACCCGGACAATTTACCTTGGAAGATGTCAATCTCCCAGCGGCCCAATTGGTACCGGGTCTTCTCCACGACGCGATCACCGGCCAGCTCCAGGAGCTCTCCTCCCGGCCCCGGGGGTACGACGAACTCGATCTCACGCCGCACCAACCCTGATCCGGACTTGATCGTCAGATAGAACTCGTCGTCACGACGACGGATCCTCACCGTGGGACCGAAGTCGTTGGAGATGTAACCTTGCGTGATCGACCAAGAGGGCGCCGTATCCAGGACATGGCGGTCGTCGATACGGCAAAGGAAGCGGCGCTCGATCTCGAGGCTCATCGGGGTCCCCAGCCGCTATGGAGACCGACGGCTATTGCTGCGACGGTCGGGAACCCTGCGACCCAGGCCGAGCTATCCGTAGTGAAGATCAGACCGGCGACCCGATGTTGTAAGGTACGCCGGCCTAGACCTCCTAGTTGCACTAGAATCCGTTCCACTGGCTAAGCGTGACGATCGGCACGTCGAAGCTACCGTTCAGTATCTCGACCTCGACATCGTCGACGTACGGGTTGCTGACGGCAGAAGAAGAGGAGGCCAACTGGCGCGCGGTTCCGGTGAAGTTCCCCCGCAGCCTGCCATCGGCGGCCGAGGTGATGGTGAGGGTGCCGCCGACGAGTTCGAATCTCCGCGTGCCCGTGACGAACGATCCGTCGGAACCGAGCCCCAGGTTGTAGTTGATGGCGGCGCACTTACCCGTACCCTGTTCGATCATCGCCGAACAGTTTTCGAACGACTTCACCTCGTACGAGCCGTTCGCCTGACCGCTGATGGTCACGTTCAGGTCGTTCACCGAATTCGTCTGGAATTCCGCGGCAATGATCCCGAAGTAGAGATAGGGCGGCATATCGACGTCGATAGCCGCGGCGAAGGACTGGGGTTTCACGTAACCCCGGGTGTCGCGGGAGAAGCTGCCGACTGCGTCGAACCTTCCGTCGAACCCCGACCCGAAGTAATCGAACTTGACGGATCCTGCTTCTAGTTCGAGGGCGGGCCCCGTCGTGTCGTCGTCGAGACAACCGGTGGAGTAGGCAAGTATGGCGAGGAGCGTAGAGAAGCGGGCCAGGGATCGAGCGCGTGCCAACATATACACCGTCCTTAAGGATGCACCGAAACAAATGGTAGGTAGGGTGATTGGCAAGAACGGGTCCACGCTCTTCCCGCCTTGCGAGGTGCTGCGCGACGACAGCATGGTGCCGGATCCGCGTGGGCAAGCGGTGGGCGTTGCGCCCACGTCTTGCCCTGTCGGACCTCGGAAGTCCAAGCGGAGGGCCAGGGATTCGAACCCTGAAGGGCTTGCGCCCGGCGGTTTTCAAGACCGCTGCCTTACCAGTTAGGTCTAGCCCTCCCCGGTGGGGAATCTAATCAATCACCTGCGACGTGACCAGTCTCGGATACCGAGGTCCCCATCGCGATCACATGTGTTCGCGTAAGGTGAATCACCACGGGCGTTCGGTGTTTCACGACTGATTTTCCGTACATCACCTTACAGACAGGCGGCGCTCCGGGCTGGATATTGATTCCAGGATCCCGCATGGTTCGGAGTACTGGAGGCGCCGTGGTTACATACAGGTCGATGCTCGTTCGTTGTGTGCTGGTCGCAGGTCTATTGAGGCCGGGCGAAGTCTGGGCGCAAGAGCAGGTTACGGTCGGGCTCCCCTTCGGGGCGGGAGAGTCTCTGGTCTACAAGGTCAGCTCCGTCCGCTTCGGTGCGATCGGCCGGAGTACCATGCGGGTCTCTGGGGTCGAGGAGGTCCGTGGGCGATCGACGTTGCAGGTGGAGTTCGAGCTCCAGGGGAAGGTAGGTCCCTTCACGATCGAGGACCGGACCCGCTCGTGGATCGAACCGGCAGGGCTCAGATCGCTGCGCTACGAGAAACGGGAGCGGCACCCTCTGGCGACCAAGAACGAGGAGGTAGAGATCTTCCCTGCCGAGTCGCGGTGGAGTGCGGCGGATGGGCGGAGCGGTACGCTCCAGACCGAGGACCCCCTCGACGAACTCTCCTTCATATACCTGGTACGGACGATCGACCTCGATCCAGGCGCCGCCATCTCCCTGAACCGTCACTACGACGCGGAGCGCAATCCCGTGCAGCTGCGGCTGATCGGCACGGAACGCCTCCCTCTCCCCGTCGGCGTCTTCCCGGTCAGGATAGTCGAGATGCAGGTGAGGGATGGCAAGCGCTTCAATGGTTCTGGAGTGATCCGGCTCTACCTGACCGACGATGACAAGCGCTACCCGGTCCGGATCGAAACGACGCTCCCCGTCGTCGGCAAGTTGATCCTCGACCTGGAAGCGTTGACGCCGGCGTCGGAGATCTCCGCACCGGCGTCGGGGAATCCACCCGAAACGAATCCGGTCAATTCGGACGAAATTTCCTGAGCTCTCCTTACAGCCGTCAGGACGCCGGGATCGCATAATAACAGTGCCGGTTCGCAACACCCCAGGCGGTGGCCGGACCGGAGATCAGGAAGAGATTCACCACGATCTCCCACGGAGGGGAGGAGTCGATGACTACGATAGCTTGGGCGGTTGCGGCAGCGGTCTGGAGCGCGACGATGCTGACGGTGACGCCTTCGACCGATACACCGAACGCGGGGGATGACAGGAGCGCGGCGGCCGAGCTGATGCTCGCACCCGAGAGCCAGCTCCGGGTCGAAGGCACCTCCACGGTGCGAGGGTTCTCCTGCGAGGCCAAGGAGATCAATGGGGCGATCCAGGCCGATCCGGAGGCCTCTTCTGTCGATATCGCACGGTTGGGGACGATCGTCCGGGGCGTGGCGGTGGAGATCCCGGTCGGCTCGCTCGACTGCGGCAACGGCACGATGAACGATCACATGCGCAAGGCGTTGCAGGCCAAGGATCACCCGACGATCGTCTTCCGTGTGGTCTCGCACAAAGTGACCGTGGCCGAGGATGGCAAAGCCACTGTCGACATGGAGGGTGACCTGACGATCGCGGGTACTACCAAGCGGATCAACGTCAGCGCCACCGCCGCCTCCGGGGCCGGGGGGGTGATCCAGGTCACGGGGAGCAAGGAGCTGAACATGAAGGAGTACGGCGTCAATCCCCCGAAGCTGATGATGGGCGCCATGAAGGTCAACGAGAACGTCGTGATACACTTCGATATGGCGCTGCGCCAACGTTGAGCTCAGACGATCCGGCCGCCGGCAGGCAACCGCCCCGGCGGCCGGAACCTCTTCCCGCGCGGTCCCCTGTTCGCCCAAAGGGGACCGACACCTTTTTCGGCAAGGGAGCACGAGTCGCGCTGGTAGGACTCACCCGCCGCCGCAGGGATCAACGTAAGGCGTGCACATCCGGTGCGACTTCGCGGTCCTTCAAACGATAGATCTCGCGCAACCGCCTGTTCCCCTCGCTGTTCGACCCGTCGAGGAGTGAGAGGAGCGCCCGGACGACGGCGGGGTCGAACTGTTTCCCGCTCTGCTCGGCTATCTCTGCCATGGCCTCCTCCGGGGTCCAGGCGCGCTTGTAGGGGCGTTCGTGGACGAGGGCATCGAAGACGTCGGCCACGGCGACGATCCGTCCGGGTAGGGGGATATCCTCGCCTGCGAGGCCGCGGGGGTACCCCTGTCCGTCCCACCGCTCGTGGTGCGTGAGCGCGATGATCTCGGCCATCTTGAGGAGCGGGAACCGCCCACCCGAGAGCAGTTCGGCCCCCATGGTGGTATGGGACCGGTTGAGCTCCATCTCGGCCGGGGAGAGCCGTCCGGGTTTGAGGAGGATCGCATCGGAGAGGCTGATCTTGCCGACGTCGTGCAAAGGGGCAGCTTTGCGGATCAGCTCCACCTCCTCTTGAGAGAGCCCTAGGACGCTGGCAAGGAGCGCGGAGAGCTCGCCCACGCGCCGCGTGTGCTGCCCAGTGGTGTGGTCGCGGTACTCTGCGGCCCGCGCTAGCCGGTCGATGACCTCGATCTGCGCCTCTTCTAGCTCGCGGGTCCGCTCTTTGACCCGAGCCTCCAGGATTTCGTTCTGTCGTTGCAACTCGAGGTAGAGGTACCGGGTCTCCAGGAGGTTCCGGATCCTGAGCAGCACTTCGACGAGGTCGAAGGGCTTGTGCAAAAAGTCCTTGGCCCCTTGGGAAAGCGCACGGGCCTTGGCCTCGGCGGTGATATCCGCCGAAACGACGAGGATCGGGAGATAGTTGGAGTCTCCGATCTCGGGGCGGAGCTGTTCTAGGAGCTCGAATCCGTTGGTATGCGGCATCCAGAGGTCCAGGAGGATCAGATCGGGGGGAGCAGCCTTGATGAGGTCGGGTACCTCCCGGGCGTCGGTGGTAGAGACGAGGTTGGTAAACCCCGCCCGACGCAGGAGCCGCAGCAGCAGTCTGATGTTGGGGGCTTCGTCGTCGATGATCAGGATGCGCGACTCGCGCAGCACGGAATCGGCGACGTGCTGCCGCGGTCGACCATTATCATTCACGCCCATCTGGCGTACTCCAGCTCTTCCGGGTGCCGGCCCCGCCTCAGTAGTGGTTCGGCTGGTGAGCGGGGTCACGAGAACTCCCCGATCATACCGATCTCCGGTAGCAGTTCGTAACCGAGCTCCTTACGGACGGTACTCTGCGCGAGCTCGATCAACGCCCTGACGTCGGCGGCCGTCGCACTGCCTAGGTTGACGATAATGTTGGCGTGCTTGTGGAATATTGCAGCGTTGCCTATCCGGTGCCCCTTCAATCCGCACTCGTCGATCAACCGCCCGGCCCCCACCCCGTCGATCTTCTTGAAGATCGAGCCGGCGCAAGGGTACAGCCACAGGTCCGGGTGCTTCTCGTCGCGCCACGCCAGGTTCTCCGCGATCACCTGGCGCAGCTCCTCGACCGGGACCGGGTCCAGGCGGAAGGTGACGGCCAGGACGATGTCGTCGCGGTCGTGCAGGATACTGTAGTCGTAGCCGAAGCGGAGATAATCCCGGTCCACGGTCCGCACCTCCCCCTCAGCCGAGAGTATCTCGCACGATTCGACGACCTCTTCGATGAAGACCGTCCGCTCGCGTGCCGGCGCTGGGGAGAGGAAGTGCAAGTTCTGCCAGATCGCGCCACCGACCGTGCTCGGGATCCCGACGAAGTGGTGCAACCCGCCGAGTCCGCGCGCGACCGTCGCGTCGATCAGGTCGTGGTAGATCCTGACGCCACTCGCCGCCCGGACCCTCCGCTCGTCGACGAAGTCTATCCCGTCGGTCTCGTTGCGGATGACGAGCCCGCGGAACCCCTTGTCACCCACCAGGATATTCGCGCCGGTACCGAGCACGAAGTATGGTATCTCCAACTCCCGCGCGGCAAGTACCGCGGCGGCGAGCTCCTCGGCGGTCCGGGCCCGGTAGAAGAGGTCGGCCGGCCCCCCGATACGGAAGGTGGTCAGGGGGGCGAGCACGACGTCTCGCTCGATGCGCGCCGCGCCGAGCCGCTCTCTCAGAGCCGCTTCCTGCGTCGATCCTACCACGATGACTCCTGACGATAGCGCCCAGCCGTACGACGGCACGATCTCGCCGGGGCCGCAAGTGTACTCAGATTCGTATACGCGAGGGTGTACCCGCGGCGTCCGCCGGAGTGCCGGCGTACTCTCCTATACGGGAATTATACGTTCTTCGGGGCCGAAACGACAGGAGTTGGGCGCGGCGCGACGAATCCGGCCGGTCCTGGATTTGCCGCCCCCCGGCAAGGAGGTCTAGATTAGACGAATGAATCGAGAGGATGTCATCGAGATCGGTGGTGTAGAGACAGGCGCGGAGGAGACACGGCCGCGCGCCTCCCTCCCCTGGCGCGCGCTCCTCGCGCTTCTGGGGCGGTTGCCGCAGGCATCTTTGAGCCGGACGATGGGGAGGTTGGCGGACCTACCGATCCCGCGCGTCATGCGCGGTCCGGTCCTGGGGCTATTCAGCGCTATAATCGGTATCGACCGTGACGAGGCGGAACTCCCGCTCTCCGAGTACCCGACGCTGAATGCGTTTTTCGTGAGGCGACTGCGCCCTGGCCTGCGCCGGTGGCCCGCCGATCCGGGCGTGGCCGGCTCACCGGTGGATGGGACCTGTGGTGCGATCGGTAGGATAACTGGGGGGCGGATCCTGCAGGCGAAGGGCCGGTGGTATTCGTGTGCGGAGCTCTTGGACGACCCCGAGGCGGCACGTGCCTTCGAAGGGGGGGCGTTCGTGACGATCTATCTGAGCCCGCGGGACTACCACCGTATCCACGCCCCGCTCGGTGGATCGATCTATAGGGCCCGTCACATCCCCGGGGCGCTGCTCCCCGTCAACCTTCCGGGCGTACTGGAGATACCCGATCTCTTCCCGCGCAACGAGCGGATCATCTGCTACCTGGACACCCCGGCCGGGCGAGTCGCGGTCGTGGCGGTGGGTGCGATCAACGTCGGGAGGATATCGACGGCGTTCGACCCAGCCTGGAGCGGTAAGCCGGCGCGTGGAGCCGCGCCGGAGGATACGGCTGCACGCTGGGTCACCAACCGTCCTGGCGTGACCGGCACCACCCACGACTACGATCCGACGATCGCGGTCGAACGAGGCGAGGAGATCATGGCCTTCCACCTCGGTTCGACGGTGGTCCTGCTCTTCGAGCCGGGAGTTTATGAGTTGAGTCGGGACCTCTCGACCGGCAAGGTGCTCCGGCTCGGTGATCCCATTGCCGGGCCCCGCGGCGATTGACGCGGGGCCCCTGCGGTGTCGTGGTCAGGGGATGACCGCGACCACCTCGATCTCGACGTCGACCGACTTCGGGAGCTCCCTGGCGGCGACGGTGGACCGCGCCGGCCGGTGGGTGCCGAAGTAGCGGGCGTAGACCTCGTTCATCTCGGCGAAGTGCGCCATGTCCGAGAGGAAGACCGTGGTCTTGACCACGTTCTGCAACGAGGTGCCGGCGGCCTCGAGGACAGCGCTGAGGTTACGGAAGACCTGTTCGGTCTGCTCCTTCACCCCGCCGGGGACGACCTGCATCGTGGCGGGATCGAGCGCGATCTGGCCGGCGGTATAGACCATGTTTCCCACCACGATCGCCTGGCTGTAGGGCCCGATAGCCTCCGGCGCCTTGTCGGTCGCGACGGTCTTCAACTCCATCGAATCATCCTCCACTCTTCAGATAGTTGCTCTCTTCGTGCTGCCGGACCGCCGCGCGCAGCTCGTCCGGCGAGACGGTGGCGACACCAACCTTCCCGACCTCCACCCCAGCGGCGTGGTTGGCCAGGACGGCCGCCTCGGTGATGTCGGCTCCGGCGCCGAGGGCGAGGGCCAGGACGGCGGTCACGGTGTCGCCTGCGCCGGAGACGTCGTAAACGGACCGGGCGACGGTCGGCACCCTGAGGAACTCGCCGTTTTCGGTGACGAGCGCCATCCCGAGCTCGCCGAGCGTGACCAGGAGGTGACGGCACCCGAGTAAGGCTCGGGTCTCGGCGAGCCATTCGGCGTCGTCGTACTGGACCGGCCGGCGCAGCGCCGCGGCCAGCTCGACCAGGTTGGGTTTGAAGACCGTCGCCCCGTCGTAGCCGAAGAAGTTACGGATCTTCGGGTCGACGACGACGGGGATCCCATGCCTCTTCCCCACCCCGATGGCGCTGCGGATGACCTCCTCGGTGAGCACGCCTTTGTTGTAGTCCTCGAGCGCGATCGCGTCGCAGGCGGGGCCGAGCTCCTCGATCGTGGTGATGAGGGAGGCGGCGAGGTCGGAGGCGACGTCGTCGTCTACTTCACGATCGTAGCGCGCGACCTGTTGGTGGCGGGCCATGATCCGGGTCTTGACGGTGGTAGGCCGGCCACCGGACTGGGTGACGCCGCGGGTGCTGACCCCCGCGCGTTCGAGCGCGGCGAGGAGGTCGTTGCCGGCGCTGTCGTCCCCGACGTGGCCGACCACCTCGCACCTCCCACCGAGCGCCACCACGTTGCAAGCGACGTTGGCCGCGCCCCCCAGCGCATGCCACTCCTCGGTCACACGTACCACCGGCACCGGAGCTTCGGGTGAGATACGGGTGGCGGTACCGCGGAGATATACGTCCAGCATGAGATCGCCCACCACGAGGGTACGCACGGAGCGCATCCGCTCGAGGAGGGCGTCGAGGCGATCTGACGTCAATCGATTCACGACCAACCCGGTGAGGGCATAGAACTTGTGTCTCCGGAAGGCCCGGAGCCAGTCACGGTGTGGAAAAGTAGCGCACCCATTATAGGAAGTAAAGCCGAGGCCTCCCAGTGGCGAGACCGTTATTCAGGGTCCTGGACAGCGTCGACGCCTGGCTGCGTGAGGTGGCGCTCGGGGTCCAGGGTTACTTCGCGCTAGGGCAGCGGGCGGGGCGATTCATCTTCGTTCCGCCCTACTACTGGCGTGATACACTCGACCAGATGGATCGGATCGGTGTCGGCTCGGTCCCGATCATCATGCTCACCGGGCTCTTCACGGGGATGGTGTTGGCGCTGCAGAGTTCGATCGAGCTGAGCGCGTTCGGGGCCACGATGTACATCGGCAACCTGGTCGGCGCCTCGATGGTCCGGGAGCTCGGCCCCGTCCTGACCGGGTTGATGGTGAGTGGGCGGATCGGCTCGGCGATCGCAGCGGAGTTGGGCTCGATGCGGGTGACGGAGCAGATCGATGCCCTGGAGAGCATGGGTACCGATCCGATCAAGAAGCTGGTCACCCCTCGGCTCGTCGCGGCGATGCTCACCCTCCCTGCGCTCACCGTGCTCGCGGACCTAGTCGGGATCGTGGGTGGGTTGATCGTGGCCTTCTCCCACCTCGAGATCCCGCCGGACGTATACATGAGGGGGGTCTGGGACACGCTGGCGACGAATGGCTTGATACTACAGTTCTTCCCGCGAGACTTCGTCGGGGGGCTGGGTAAGCCGATCGCCTTCGGCGCGATCGTAGCGCTCACCGGGTCCCATTACGGCTTGAACACGAGCGGCGGGACGGAGGGGGTCGGCCGGGCCACGACGAGTGCGGTGGTCACGGCGTCGATCTGGATCTTGGCTGTGGACTACATCCTCACCCAGCTCCTGCTCGTCCTGCTCGGTCCCCCGGGATGACCGTGCCGGGTGATGAACGCCGCGAGGGCGGCGCGGGGTCGCCGGGTGCGGCGGGGGCAACCGACGCCGACCGGCTCGAGCGAGCCGAACCGGTGATCGAGCTGCGCGACGTCTGGCTGAGCTTCGAGCGGCCGATCCTGCGCGGCGTCGACCTGCGAGTGATGCCTGGCGAGACCCTGGTCATCTTCGGCGAGTCGGGCGTGGGTAAATCGACGATCCTCAAGCTGATACTCCGGCTCCTCATCCCGGATCGCGGCCATGTCTACGTCTTCGGCCGCGACATCGTGGACCTATCCTTCGAGGAGGCCAACGAGATACGACGTCGCTTCGGGATGGTCTTCCAGTACGCCGCCCTCTTCGACTCCCTCACCATCTACGAGAACGTCGCGTTCCCCCTCCGGGAACATACGCAGCTCCCCGAAGACCGGATCGAAGAGCTGGTCAGGGAGAAGTTGCGGTTCGTGGAGCTCAACCCCGACCTGGTCATCCCCCGGCTACCGGGAGAGATCTCCGGAGGGATGCGCAAGCGGGTGGGGATCGCGCGGGCGATCATCACCGACCCCGAGGTCGTCCTCTACGACGAGCCCACCGCCGGTCTCGACCCCCTCGCCGTCGATGCGATCGTCAAGCTGATCCGCAAGTTGCAGGCGGAGTTGGGGATGACTTCGATCGTGGTGACGCACGACATCCGCGCCGGCTTCAGCGTCGCCTCACGAGTCAACCTGATCCGTGGCGGCACGATCGTCTTCGAGGGGACCCCCGAGGAGATGGAGGCGAGCGACGATCCGTACATCCGGGCATTCCTGAGTTGAGCCATGACCGATCAGGTGAGCCGCAGGGCGCAGATCGGGTGGAGACGGATCCAGGTGGGGCTGCTCCTCATCATCGCCATGATCATCGTCGCCTATGCGGTCTGGCGAGTCGGCGAGCTCTTCAACCTCTTCGTGCCGCGTTTCGAGATCGTGACGCTGGTACCGAGCGCCTCCGGGATCATGACCGGCGCGCCGGTCACGCTGGCCGGGCAACGAGTCGGGATGGTGAAAGAGGTGGAGTTCGTCCCGCTCGGCACCCACGGCCGCAACAACGTGAGCATCCGCCTCTCGGTGGCACGCAGCGTCCAGTCCTACATCCGGGAGGACTCCTACGCTCGGGTCAGGACGCAGGGGGTGCTGGGCGACAAATACATCGATATCACGGTCGGCTCGCCGCACCTCCCCGAGATCATCCCCGGCGACACCATCCCGAGCGTCCCCGTGTTCGAATTCGACGATATGCTGACCCTAGCCGCCAACGCCCTCGCCGGGGTCCAGGGGTTGATCGACGACCTGCGCGAGATCCTGGAACCGGTGATCCAAGGGGAGGGGACGCTAGGGGGGCTGCTGACCGATCGCCGCCTATACGACGAGTTGCTCGGCGCCACGACGCAGCTCCGGGAACTGATGACGGAGCTCGAGCGGTCCGAGGGGACGATCGATCGGTTGATCCGCGACCCCGCCCTTTACGACCAGCTCCTCACGACTCTCGCCCGCGCCGACAGCCTCGGCATCGCGGTCCTGCACGGCGAGGGGACGCTGAGCCGGCTGCTGGAGAGCGACGAGTTCTACCACCGCCTGCTAGCGACCATCGGGCGGGCGGACAGCGTGCTGGTGGTGTTGAGCGGGATCCTGACCACCGTAGCCGAGGCTGACGGCACGGTGCAGCGGCTCCTCACCGACCCCGCGCTCTACGATCAGTTCCTCAAGGCGGTCATCGACCTCCAGCGATTGATCGACGAGATACGGGCCGATCCGCGGAAGTATCGGCCGGAGGTGAATATAAAGCTCTTCTGAGGCGAAACGTCGCCAGGGCGATAGCCAGGTGCGGCGGGAGCAGGAGCGCTACGATCTCGCCGTTGACTTGATCGAACCAGGGGAGCAGCTGCAAGAGTGCGCCCGCGACGGACGCGATCGCCACCGCCGCGGCGATCCCGAGTGCCGGCCGGGCGGCCCAGCGGGCGCGGAACGCCAACGCGGGGAGGAGCACCGTGAGCAGGAGGCTGAACGGCGTCGCCTGGAGGAGGTTTTCGTTGTAATACGTGAAGGTGTGGTTGGTCAGGAACCACAGCCCCGCGATGAGGAGCCCGGCGAATCCGACGACTAGGCTCCACCCGCCGGCGAGGAGCGAGAAGGCGACCCGGCCGGTCACGCCTGCGATCCCCCGCCCTTCCCCCACCCATCCCATCGCCAAGATGAGGAGTCCGACCCCGACCCCGACCACGAGATACCGCCAGGTCAGCGACCGTGGCGCGTCGGCTTCGGGGGCGCGGCCGATCGCCTCGACCAGCACCTCCTCGGCCCGGACGAGCGGCACCATCCGCCCGTCCTCGGCAGGGACCGTGAGCTCGCGGACGCGTTCGCGGAGCTTGCTCGGCAGGAACATCTCCTCCCACAGGGTGATGGGGCGGTCGACCCGAGTCCCCAGCGCGAGCGCGATGCCCGTGTACGGTGCGACGTCCCCCTGGAGGAGCCGCCGACTATGCCAGCGATAGGTAGTGCCCGACGGCTGGTCCTCGGTCGCGCGCCGTAACGCGCCGCCGAGCACGCGGTCCAAGGCATCACGCACGCGGGTCGAGCAGTTGTCGCGATAGTAGTCGTAGAGGTACTCGGCGTTCTCGGGGCGCAGGTTCCATTCGAGGAACTCCTGCAGCTCCCTGGCCTGCTCCTGGGTGAGCGCGAGTTCTTGCGCCGTGACGGTGCGGTTCAGGTAACGGTATTGCCGGACCGTGTTGTAGATGTCTGATGCGGCGATCTGGTAGATCCAATCCCCTTTGACGAACCGGCTCCAGTAGCCCGGAGAATGGAAATCGAAGACGCCGTAGTTGTAGACGCGGTCTGTACCGCGGGCGCGGTCGCGGATCCAGATGGCGTTGTGGCCGAACTTCTCCCAGACCGCGTCGCCGTGGTCCATGGTGAGGAGGTAGACCGTGAGCTCACCTGGCGCCGGGTCGACGGTATCAGCCCGGAGCGAAGAACCAATAGGTAGGAGCAACAACGCCAACAGCAGCGAAACGAAACGTTTGCGGTACACTGTCTCAATCTGGTTCCAAGTTGGATCACGGCCGACGACGGCGCGCCCCCCCTCGGCGCGCGACCCGGCTACGTGCTCCGATACCCCTGGCCGGGCTCCGAGTTACTCAACTCTCGAGCACGAGGAGAACATCCTCGTCGATCCGCGCGCCTTCCCCGCGGCTGGTGAGCCAGGAGACGACGAAGAAGGCGAGGAACGAGAGGACGAGCGAGAGCCCGGAGATCGTGACCCCGACCGGGAAGGTGTAGAGTCGGAAGTACGCTAGCGACTCGAAGACCAGCGTCGTCACGATTCCGACGACGATGGACGCGATCGCCCCCTCCCGCGTCGCACCTGGCCAGTTCAACCCGATCGCGAGTGCCGGGACCAGGGTGGAGGCGAAGAGCCCGAACCCGAAGATCCCCAGGAAGGCGACAAGGGTGTCGGAGAGCTGGGCGAGGAGCGCGGCGGCCACTGAGATCAGGACGGTGTACAGCCGGCCGGCGCGGAGCAGCTGGCGCGGCTCTCGCCCCAACGCCACGGGGATATCGTGCGTGAGCGCCGCGGCCCCCACGCTCAGGAAGGAGTTGACCGTGCTCATGATCGCCGCGACCGCGCCGGCGAGGACGATCCCGGCGAGGAACGTGGGAGCGAATCGCAGGAGGAAGGTCGGCGTCGCCTGGTCGGGCGCCGTGAGGGGCGCGACGTCGCCTCCGATCACCAACGCCTTCATCGTGACCCCCACGCCGAAGAGGAGGAGCATCGTGAGGAGGATCGAGAGGGTCATCAGGAGCGGGTACCACTTGAGCCGCCGAGGATCCTTCAGCATGTAGAACTTGTGGATCACGTGCGGCTGGCCGAGCGAACCGATCCCGAAGACGAAGAAGAGCGAGAGCGCCGCGAGCGGGGTCATCTTCCCCCACGGTCCGAGGAACGTCGGGTCGCTCGCGACGATCGTGCGTGAGATCTCTTCCATCCCCCCCCCGACCTGCATCGCGGCGAGGAAGACGAGGACGGCCGCCAACGCCATGAGGGCCCCTTGGAAGACGTCGGCATAGATCCCGGCGAGTATCCCGCCGGTCGCGGAGTAGGCCAGGATGATCGCCATCCCCAGCCAGATCGCCGGGCCGGTGCCGATATCGAAGACCGCATCGATCACCAGGCCGAGGGCGAGGAAGTTGGTGGCGGTGTAGCCGACGATCGCGATCAGGATCGCAACGGCTGCGAGCCCCTGCGCCAGACGCGAACGGTAGCGCACACCGATCGCGTCCGGGATCGAGATCAGCCCGCGCAGCTCGCCGAGGAGGCGCAAACGCTTGGCCAGGACCCACGCCCCCATAGCGCCGGTGATGCTGGCGGAGAGCATGATGTAGAGCGCGCCGAGCCCGACCGAGTAGAAGAGCCCCGGGCCGCCGATGAAGATGAACCCTGAGAGGGTCGCCGCCATTGCGCTGAGCGTCAACGCCCAGAGCCCGATCCCTCGGCCGGCCACGAAGAACTCCCCCGCGGTGCGCGTGCGCCGCGCCGCCCAGGTCGCGATCGCGGCAACGACCGCGAAGTAGCCTACCGCGACGGCCACGATCGTCGGGTGGGCCATGGTGGGGAGGGCGGCGGTCTGGCGCACCAGTAGCGCGGCGAGCGTAGGCCAGAACATCAGTTCCCTTCCAGACGACGTCGTGTAGCCGCGGGCGACGCGATGGCCCCCACCGGCCGGGTGTCTCGCCCGTCGTCGTCTACAGGATCATCCCCGTGTGCCTGCGCGCTCGCCGTACGCCGTGCCGCTTCCAACAACGACTCGAGTGGAACCGGGTCCCGGAACGTGAAAGCGTAGGCGAGCGGGAGTAGGAAGAGGGGTAAGAGCCCGACGCCGTAGACCACGATCGCCGCGCGGGGCGGGAGGCCGAGCCAGAGGCGGAGCGTGGCCGGGTCGTCGGCCGGGAGGACGAGCGCGGCCCCGAAGCACGCCACCAGGAGGACGAAGAGCGCGCCGAACACGACCGCGAGTCCGAGGTTGCGCTCCCGGCCGAGCGCCCCGAGCATGAGCACGCCGGCCATCACCCCCGCGACCCCGAAGACCATGAGCCAGGCGCTCCAGCGTTGGCTCAGGGCGGGGTCGAACGCGGTCGCGTAGGCCGCGCCGATGAGGAGCACGGCGAGGAAGACCAGCGCCAGGGAGACTCGTCGGATCATCTTTCGTGCGGCTTACCTCGTGGCCGCGGTCGCGCGCGCGGGGCGTGGCGCCCAGACATCCTGGTTACGGATGGACCTCCCCGCGAGGACGTAGGTCGGTTTCTTCTCGTCCAGAGCGAAGCGGCCGTTGACCAGGACGTAGTGGATCCCCTCGGAATAGGCGCGCGAGTTCTCGAGCGACCACCGCGCCTTGACCTCGAGCTCGTCGAGGTCGAAGACCTGGATGTCCGCCTTGTAGCCAACCTTGATCAACCCGCGATCGGGGAGGGAGAGCATCTCGGCCGGGAGCCCGGTGCCGGCGCGGATCGCATGTTCGAGCGAGATGACCCCTTTCTCCTTGACCAGCAAGGTGATCTTGTTGGTGAAGGAAGCGAAGTACCTGGGCTGGGCGAATCCCCCCGTCAACCCTACTACCCCGCCGTCGGTGACGGTCCCGACCCAGTCCTGGCGGGCGAAGTTGGCGACGTCCTCGAAGCTGAGCGTCTCACGGGAGCGGTACCGGGCGCCGTTGACCTTGTCGGCATCGCCTTCGCGCTTCACCCGCAGGACCACATCGACCGGGTCGGGGAGCCCCCACTCGGTGGAGAGGTCGGCGAGCGTCTTGCCTATCCATTCGGGGTGGGACGCGATCTCGATGATCTCGACGGAGTGCGCGCCCCCGTGCTTATCGATCTCCCAGGCGATGTCCTTGCGCAGCAGCTCCGCCTGTTTCGAATCGGCCAGGACACGTTCCAAGGCGGCGTACGGGTAGACCTTCTCCTTGGTCCGGTAGTACTTCGCGGGGATGATGCTCAGGTTCATCGGGGTGTTCCCCGAGTTGGTGAAGGGCATGTGCTCGGCGTAGACCTTCACCCCCCGGGCGCGGGCGGCGTTGATCAGATCGATCACCTCCGCGCTCTTCCCCCAGTAGGACTGGTGGGTGATCTTCATGTGCGAGAAGTCGAAGACGACGCCGGACGACTCCGCGATCGCGATCCCCTCCTTCACGTAATCGAGCACATCCCACCCGTTCGGGTACTTCCGGAAGCGGTCCGCATAGAGACCTTTCGCGTTGTGCTCGCTCGGGAGGTAGTAGCGGTGCTGCGGACCGGTGGCGCGTTCGTGCGCGATGATGACCGCCCGCTCGTCGTACTCGGCAAGTACGCGGGCAAGGTGGATCAGCTCGTCGACATCGGCGTAGCGCCCGCTAGCGTACTCGAGACCGAGCGACATCCCCAGCGCCCCCTCTTCCATGTAACGGCGCACGTAGGTGGCCATCTCCTCCTGCTCGGCCTTCGTGCTGAAGCGCTTGTCGTTCTCGCCGAGGACCGCCTGGCGGATATTGTTGTGGCCGAGGAGGATGAAGACGTTCATCCCGAAGCCGTTCTGGTCGACGTAGTCGTAGAGCTTCGAGATCTGCCCCTCTTTCTGGTCGGCGTACTTCTTCCAATGCCTGCCGTCGGCGCCGACGTTGACCGTGGTGATCCCCTGGTAGAGGAGGTTGAGTGCGGCCTTCTGCCGGGAGTTGTTCCCGAAGACGACCGGATCGGCGTGCGTGTGCACATCGATGTACCCGGGGGCGATTAACTTCCCGGAGATGTCGATGACCCGCTCGGCCTCGTACTGTTTCTCCAGGTCCTGACCGATGACGTGGATCGAGTCGCCCTTGATCCCGACATCCGCCTGGTACCGCTGCGCGCCGGTCCCGTCGATCACCGTGCCGTTGATGAAGAGGACGTCGAGTCGGTCCTTGCGGGGTGGGTCGCCTGGGGGACCGTGCGGATCGTTGAGACCGAGCCCCAGGGCGGCGGCGAGGAGTGTTGTACCTATCTGCTTCAGCATCGATCGGCTACCTCAACGACACCTGAATCATATCGGCCAATTCGGGCAAGGTACCGCGGCTGGAGCCCCATCGCAAGCGCGCAGCCGCCGGCGCGTCTCACCCGCGTTCGGCTCGCACAACGAGACTGTCGGAAGCGGGTGAAACGCACCGGCCACCAGGCAACGAAAATCCCCGGCCCTCTTCCGAGAACCGGGGATCAGAATGGAGCCGGCGGGAGTCGAACCCGCGTCCGCGAATAGATCCCTCAGCGCCTCTACGTGCGTATTTCGCCGTTCTGTATTTCTCGCCCGTTCATCGGCTGGCGAACCGCCCATCCCGGGCCAGTCGTACTAGGTCTCACCGAGCGGCGGTACGACATCACCGCGCGGCCAGCCCGATTCGATCGACGCCTCACAACCCACCTCGGGCCGGGTCGGTTGAGAGACGGGCTACATAAAGTTAATTACGCAGCCAGGGCCAGTTCAGAGTTGGCACCTATTGATTTTGCCGCTTTTTTACGAGGTGACGGCACCTCGACACGCAGCGCCGACTTCACTACACACGTCGAAACCGAGTCGGCCCCTGACACCTTGAAATCTAACGCTTTGGCCAGCCCGAGTCAATCCGCGCTACTGCCCTGCAACGGCATAGGGTGCGGCGGTGACGCGGTTGCGGCCGCCGCGTTTGGAGGCGTAGAGCGCGGCATCGGCGATCGCCGGGAGGTGCGCGGGGCTCTCCGCGCATTCGGGTGCCGAGGCGACGCCGATCGAGACCCGGACCGCGATGGGAATCCCCTCCCACTCGACCGTGAGTTCCTCGACCCTGCGCCGCAGCCGCTCGGCGATCTCGAGCGCCCCGGCGAGGGGTGTTTCGGGGAGGAGCACGACGAACTCCTCCCCGCCGAGGCGGGCGGCCATATCAGTCTCGCGGATGGCGGCGCGCACTACGCGGGCTACGGCCTTCAAGGCGGCATCGCCCGCCTCGTGGCCGTGGGTGTCGTTGATCGACTTGAAGTGGTCGATGTCCAGGATGAGGAGCGAGGTGTTGCGGCCGTAGCGCAGGAAGCGCGCATCCTCGGCCGCGAGCCGCTCCTCGAAGACCCGGCGGTTGTAGAGCCCGGTCAGCGCGTCGCGTTCGGCGAACTCCTGCAACGGATGGTAGAGCTGGAGCTGGTGCAGGAGCAGCGCGGCGTAGGGCACCACCAACTTCAGGATCTCGATCTGTTCCTCGTCGACCGCGATCTCCTCGGTATTCCAGAGCACCAGCGCCCCGACCACCCCCGTAGCGGGGTTGTCGAGCGGGAGGATCAGGAGCCAGCGCGGCTCCGCGTACCACCGCTCCCCGGGGGCGAGGATCGGGAGCGACCCCCTGGCACCGCGCTGGCGCTGCCGGACGAGCGGGGCGCCATTGGCCACCGCCAACGCCAGCTCGCTCTCCTCCAGGGTGAAGACCGTCCCCGGCGCCGCACCACCATCGTCACCGACCAGCGCCATGACATGGCCAGCATCCTGGTCCCACCGCGCGACCGCGGCGCCGCTCACCCCCATGAAGTCACGAGCCGCCTGCGCGAGCTGCGTCGCGAACTCCATGACCTCGAGCTGCTGCGACAACCTCCCCAGGAGCGAGACGACGCGGCCGAAGCGCTCCCGCGCCTGCCTCGCCAGCTCCGCCTCGCGCTGCAGGTCCAGCAATGCACGCAATAACGACGACACGTCCTCGAGCTCGGGGATCGCCGGGAACACCGTCCCATCCGGATACTCGACCGTGAGCAAAGCGGTATACGCGCCGTAACGCTCGAGCGGGACGACCACCGCCCGCGCCGACTCGGCCGCCCACCGCGGCGGGGTATCCAGCCGGAGGATCATCCCCTCCTCCAGCGCGAGGCCGAGAGGATCGCCGGCCAGCGACACCGCCGGTGGGCGCGCCGCTCCACTCACCAGCCCCGGACGGGCCTCGCCAGCGGCGACGTCGACCTCCCAGAGCACGGCGCGAGAGCCGCCGAGCCGCGCACGGACGCGGTCGAGCGCCGCGATGAGCTCTTCGGCACGCTGGACCGGGTAGGCGACGTCGCCTACCCCAGAATCCGTTCCGAAAGCGACATGCGCGGCCGGCTCCTGCCCGCCGGCGGCCGGCCGAGAGCGCCTAGTGGCACCACCCAGCACGATCGCGGGGAGGAGTCCGGCGGCGAAGATCAACGAGCCCTCGAGGAACCCCGGCCCGGCCAGTCGACCCCAGATCCCTTCGACGATGTCTACCCAGAGCATGGCGCCGATGCCGAAAACTACGATCGCGCGGCGAGGCCAGTGACGGGTGAGGGAGAAGAGCCAGACGGACAGGGCGGGCGCGAGGGGGGAGGTCAGGCCGCCGGTACCGATCAGCGCGATATGAAGCGGCAATCCGAGCGCCGCGAGCGATCCGGTCCGCCCGGGCCGTAACCGGGGCCAGGCGATCCCCAGCGCCACGACCAGGAGCCCGAGCGCCACCCACAGGGCCCCGGCTGGGAGCCACCGGCAGGCCAGCGTAGCCACCAGGTAACCGACCACGCCGACGATCGTGGCACCGAGCACCACGGCGCGGTTCGAGGAGCCCCGCACGGTCAGGCCCGAGCCGAAGAAAGCTGATTGATTCGCGTCGCGGCGCACGCTGCACCGAATCCGTTGTCGATGTTGACCACAGTGAGCCCCGCGGCGCAGCTGTTCAGCATCCCCAGCAGCGCCGCCACACCGCCGAAGGCCGCGCCGTACCCCACGCTGGTGGGAACCGCGATCACCGGAGCACGAACCAGCCCGCCGACCACCGACGGGAGCGCCCCCTCCATTCCGGCCACCACTATCACCACGGCCGCGCGCTGCAGAGTATCGGACTCGCGCAGGAGCCGGTGTATCCCGGCCACGCCGACGTCGTAGAGCCGTTCCACCGTGTTCCCGAAAGCCGCCGCGGTGACTGCTGCCTCTTCCGCCACGGGGAGATCGCTCGTGCCGGCGCTAACGACGAGCACGGGCCCAGCCCCTATCGGCGAAACCGGCTCGTCGGGGGGGAGGTGGACGATCCGGGCGAGGGGGTGCGATTGCGCGGCCGGGAATCGCTCCAGGAGCGCGGTCCGCACCGCCTCGTCGGCGCGCGTCGCCAGGAACCCGGTTCCCCGGCTCGCGAGCCGGGCACAGATCTCGACGACCTGCGTCGTGTCCTTCCCCTGGCTGAACACGACCTCGGGGAACCCCTGCCGGGTGGCGCGGTGGTGGTCGAGGCGCGCGAAGGGAGATGCCCCTCCCTCCCCTGGCACCTCCTCCACCGGCGACCAGGCGATGCGATCCAACGCGGTCGCCGCATCGAGCTCGCCGGCCGCCACCTTCTCGAGGAGCTGCAGGAGCTGGTCTCGCCTCATGCGAATGCGGCCATGGCCGCGTGCAGGTAACCTTCGAGTATCTCGGCCGCCTCTTCCAGGGTGCGCACCGCGAAGAGACGCTGCCGCAGGTTGCGGCCGTCGGGGAGCCCCTTGGTGTACCAGCCGAGGTGCTTGCGGAACTCGACCATCGCCAGGGTCTCATCCCGCTCGAATTCAATGGCGAGGCGGGCGTGCTCGAGGACCAGCCGGAACCGCTCCTCGACCGTCGGCTCGGGGGGGATCGGCCGGCCATCGAGCGCGGCCCGGGCCGCGGCGAAGATCCAGGGCGAGCCGTGCGAACCGCGGGCGATCATGATCCCCGCGCAGCCGGTGTGGTCCCGCATCCGGCGCGCGTCGGCGCCGGTCCAGACGTCGCCATTACCGATCACGGGGATGTCGAGCGCCTCGACCACCGCCGCGATCTCGTCCCAGTTCGCGCGCCCCGAGTACATCTCGGTCCGCGTCCGCGCATGCAGCGTCAGCACCTGCGCCCCCGCGTCCTGACAGCGGAGCGCGATCTCGACCGGGTTGCGCAGCTCCTCGCTCCACCCGCTCCGGATCTTGACCGTGGTGGGGAGCGTGGTCGCCGCGGCGACGGCGCGGATGATCCGTTGTACCAGATCCAGATCCTTCAGGCACCCCGAGCCGCCGTTGCGCGTCACCACCTTCTTGACCGGGCACCCGAAGTTGATGTCAATGAAGTCGGGCTCGTACTGCTCCGCGATCATCGCGGCCGCCTCGCCCATCGCCCGGGGGTCGGCGCCGAAGATCTGCACGCCGATCGGACGCTCGGCGTCGTCGAAACGGAGATACTTGTGCGTCCGCTCGCTGTCGCGACGTACCCCCTCGGCGCTGACGAACTCGCTGACCACTACGTCGGCGCCGAACCGGCGACAAAGGCGTCGGAACGGGGATTCGCTCACCCCCGCCTGCGGCGCGAGATAGAGCGGAACCGAGCCGTCCCGCAGCATCGTCCAGAGATCCTTATTCATGACAACAATTTAATGCCATGATACAGGCCGATCAATCAGCGAGGCTCGTAGAACAGCGCCGGCACGATCTACGACGGGGTAACCGATTCTCCTCTTTGACACAAGGGGCCACGGCAATTATCTTCCCCTGGCCCAACGCCGTACGCATGAGAATGGCACCTGGAGGCATTACATGGAATTGAGGGAGTTCTTCAATAAAGATGCGGTCAACCTCGATCTCAAAGGGGAGACCAAAGATGAAATCCTGAAGGAGCTCATCGGACTGCTCGGCCTCGATGAGAAGAGTGAGAGCATACTCTTCAAGATGCTGAAGCGCCGCGAGAACCTCGGCTCTACCGGGATCGGCCGCGGCATCGCGATCCCACACTGCCGCTCGCTGGTCGTGAATCGTCTGCGCGTCGCCTTCGGCCGCAAGAAGGACGGGGCCGACTTCGATGCGATCGATCAGCAGCCGGTCTACAACTTCTTCCTGATCGTCGCTCCGCCCCTCGAAGTGAGCAACCAGTACCTGCCTGTCCTGGGCAAGATCGCTCAGTTCGCCAAGGAACCGGACGTACCGGCCCGTCTCGAGGCGCTGAAGACGCCTGAAGAGTTCCTGAGCCTCATCGAAGAAAAGACGTCACGCTGATCAGAGGAGTCACCGAGATGCACCCCCAACTAGAGATACTCCTCCAGATCCAGGATCTCAAAGCACAGCATCGGGAGCTCAGCGTCACGGAGGGCGAGCGCCAGGTCGAGGAAGAAGAGTTCCAGGTCAATATCGAGAACGCGCTCAAGCAGCTCGAAGAGAAGATCCAGGAACTCGAGGCGGAACTCGGGCCCGCCATTCGCTCCCGCTACCAGCGGATCTCCGCCGGGCGAGGCCGCGCGGTCGTGCCGGTGATCAACGGTCTCTGCTACGGCTGCTTCATGGCCATCCCCACCGCACTGGCCAGTGAGTTGACCCAGAACAACGATCTCCGCCACTGCGACCACTGCGGCCGATTCCTCTACATGATAGAGTAATGCTGGGTGGAAGGGTGAATGAAACGGAACGCCGGCCTCACCACGAGCGCCGGCGTTCTCCATTTCCAGGAAGCAATGGTCGACGTCGTCATCTCATGACGACCATCTTTCGGACCACGCTCTCGCCGTTGACGATCAACTGGAGATAATAGACCCCCGCCGCCACATCACGTCCGTTCCGGTCTTTCCCATCCCAGAACGCGACCTTGTCCCCCGGTTCGGGATAGACCAGCTGGTCCACCGGGATCCCCGGGCCGTCGGGGTGGTCGAGCGCGACCGGTATGGCTACCAGCTGCTGGAGTACGTTGTAGATCCTGATCGATACGCGTACGGGACGACCACCCTCGAAGATCTCTCCTTCCAGAGTGAAGGGGATCCGGGTGCTGGGGTTGAACGGATTGGGATAGTTCTGCTCCAACCTGAACCCACGCCCACGGGCGCTCTGGGGCGCACTCCCGCCCTTGAGCTCCTGGCCAAACGACTCCACGGTACTTAGACCGAGCGCGAGGAGGAGGAAGATACCGACGCTAATCCAGCGTCTCATCGCTGCCTCCGCACAGGACTACTGTGCTGTAGCTGAACTTTCTATGGTCCTCCAATGCGAATATACGAAACCGAGACCCTGACCAGCCGGTTACATGTTAAGAGCCGGTACGGCCGAAGTCAACGAGTATCGCGACGGCTTTTCGGGGCAAGGATCAGGCCGGGGTTCCGGGCACCGGGCTACTCCCGCCGCATCCCGGCAGAGATGGCGTCGTTCAGGAATTGAAGGGAGTTGAGCGGTCCGGCGTCGCTCAAGTGATAGGCGAGAAAGCGCGAGAGGAGGGCCCAATGCGCCGCGGTTCGCTCCGGTATGAACACCTCCCCCCGGATGAACTGGGCGAGGGCCTGCCGGGCGTGCGCCGGCAGCAGGCGAGTCCGTCCGCCGCTACGGTCCCCGCCGCATTCCAGACAGCGGGTACCACCGGCGGCGTAGTCGAAGTAGCTCTCCTCCTCGGCACCGAGGCCTCGCCCGCACGAGACGCAATGTTCGACGATCGGGGCGAATCCCAGATAGGCTATGAGCGCCCAGGCCTCGGCCAGTCCACGGGGTTCTAGTATGATGGGGTCGGTAGTCTCGATCCGGTCGATCGCGGCGGCGAATCTTCCGTAGAGAGCGGGGTCGGCTTCCTCGCTCGCTGTCCTAAGTACTAGCTCCGCCAGGAGCGAGGCGAGGGCGAAGCGGACCAGATCGCGGCCGAGCGCCTGCCCAGTCCGGGTGAGGTCGAAGCTGCCGAGGGTATGGAGATCGCGGTTGTTGCTGAGATAAATCGCGGCCCGCCCTCGCGCGAAGGGTTCCAGGACCCCGCCGAAGGTGCTCCTCGGCCGCAACGCCCCCTTGGCGATGACCGAACGAACACCGTGATCCTGCGTCAGTAGACGCAGGATCTTACTCGTCTCGCTGTAGGGCTGGCTCCGTAGGATTATGCAATCAGTGGTCGTCAGCGGCATTGGACTCCGCCACGGCGAGCGCCTTCAACCGGGCACGCAGCGCCGCTCGGGCCGCGCGGTACTCCGCCTCCCCTCGAGCCCGCGCCGATTCCGGGCGCGACGCGAACTCTTCATCGAGTACGGCGATCTCGGCCAGGATCCCCCGCGCGGCGCGGGGATCGCGTCGACTGCGCAGGAACGGGATCGAGACGGCGGCGACCCCGGCCGCGGCGAAGATCAGCAATACACCGATACCCCGCCCTGTGGACGGTGGCGGCGGCGGTGTCACAGCCGGGCCGCCGGCGATCCCGCCGCTCCCGATCACGATGCGATACTCGGCCGGCACCTCCGAGAGGCCGCGGAAGACCTCCCCCATGTAGAGGTTCCCCTCGAACCGCGTCGCCGCGAAGTAGACTCCATCGGCAGGAGCCGCGTCGAGTTCGATCGTGAATCGGCCTTCGGCGTCGGTAACCGCCCGGCCCACCTCCGCGCCGCCGGCCTCGGTCACGCGGTGCACCGATACGGCGACCCCACCCACGGGGGCCCCGGACTGGTCGATGACCTCACCTTGCAGCCTCGGCCCCTGAGCCGCCAGGGTCGCAGGAAGAGCGGCAACGGCGAGTATGAGTAATGCGAAACGAAGCCAGCGGCGAATATCGATCATGGACGGAACCGTCCGAAATCTTCAGGGTTCAGGCGACGCAGATACTCTTGTAACTCTTCGGCGGTGAGGCCGCCGTGCCGGGGGTGGTCGTCGTCGCCATTTTCGAAGCCGGCGTCGACGATCTCGACCGGGGTGTCCTCCAACAGCTCCGGGCGAGTGAAGATCGCCGCGCCAGCACGGAGCGCGAGCGCGATCGAATCGGACGGCCTGGCGTCGACGCTGAACACCTCGGTCCCCCGGTGGATCAAGAGCTCGGCGTAGTAGGTGTTGTCGACGACACGCGTGATCAGCACCTTCCTGAGCTCTCCGCCCAGTCCACCGATGATCGAGGTGAAGAGGTCGTGCGTCAACGGGCGCGAGAACTTCATCCCAGCCAACTCCATGGCGATCGCACTGGCCTCACTCGGACCGATCCAGATCGGTAGGATGCGGGTCCCATCCTTCTCCTGGAGGATGACGACCGGGGTATTGGTGGTACGATCGAGACCGAGACTCTGCACTCTGACTTCTACCATCCGAGGCCTCCACCCCGTGGGTACCAGGGATATCTCCCTCCCAGCGGACAGGAATGGTATGCGCAGCTACGCGCTCTGTCCATGGATGAATCAGTGCTTACCCGGATAGGCCGTTTCGGATCCGTTCCCGGTAGGCGACGTCGTCGCCGCACACGCCCCGCAGTTACCCACGCCGCCCGTGCGTGCCACGCTCCTCTCCGCCCTGGTGGCGACCACCCTCCACGCCGGAATCCGGCCGCGGGTGGCCGCTTGTCCCGTCACCCGGATCATACCCCTGCGGCGTCCAATAATTCATCCAACCGATCGAGCTCCTCCCAGGTGAAGAAGCGGTGTTCCTCACCAGCGACCCGTGCGGTGTAGGGCTGCCTCCCGAAATGGCCATATGCAGCCGTCGGCCGGTAGATCGGCGCGGCGAGGCGGAGTCGCTCGATGAGTGCGCGCGGCCGGAAATCGAACACCTCGCGCACCGCCCTTTCGATCCGCTCCTCCGGGATGGTGGCGGTGCCGAAGGTCTCGACGTACACCGACACCGGGTCGGCGACGCCTATCGCATAGGCGACCGTCACCTCACACCGGCGCGCGAGCCCGGCCGCCACCACGTGCTTCGCGGCCCATCTGGCGCCGTAGGCCCCGGATCTATCGACCTTGGTCGGATCCTTCCCGCTGAAGGCACCGCCGCCGTGCCGCGCCGCGCCACCGTAGGTGTCCACGATCAACTTCCGGCCGGTCAGCCCGGTATCGCCATGGGGCCCGCCGATCACGAAGCGGCCGGTCGGATTGATGTGGATCTCGGCGGCGGCTGGATCGAAGAGCTCGGGGGGCAGCGCGGGGATGATCACCTGCTCGAGCACGTCCTCCCTGAGCTGATGCAACGGTATGTCGGGGTCGTGTTGGGCGCTCACGACCACCGCGGAGACTCGCCTGGGGACGTCGCCGTCGTACTCCATTGTTACTTGCGCCTTGCCGTCGGGACGCAGCCAGGGCAGGCCGGGGTGTGCACGCCGCAGTTCGCTCAGGCGGTGCGTCAGGCGGTTGGCGAGGCTGATCGGCGCCGGCATGAGGGTGGGGATCGCAGCGCCGGACCCGGCCGGTGCCGGCCCGGTGGAGTACTCGAGGAACTCGTCGGTGGCGTAGCCGATCATCAACCCCTGGTCCCCCGCCCCACCCGTCTCCACGCCGAGCGCGATGTCCGGCGACTGACGGTTGATCGCCTGCAGGATCCCGCAGCTGTCGCAGTCGATCCCGTACTCGGCGGAGGTGTACCCGATCCGGCGCAGGGTCTCGCGGGCGATCGCGGCGAGGTCTGGGATCGACGCGGCCGTGATCTCGCCGGCGATCAGCACGAGCCCCGTCGTCACCAAGACTTCGCACGCCACACGCGCCGCCGGGTCTTCCGCCAACACCGCGTCCAACACGGCGTCGCTGAGTTGATCCGCTATCTTGTCCGGATGTCCCTCCGTGACCGATTCGGCTGTCAGGATGCGGCGCGCCATGGGCAGTGTCCCACCTATCCGTCGCCGTTTCAGGCCTCGTCCTCGGCGCTCCACTTACCGGTGAAGAGGGAGAGATCGAGCCAACGGGATATCCCGCGCGTGAGGATCTCGGTCACCTCTTCCGTGGTCGCCGCGTTGAGCGCCATACCGACCACCTCGCGGGCATCGGCCGCCGGGATGGATCGTACGACCTTCTTGATCTCCAGCAGCGACGACGGCCCGACGCTGATCGCCGTGATACCGAGCCCCAGCAAGAGGTACACCCCAAGGGGGTGCGACGCCAGCTCGCCGCAGACGCTGACTTCGATCCCCGCCGAGCGGCCGGCCTCCGCGACCTTGTGAAACAACCGAATCACCCCGGGATGGAACGGCGTGTAGCGCGGGGCTAGACGCGAGTTGCCCCTGTCTACCGCGAGGGTGTACTGGACCAGGTCGTTGGTCCCAATCGAGAAGAAATCGGCGTGACGCGACAGCTCGACGGCGGTCATGGCCGCGGCGGGGGTCTCGATCATGACCCCTAGCTTATAGCCAGGGTTGAACGGGATCCCCTCTTCCTTCAGCCGCGCCTCTTCCTCCTCCAGGAGCGCGCGGGTCTGGAGGACCTCGTCGATGTCGTTGACCAACGGCAGCATGATGCGCAGGTCGCCGTGCACCGTCGCGCGGAGGAGGGCGCGGAGCTGGGTCCGGAAGAGCTCCGGCATGTCCAGGCAGACCCGGATGGCGCGCCAGCCGAGGAACGGGTTCTCCTCCGGCACCATGTTCAGGAAGAGCGGGAACTTGTCGCCGCCGAGGTCGAACGTCCGGATATAGACGGCGTGGTGCGGGTACGCCTGTACGACCTGGCGATAGGCACGGTACTGCTCGTCTTCGTCCGGCACCGTGCTCTGGCCGACGACCAGGAACTCCGTGCGGAAGAGCCCGATCCCCTTGGCGCCGTGGCCGCGCGCCAGCTCCGCTTCAGAAGGGAGGTCGATGTTGGCGCGGATCACCACCGGCTGGCGGTCGGGGGTGACCGATTCGAGGTCGGCCAGGAGGGCGAGCTCCTGCTCCCACTCCCTGACCTTGATGTCACGTTCGCGATAGATCTCCCGCGCAAGCGCGCTCGGACCGACGATGACCCGGCCCGCCCGGCCGTCGAGGATCAACTCTTCCCCGGTCGAGACCTTCTCGGAGAGATCGCCGAGGCTCACCACGGCGGGGATCCCCAGGGAGCGGGCGAGGATCGCCGAATGCGACGTCCTGGTCCCCGCATCCGTCGCGATCCCGCGGATCACCGACCGATCGATCTGGACGACGACGCTCGGCGTCAACTCCCGCGCCACCAGGATGACCTCATCTCTCACATTGGCCAGCATCTCCTCCGGCTCGGGGGCGCCGAGGAGCGCGCGAACGATCCTCGTCTGGATGTCGAGGAGATCGGTCAGCCGGTCCATCATCATCGGGTGGCCGGAACGACGCCACTCCGACTGGAATTCCAGGACACGGAGTTCGAAGGCGCGCGGTGCCGAGAGGAGATTCTCGCGGATGTAGCCGTGTGTCCCCTCGACCAGCTCGGGATCGTCGATCATGAGGAGCTGCGGGTCGAAGATGTTCGCCTCGACCCGGCCGAGTCGCTCCGCGGCCTGGTTCTGGATCTCCCGGATCCGGACCTTGACCGTCTCCCGGGCAGCCGTGAACCTATCGATCTCCTCCTGGACCCGATCCGGGGTGATCGAGGCGTGCGCTACCCGCGGCAGCTCCCACTTGAGGACGTATGCCGGAGCGATGACGATCCCCGGCGCTGCGGAGATCCCGTCCCGGACCAGCCGCGCCTTCACCTCAATCCTCGCCGAACTTGTTGTCTACCAACGCCGCCAGCTCGGCGAGCGCCGCCTCGGCGTCGTCACCCGACGCGATGATCGTGATCGAGCTGCCACACTCCGCGGCGAGCATCATCACCCCCATGATACTCTTGCCGTTCACTTCTACATCGTCTTTGCGCACCCGGATCTCGCTGCGGAACCGGCTCGCGAGCTTGACGAACTCAGCGGCGGGCCGTGCATGCAGCCCCAGCTTGTTGCTGATCCTGACAGTACGCTCTTGCTCCAGCGATGCTGAACTCATTTCATCAATCCGAGGATAAGTCCCAGAACGGTAAAGGCCGCAAGGGCGACGGCGGCGATGGTCCGTGCGCGTCCACCTAGCCAGACGCCCAGGGCGGCTCCGGCCGCGCCGACGATCCACCACCACGACTCCGGCAGCGCACTCGCCAGCTGGAGCCGATCCCGTGCCGGTGCACCAACTATCACAAGAGGAAGCACGAGGCCGATCAGAAACGCCCCCGCGCCCATCAGCCATTCCTGAATACGGACGAGCGGTGCCTGCCGTAACCGCTCTCCTATACTCCGTGGGTAATTCAACCCCAGCCGGAAGCCCCAGATGCGCAAGGCGAGGTGGCCGGCGTTGTAGAGTGCGAGGAAGACGAGCGCACCTACCCACCAGGGCGCTCCAGCAAGAGAGATGCTCATCCCGACCAGCAGGCATACCGGGCGCCACCCCACCCACACCAGGCGGTCACCGAGCATGCCCAGAGAGCCGCGCAGCGCGGTCTTGAACCGCTCGACGACCACGGCATCCTCCCCCTCCACCTCGAGCGCCGTCACCGCGCCCAGCGCCAACGACGCCAGGTATGGGTGGCAGTTGAAGAGCGCCGTGTGCCGCTCGATCGCGGCCCGCAGCCGCTCGCGATCGCGGCCGTAGACGAGCCGGAGGACCGGCAGCAGCGCGAAGCCGAATCCGCCCCCGATCAGGGTCCGATAGTTCCACGAACCCTGGACCACGAACGACCTCAGGAAGGTCGCGAGCCGTACCCTGCGCGGGAGTCTGGTCACCGGAACGACAGGATCGCCAACCCGCATGACACCCCGATCAGCAGCAGCACGAGACGTTTCCGCTCCATGCCGAAGAGCGATAGGGTTGCGCCGATAGCCATCGCCAGCGCGATCGCCAGCGCTCTGAACGCCGCCTCGTCTCCGAGCCCCCAGTAACCCGCCAGACCACTCACCAACCATCGCCCCGCCAGGGCGCCGACGAGGGTCACGAGACCGGCGCGGACGGCATCGCACGCGATCGCGGCGAGGTGCAGCCGCTCGAGCCGCCCAGCGTCGACTGCTCCACGGCTGGGTGCATCGGCCATCAGCCGCTCGTTGCAACGACGCAACAGCGTGACCGAACCTCCGGCGACCCGCTCCCAACCGAGCGCGAAGACCGCGGCCAGGAGGAGCGGTACCGCCGTCAGCTCCGGCTCGCCCCCTTGGACGAGAGCATACGTCGACGCCACTCCCGCGACCCCCGACTCCGGGTAGCGGACCGCGCCGATCGGGAGGACGAGCAAGGCGAAGATCTCGAGGACGACGCCGAGCGTCGCCCCCTCCACGGGGTGGCCCAGGATCGCGCCGGCGACCGCGCACGCCACCAATGGGCGCGAGAGCATCGTCTGGGCGACCGAGGTCGCGTCCAGCCCGACCACCACACCCCAGAGCACCAAGGCGGCGAGGGTCATCGGGCCTCACGCCGGCTGGCGAGCCGAGCGACGTCGTCTCCCAAGAGCTCCGCGCACTCCACGCGCCGGGAGCTGGGGAGGTCACGCGCGGAGACGGAGACTCCGCTCGCTACCAGCTCCTCGAGGGCCTCCTCCTCCGCGGGGCTGAGAAATAGATACGGCAGGACCCCGCGCCGCCCGGGCGCGGCATGGATCCCGCCGAGATTGATCTCCTCGCCACTCAGGATACCATCGGTGGCGAGCCGAGACATCGTTTGGATATCACGGGTCAGGACGATGATACGCTGTGGGCTCGACCGCCACGAAGGCAGCGCCTCGCGGGCCTCCGTCACCGTAGTGAATGCGGCCGTCACCTCCGGCGGGAGGCCGAGGGTGTAGAGTTCCTGCTCCCAGGCCGAACCGGCCAGGTCATCGTCCACGACCACGATCAGGTCGGGCCGGAGCGACGCGCCCCAGCCCACCACCACCTGACCGTGGATCAGGCGCTCATCGACTCGATAGAGGAGTACCGCCATGGCGGGGTAGGTCGACTGTCACACTGGTAATGGCGGCCCGCCCCTTCTCCACGAGGCGCGCCGCCAACTCTTGGATAGGCCGGTCGCGCTGCACGACGAAGTCCAGGAGGATCGGGAGATTGACCCCCCCGATCACCACGATCGCCGGGTCCTCGTGCAGGAGCCGGCGAGCCGCCAGGCAGCAGCTCCCGCTCGACATGTCCGCGAAGACGATGGCCGGCCCGCCCCCCGCCAAGCGACGCAGCTCCGCGACGAGCGCATCGGGCGAGAGACCGATGTTGCTCACCGCGACCAGCACCCCTTCGGGGATGCCGGTGATACGGGCTACGGCATCGAGTAGCCCCTCGGCAAGCTTGCCGTGGGAGACTACTATCCCGCGGACCGGCGCCGTATCACTCATAATCCTCCTCGAGGGTATCGCGTACCGGTCGCATGGCTTCTTTCAGCCGCTCGTTGAACAGGACCGCCGAATTGATACCCGTATACTTGAGGAGGTGGTTCATCGCCACTACTTCCGCGATCACGGTGATGTTCTTGCCCGGGTTGAGCGGGATCGTGACCCGTGGGATCGTGACCCCGAGGATCTCGATGTGATCGGTCTCGAGCCCGGTCCGGTCGTAGAAACGCTTGTCGTTCCACTCCTCGAGCTGGACCACGAGCTCGATCCGCTTCTGCTGGCGTACGGCACGGATCCCGAAGAGCATCTTGATGTCGATGATCCCCACGCCCCGGATCTCCATGTGGTGCCGCTGTAGCTCGAGGCCGCGCCCGATCAGGATGTCGTTGCCGCGGCGGCTGACCAATACTAGGTCGTCCGCGACCAGGCGATGGCCACGCTCGACGAGGTCCAGGACGCACTCGCTCTTCCCTATGCCGCTACGCCCCATGAAGAGCAGACCGACGCCGTAGACGTCGGCCAGCGTCCCGTGGAGGGAGGTCGATGGGGCGAACCTCTCCTCCAGGTACGGCTGCAATCGTCGATAGAATTCGCCCGTCTTCAGCGTCGTGCGGAAGACGGGTACCCTACGCGAATTGGCGATCTCGATCATCACCGAGGGGACCGGCAGCCCCTTGGTCACCACGACCGCCGGCATATCCAGCCCCAGGAACGACGTGAGTGCGCCGAGCAGGCCGTCGTAGTCGAGCGAGTCCAGGAAATCCATCTCGGTCTCGCCCAGTACCTGGATCCGCCCGCGCGGGAAGCGGTGGTCGAATCCGGCAAGGACCAGCCCGGGGCTGGAGATGCTCGGCTCCTCGATGACCTTCTTCAGGTCGGCGTTCTCCGTGAGCAACTCCAGCCGCAAGGCCTCGCCTTTACCCTTCAACAGCTCCTCGACGGTGAGGGCTGCCACCTTCCTATCTACCTCCAGCGAGTGAGATATCCTTGGATACGCCGCTCGTACGCGCGTGTTGGCGCCGCTCGCGCCGGCGCCGGAGCTGCCTGCCCAGGCGCTCTACGATACGATCGATGGCGGTGCGGAAGCTGTCACCACTGCCGTGCGCGACGATCAGCGGAGCACCGGTGACCGTGATACGGGCCTCCACGCGGTGCAGGCCGTGATCGAGGTCGAAGCGGAGGTCCGCTGCCTGGATGCGGGATTCGAACTTCTGCAGTCTACGAAACTGTTCTTCCGCGATACGGAGTACAGCTTCGGGGACGTGGCACCGGGGTGCGCTGTGCGTGAACTGCATGATACCTCCCGGGTTCGGCATGGTGACTGAGAACGAACCGGCCAGGCCCCGCGAGTGGTCCTACCCCGTTCGCTCCGCGACGTGCCGCAAATGTGCTTCCGTACGCTCCGCGGCACGATCCCAACTGAACTCACACGCGAACGTCCGTGCCTGCACGCCCAGACGCATACGGAGCTCGTGATCCTCGAGCAGCAATTTGATCCTCGCCGCCAAGGCCTCCACATCGCCATGCGGGACGAGGAAGCCGGTGACACCGTCGACGACCGAATCCCGCAACCCGGGCGAATCGCTCGCCACCGTCGGCGTCCCGCAGGCAGCCGCCTCGAGATTGGTGATCCCCCACCCTTCCTTCGGCGAGGTCAGGAGATGGATCCAGGCCCTGCGGAAGTAGAGTCGCTTGACCTCTTCGGAGACGAACCCCGGCATCTCCACCAGCTCGGCCAGGCCGAGCTCGTCGCGGAGCCGGCGCAGGTCGTCGGCCGCGTCCCCCTGCCCGGCGATGATCAACCTGGCGGTCACCCCGTCCTGTCGGAGGCGGGCCAATGCGCGCAAAATCAGGTCGACCCGCTTGTACTGCTTGAGCCGCCCGAGATAGAGCAGCGTCGGCTCCTCGTAACGCGGCACCTCGGGGTCGGGGCGATAGAAATCGAGGTCGACGCCGTTCGGGATCACCACGATCGACTCCCTCGACAGCCCCCGCGCGACCAGGTCGTCGGCCGTGCTCTGCGAGACCGCCTCGACGGGCACCCCACGATAGACCCTACCGATCGGCCGCTCGAGGAGCCAGGTCGCGGCCGCCATCGGCCACGGCGCCTCCTGGAACGCCGTCGTGCCGAAGAGGTGGTGCACCAACAACACGAGGGGGCGCCTCACCCAATACGGCGAGAAGAGAGGCACCTTGTTGAGGTCCTCGACGACGACGTCGAATTCACGTTGTCGTAATGCCTTACGATAATAGATCGGCGCGACCGCGTTGTACGTGTACCGCCCCCCGACCCGATGGACCTCCATCCCATCGACCCATTCCAACGGCGGGGCGCCCGGCCACCCCGAGACGAGGAGCGTCACCCTGTGGCCGGCCGCGGCGAGTCGCCCGAAGACCTCGTGCAGGTGCGTCTCCGCCCCCCCCGCCTGCGGGTTGAGGCGGTCCTGCCAGTTCATGACCAGGAGGTTCAGACCGCTACCTCCAGCACGCGGGTGCTCCGCCATCGATGAGCGAGTGGCGGTACCGGTTCAACGTCTCCCCTGCAGCTCCGCCAGGAGCGCGTCGAGCACGCCGTTGATGAAACGCGCGCTCTCCGCCGTACCGTACTTCTCCGCGAGAGAGATCGCCTCCTGGATGGAGACCAGAGGGGGCACCTCTTCGATGTAATATATCTCCGCCGTGGCGAGGCGGAGGATGTTACGGTCGATGGCGGCCAACCTCTCCAGCCGCCAGTTGGTCAATGCGTCCTGGATCTTGCGGTCGATCTCGCTCAGGTGTCGTGATATCGTTTGGAGCAGGGTGCGGAGATACGGCCGGCTCGCGGGCGCGATATAACGTTCCTCCTCGAACTCGTGCAGCACCGCCGCCAGCGGCAGCTCGCCGCCGCGCGATTCCCAGGCATAGAGCACCTGCAATGCCCACCCCCGGGCACGACTACGCGCGCGCACGGTCCTCCTCTAGCTGCTGCAGCAATCCAACCATCTCGAGCACGCTGAGCGCCGCCTCCCACCCCTTGTTGCCGCTCTTGCCGCCCGCCCGGGCCATCGCCTGATCCATCGTCTCGGTGGTGAGCAACCCGAGTCCGACCGGCACCCCCGACTCGAGCGCCAACGACGCCAGCCCATTGGCCGCGCCCCCGGCCACGTAATCGAAGTGGGGAGTCTCGCCACGGATGACGCACCCCAGCGCGACGATCCCGTCGTACCCCCCGCGCTTGAGCGCGCCGCGCACGCCGAGCGGGAGTTCCCACGCCCCGGGGACGTGGATGGTGTCGATGTCGCTCTCCGCCACACCGTGCTGGACCAGGCAGCTCTTCGCCCCGGCGGCGAGCCGCTCCGTCACCAGCTCGTTGAACCGGCTGACGACGAGCGCAAAGCGCCTGCCACCTCCGGAGAGCCGCCCCCTGTATTCAGCCATCCTCAACCTCTACCCGTCGTAACCTATGCTTCGGCCGGAACCAGCTCCGGCCGGTCATCATCCGCCGGCTTGGGCGCCTCCTCCATCGGGTCGTCCAACCCGGTGAGCAGGTGCCCCAACTTGGCCCGCTTCGTGGCCAGGTACTCCCGATTGTGATCGGTCGGCACCATCTGAATCGGCTCACGCCCGGTGATCCTCAAGCCGTACCCCTCCAGCCCCACGATCTTGCGGGGGTTGTTGGTCAGGATCCGGATCGAGCTCAACCCCAGGTCGAGGAGGATCTGGGCGCCGATCCCGAAGTCGCGCAGGTCGGGCTTGAACCCCAGCGAAACGTTCGCCTCGACGGTATCCTGCCCCGCGTCCTGCAGCGCGTACGCCCGGATCTTGTTGGCCAGGCCGATCCCGCGCCCCTCCTGTCTGAGGTAGACGACGGCGCCCTCACCCTCCGCGGCGATCCGGGCCATCGCCGCATGTAGTTGCTGCCCGCAGTCGCAGCGCAGCGAATGGAAGACGTCGCCGGTCAGGCACTCGGAGTGCATGCGCACCAGGACATCCTGCTTCCCGGCGATATCGCCTTTGACCAGTGCGACGTGCTCGCGCTGGTCGACCTGGTTCTCGTAGCCGATGATCCGGAAATGCCCGAACGGAGTCGGCATCTCCGCCTCCGCGACCCGACGCACGAGCCGCTCGTTCCTGAGCCGGTAAGCGACGATCTGCGCCACCGTGATGAACTTGAGCCCGTGCTTCTTCGCGAACTCCTCCAGCTGCGGGCGCCGCGCCATCGTGCCGTCGGGGTTCATGATCTCGCAGATCACCCCGACCGGCGGGAGCCCCGCCAGACGCGCGAGATCGACCGAGGCCTCGGTCTGGCCGACCCGGCGCAGGACACCGCCGGGGACCGCACGGAGCGGGAAGATATGTCCGGGGCGCCTCAGGTCGCCGGGGCGAGTGGCCGGATCGGCGAGGAGCGAGATCGTCGTCGCCCGGTCGCTGGCGCTGATCCCCGTCGTCACTCCGAAGCGCGGGTGCGCATCGACCGAGACGGTGAAGGCGGTGGTGAACCCCTCCTGGTTGTGCTCGGTCATCAGCGGGAGATCCAGCTCGTCGGCCCGCTCGGGGGTCAGCGCGACACAGATCAACCCGCGGCCGTGCATGGCCATGAAGTTGACCAACTCCGGCGTGATCTTCGCCGCGGCACAGACGAGGTCCCCTTCGTTCTCGCGGTCCTCGTCGTCTGCGACTATCACCATCTTCCCCGCGGCGATGTCGCGTATCGCGTCCTCGACGCTATCGAACGCCATCTCTATATACCCCTCGGCGCGGTACCGCCCCAGGGCGTCCGCGTCCGTTTCAGATAATTCACCACGAACTTGCCCAGGAGATCACCCTCCAGGTTGACCCTGTCGCCAGGGCGCAGTCCGGAGAGGTTGGTCTCATTCCATGTATAAGGAATCAGGGCGACCTGCGCCACCTCGGGCGCCGGGAGGGCATTGACCGTGAGACTCACCCCGTTGATCGTGATCGACCCGTGGAGCACCGTCACCTCCGCGACGACCTCCGGTAGCGTGACCTCCAGGAGGTGGTGCTCCCCCACCCGCTCGACCCGCACCACCTCCCCCACCCCGTCGACGTGGCCCTGCACGAGGTGCCCGCCGAGCGGCGCGCCTAGGGGGAGCGCGGGCTCCAGATTGACCGCGCGGCCCGGGCTGAACTCGCCCAACGTGGTGCGCGAGAGGGTGGTGCCGATGGCGACGACGCTGAACCCGGCGTCGTCCAGCTCGACGACCGTCTGGCAGACCCCATCGATCGCGACCGAATCACCTAGCCCGAGCCCGGAGCGCACCCGCTCCGACGCGACGGTGAGCCGGACCCCGTTGTCGAGCGGGGAGACCTCGCGTATACGGCCGACCTCGACTACGATACCCGTGAACATGGTATGATACACCTCAACGGTCCCGGTCCAGGACGACCAGGATATCCGGTCCGAAGGTCTCTAGGTACTGGCGTCGCCACCCCTGGCCGGGATCGAAGCGGCCCGGGAAGGCAGAGACGGCGTCGCTCCCGAAGAAACGTGGTGCGTAGAAGAGATAGAGGCGCTGGACCAGATCTGCGCCGAGCAACGCCGCGCCGAGCCGGCCGCCTCCCTCGCAGAAGATCGAGCGGATCCCGGCCCTCCGGAGCTCTTCGATTGCCGCCGTCAGCTCGACGCCACCCGGGCCGCGCGGGGCGGTTACGATTCGGGCGCCCCGCGCTTCCAGTGCGGCGCGCCGCTCGGACGGAGCATCGCCGGCACAGACTATGACGACCGGCACGGTGTCTACGGTCGCGAGGAGGCGGGACGTCGGCGAGAGCCGAGCATCGGTGTCCACCACGACTCGCGCCGGGGGCTTGCGGGGTACGACCGTGCCGCGCGCCGTGAGGAGTGGGTCGTCGGCTAGCGCCGTGCCGATCCCGACCATGATGGCGTCGAAGCCGGCCCGGAGGCGGTGCGTCTCGGCGCGCGCCTCCGGCCCCGTCACGATCGACGGCCGGTCCGGCGACTCGGCCAGCTTCGCATCGAGGGTCAACGCGAGCTTCAGCGCGACGAAGGGGCGCGGTTGCGTGACGTTGTGCAGGAAGATCGCGTTCTGCGCCCGCGCCGCGGCCTCTTCGACCCCCGCCACCACCTCTATCCCCGCCCGGCGCAGGCGCTCCGCGCCACCGCTCGCCACCTCGTTCGGATCGGCTACCGCGTACACGACCCTGGCGACCCCGGCCGCGATGACCGAGTCCGCGCACGGTGGGGTCTTCCCGTGGTGCGCGCACGGCTCGAGGGTCACGTAGAGAGTGGCCCCGCGCGCCCGCTCACCGGCGGCGGCGAGCGCGACCACCTCGGCGTGCGGGCCGCCGTACTCCGCGTGGTACCCCTCCCCCACCACCTCTCCGCCATTCACGACGACCGCCCCCACGAGCGGGTTCGGGTGCACCCGACCCCACCCCTTCTCGGCCAGTGCGAGCGCTCGCCGCATGTATACTCGGTCGATCTCGGTCGCCGTAGCGGCCTGGTCCCGGGCCAGGGGGGCCGACACGCCGTCGACCGTCGGGCTCGTTTCCATGATCTCGCCGCCGCCTCAGATAGAGAGCCGGGCCGCCAGCCCGCCGAAGACGCGGCTGCCGGTGGAGACCTGGGCATTGGCCGGCAGCGGCGCCGAGATCAGGTCCGTACCCTGTTGCCACCCGAGCTCTGCCACCAGGTGCAGGATGAGGAGGGTATACGAGAGGTTCGCGAAGAGGGATGTCCGGTTGTTCCGGAACCCGGAATACGATACCCGGTACTCCGCGTCGCCACCGGTACCAGGGTTGACGAATCCGAACCGCCCGCTGCTCGAGTAGATGTCGTACCCGGCGCCGGCGGTGAGCCCGAGCCCGAGGATCCTCTTACTCGCGGCCGCGCGCAAGCTCAGGTTCGAGACGTTGAGGTCGAGGAAGCCGTCGGTGTCGACGAGGTCGGGGTCGCCCAGCGTCGCCCGCGCCAGACGGCGATAGACCGCGGAGAGGGAGACGCCAGGGACGGTGAACGACTCGCGGAAGACCCCTCCCCGCAACCCCACCGCCCAGGTGAAGCGCGAACCGGAGCGGAAGCCGGCCCCGCTAGAGAGCGGGAGCATACCGAAGCTCGCCAGCAGATCGACGGAGCCGACGCCGCCGAGCGTCGGGAGAGGCGAGGCTCCCTGGATGAGACCGACCGCGGCGTCCACGTTGAGCCCGGCGAGGGTGACGCCGGTCTCGCCGCCGCGGTCGAGATCGACCACCCGTGGGAAATCCACCCCGGTCAGGGTGATGCGCCCCCCTACCGAGATCCGGGGTACCGACCCGAGACGCATCCCCAGCGTGCTCGCCGTGCCGGGTACCGGGTTGCCGCCGCTGACGGCCATCCCCAACGGCGGCTGCAGGATGTCGAGGGTCTGGACGAAGAGGTTGCAACGTCGGCCGGCCTCGGGATTCCCCGTCGCACCGATCTCGGTACACCGCTGCAATACATCGCTGCGCTGCGCCAGCAGCGTGGAAGGCGTACCCAGGCACGCCGCGGCCAACAAGGCGAAGACTACCCTCTGAACGGAGCCCCGCATTGACTATATCCCCCCCTGATGACCGATTCGGCCCGGAACGGTACGCCGCAAACGGCCTACCGCAGGACGACCCGCTGCGCGCCCTCCACCACGGCGCCCGCGATCCACGCGGTCTCGCCGGCCGCCTTCAGCTTCTGGACGACGTCGTCCGCGAGCTCCGCGGGGACCACGGCCAGCATCCCGACCCCCATGTTGAAGGTCCGGAACATCTCATCCATCTCCACGCCGCCGTGCTCCATGACGGCCTGGAACTCGGACGGGACCTCCCAGCTCGAACGGTCGACCTCTGCTTGCAGCCCGGCGGGGATCACGCGCGCCAGGTTCTCCGGGATCCCGCCCCCGGTGATATGGGCGAGCGCATGGATCGACCCGGCCTCGACGAGGGGATATACCGACGGCAGGTAACTGCGGTGCACGCGCAGGAGCACCTCCGCGACCGTCTCGCTCGACCCCGGGAAGGGGTCGTCGACACCGAGGCCGAGGCGGTCGAAGAGGAGCCGGCGCAGCAGCGAATAGCCGTTGGTATGGAACCCGCTCGAGCCGATCCCGACCAGGACGTCGCCCGCCCGGACGCGCTGCGCGCCGAGCCGCTTCCCCTCGTCGACCACGCCGACGATGAAACCGGCGAGATCGTAGTCGCCGGGGGCGTAGAAATCGGGCATCTCGGCGGTCTCGCCGCCGAGGAGCGCGCAGCCGTTCTCACGGCACCCCGCCGCCACCCCGGCGACGAGCGCCTCCGCCACCCCCGGCTCGAGCCGGCCCATCCCGATGTAGTCCAGGAAGAAGAGCGGGCGGGCGCCCTCGACGAGGATGTCGTCCACGCAGTGGTTGACCAGGTCGTGGCCAACCGTGTCGTGCTTGCCGGCCCGGATCGCGACCTTCAGCTTCGTACCGACGCCATCGGCGCTCGCCACGAGCACCGGGCTCTCGAACCCGGTCGGCACCCGGAAGAGTCCGCCGAACGAGCCCGGCTCCGAAAGCACGCCGGCGATCGCAGTGGAACGGACCAACTCGCCGATGCGGCTCTTGGTGTGACTAGCCGCTTCCCGGTCTACACCTGCGTCGCGATAACTCAGACCTGGACCCATCCGTCCGCCATCTTTCATTCGTCAGTCCTCACCCGCCCAGGGCGGAGATCGTGTCTCTATCTAGTGGTAGCAGTTGCTGTCGATTATTCCGTCTCGGCCCGCTGCATCCGATCCGGCGCGCTGAGCCCGAGGAGCTCGAGGCCGTTGCGCAAGACGATCTGGACCGCGCGGGCCAGCACCAGGCGAGCCCGGCGCAGACGCTCGTCGTCCACCAACACGGCGAGCTCCGGGTTGCGGCTCGGGTTCCCCGCATGGTACCAGGAGTTGACGGCGCCGGCCGTCGCCTCGAGGTACTCGCAGATCAGGTGCGGGGCGCGAGCCTCGGCCGCACGCTCCACGACCTCGGGGAAGGTGTCGAGCTGCTTGATCAACCCGAGCTCGTCGGGGTGCACGAGCGACTCGAGCTCCGCCGCATCCGCGCTCAGGCTCTCGGGATCGATCCCGGCCTTGCGGAAGATGCTCATCATCCGGGCGTGCGCGTACTGCACCTTGTAGACCGGATTCTTCTCGGATTGATCGAGCGCCAGGTCGAGGTCGAAGACCATCTGCGCATCGCCGCGCCGCATCAAGAAGAAGTAGCGGGCCACGTCGACGCCGGTCTCTTCGAAGAGGTCGCGCAGGGTGATGATGTTGCCCGCCCGCTTGCTCAGCCGGACCTCCTCGCCCCCCCGCATGATGCGGACGATCTGCACGATCTCGACCTCGAGGAAGTCCGGGAGCCCGAGCGCGGCTAGGGCCGCCTGCATCCGCGGGACGTAACCGTGGTGATCGGCGCCCCAGACGTTGATGCAACGGTCGAAGCCCCGGCGCGCCTTCTCCCGGTGATAGGCGATGTCCGGGGTGAAGTAGGTGTAGCTCCCGTCGCTCTTGCGCAGGACCCGGTCTTTGTCGTCGCCGAAGACGGTGGTCCGGAGCCAGAGCGCGCCGTCGGCCTCGTAGGTCAGCCCCCGCTCCTCCAGCTCGCGCAGGGTCTCGGGGATCTTCCCTTCCTCGTAGATGCGGGTCTCGCGGTAGTACTCGTCGAAGACGACCCGGAACTCGCGCAGGTCGGCATCCTGTTCGGCGCCGAGCTTGGCGACCGCCCAGTCACGGAGCCAGCGCAAACGGCTCGGCCGGTCGAGCTCGCGGAGCATCGCCCCCGCTTCCCGCTCGACCTCCTCGGCGAGCCCGATCAGGTACTCGCCGTGGTACCCACCCTCCGGGATCGGGGTCGGCTGCCCTTGCACCTCGAGCCAACGCGCCTCGAGCGATTCGGCCAGCCGGTCGATCTGGACGCCGGCGTCGTTGACGTAGAATTCGCGGGTGACGTCGTGCCCGGTCCACTGGAGGAGGCTCGCGATCGCATCGCCGAGCGCCGCCCCGCGGCCGTGCGCGACGTGGAGCGGACCGGTCGGGTTGGCCGAGACGAACTCGACCATGTACTTCCGGCCGTTCCCGACGTTGGAACGGCCATATCCCCGGTCGGACTCCAGGATCCGCAGGAGCTTGCCCTGCAAGACGGCGTGAGCTAGCCGGAAGTTGATGAATCCAGGACCGGCGATCTCCGCGCTCGTCACGCCGGCGGCACCGAGATCCAGCCTGGCGACGATCGCCTCCGCGACCTCGCGCGGCGGCTTGCCGAGCCGCTTCGCCAGGACCAACGCCAGGTTCGATGCCAGGTCCCCGTGTTCGGGGTGGCGTGGGCGCTCGAGTTGAGCGGGGACGGGCGATCCGGCCAGATCGGCCGCGATCGCCTCCAGGTGCCGCCTAAGTAGCTCCGCAGGCATCAGGAATTCGAAGAAGAAGAGCTACCCGAAGAGGAGCTCGTGGAACCACTCGCCGCGCCGCTGTCCGCCGCGGCGGCCTTCTTGTAGCTATCGCTGCGATAGTCCGTGATGTAGAAGCCGGATCCCTTGAAGACGAGACCAGCGCCGGCCGAAAGGAGACGCTCGGCCTCGGCGCCACATTCCGGGCAGGTCGCGACCGGCTGATCGCTCATCCGCTGGAACTTCTCGAACTCATGCCCTTGCGGGCAACGGTACTCATAAGTTGGCATGGCTTCTTCACCTATAATGATTGCGCCGCTGTTACGCCCGGGGAGCGATCGCTCCACCGACAACGCCACCACGACCGCTGCGGCCGTGGCCTCCCGGTACCACGATCCGGGAGCGACACATCCCTTTATTTTACTCAATATCCGGTGGATCTGCAAACCTCTCCCCACGGGCCGAGGCACCGGGAACGCCTGCTGGAGCCCGCCCGGAGGGAACGCTTTGCGACCACATCATTGCGGATACCCCCTGACCTCGGCGTAGGGTGCCGTAACGAGCCGACCGAATCCCTGGCGTCCGCGGAGCCGGTATTATATCTATCCTTGATCTACCCGTTCTCTCACGGCCGGGGCGCCGGACCGCGCCCCGGCGCGGTGCAGACCAGAGTGAACCACTGAGTGGAGGCGACGACGATGACACGACGGTGGGTGCTGGTGTTGGGCGTAGCCGGAGCGTTCGCCGCTGCGTGCGGCGCCGCGCCGAACCCGGCTACGGAGCAGGAGGTAGCGTTGCGCTGCGTCCCGCAGCGAGACCCCGCCGGCCGAGTCAGCCCCTACGACTCGACGACGGTCGTGGCAGGTACGCTGCGGGCCAAGATCTGCTACGGCCGCCCCTCGGCGCGCGGGCGCACCATGATCGGCGGCGAGGCGGTCCCCTACGGGAAGCTCTGGCGCACCGGCGCCAACGAGCCGACGATCATCCACCTCGCCGTCGCCGCTGATATCGCCGGGATCGAGCTCGAACCGGGGTCGTACTCGCTCTACACCATCCCCGACCGCGAGAGCTGGACGGTGATCGTGAACCGCTCGATCACCCAGTGGGGCCACGAATCGACGTACCGCGGCGAGGTCGCCGCGCAGGAAGTCGGCCGCGCGACAGTCGCACGGGAGGATATGGCCGACCACGTCGAGACCTTCACCATCCGGTCCGAGCCGACCGGAGCGTCCTCCGCCCAGATCATCCTGGAGTGGGAGAAGACGCGGGTCAGGATCCCGATCGCCGCGCGGAACAGCTGAACTCGTGAGCGGGCGCTGCCACCGGTGCGGCCGGGCGGCGCCCGCCCGACACTACCGCCTCAGCTCCGCCCCCTGTACTCCCCCCACTCCTCCCGCAAGACGTCGCTGATCTCGCCGAGGGTGGCGAGCGCCTTGACCGCGGCGATGATCGGCGGCATGAGGTTGTCGGTCCCGCGGGCGGCGGCCCGGACCCCCTCGAGGGCGGCCCGGACGGCGTCGTCATCACGACGTGCGCGCAGTTCGGCGACCTTTCTCCGCTGCGCCGCCTCGAGCGCGGGGTAGTCCGGTTGTTCTATCCGAACCGATTCCCCGCCCTGATAGGCGTTGACCCCGACCACGATCCGGTCGCCCCGTTCGATGGCGAGCTGGTGCTCGTAGGCGGCGCGCTGGATCTCCTCCTGGACGTAGGGGATCGCGCGCGCGGCGCCGCCCAGCTCCTCGACGCGGGCGAGGTATTCGAGGGCCTTAGCCTCGACGGCATCGGTGAGCGACTCGACGTAGTAGCTCCCGGCGAGGGGGTCGATCGTCTCGCTGACTCCGGACTCGTGCGCTAGGATCTGCTGGGTGCGCAGGGCGAGGCGGGCGGACTCTTCGGTCGGGAGGGCGAGCGCCTCGTCGTAGGCATTGGTGTGGAGCGACTGTGTCCCACCGAGGATCGCGGCCAGCGCCTGCACCGTTACTCGCGCCACGTTGTTGAGCGGCTGTTGCGCGGTCAGCGTCACCCCGCCGGTCTGCGTGTGGAAGCGGAGGCGGCAGGCCTCGTCCGAGCCGCGGTACCGCTCGCGCATCAACTTCGCCCAGAGTCGGCGCGCGGCGCGGAACTTGGCCACCTCTTCGAAGAGGTCGTTGTGCGCGGCGAAGAAGAAGGAGAGGCGGGGTGCGAAGGTCTCGAGCGGGAGCCCGGCGGCGAGGGCGCGCTCGACGTACTCGAGAGCGTTGGCAAAGGTGAAGGCGATCTCCTGCGCCGCGGTCGCGCCCGCCTCGCGGATGTGGTAGCCGCTGATCGAGATCGTGTTCCAGCGCGGGACCTCGCGGGCGCAGAAGGCGAAGATATCGGTGACCAGCCGGAGACTCGGCTCGACCGGGTAGATATACGTCCCGCGGGCGATGTACTCCTTGAGGAGATCGTTCTGTACCGTCCCGGTGAGCTTCGCCCGCGGCACGCCTCGCTCGTCGGCAAGGGCGATG